>Ga0315279_10011449_pt1 | contig 10259 bp, 8 predicted proteins | sample YL17G06_20_MG_FD_203694 | JGI IMG/M metagenome (GOLD analysis project Ga0315279, IMG submission 203694) | Sediment microbial communities from Yellowstone Lake, YNP, Wyoming, USA - YL17G06_20 | ecosystem: Environmental > Aquatic > Freshwater > Lake > Sediment | place: USA: Wyoming | collected...
GTGAATTTCTCTATTTCTCCGGTTTTGACTACCGTGATGCCGTACTCACTCAGGCTCAGCCCCTGCCTGACTGCCCTTTCTCTGAGGGCAACATTATGCTCTTTGCTGCCGGTGAAATGCTGCAGCAGCGAACCGAAGCTGTCAGGCTCCACCATCCTCAGGTCAACCTGAAGGCCGCTCCTGACGATAACGCTGGCTTTGGTTGGCCCCTGAGCCAGGACCTCATCCACCATAGGGAGGCGCACAAACGCCTTGATGACGCTCTCAGGGTCTTCGGCGGTGCCCATAATGTCTATATCACCGATGGTCTCCTTGAAACGCCGCAGGCTGCCTGCGGGGGTGAGGTTGCTCACGCCAGTCTGTTTACTCAGGGCGTTTACAATCTCCTCGGCCAGCGGCAGGGCCTCTCCAAGCGGGATACGTTTATCCTTGCGGCGCATAGTCTGGATATGATGGAGTATATTCTCAGCCGTCTTATCGCCCAGGCGGTACAGAGAAGCTACTCTGCCATCTAGAATCGCCTTCTCCAATTCGTCAACATTCGATATTCCCAGCTCTTTGGAGAGGCGCAAAGCAGTTTTGGGGCCGACGCCGGGGATTGTCATCAGGTTGACGATGCCCTCGGGAAATTCAGAGCGGAGCTTGTCGTAGGCTTCAAGTTTGCCTGTGGTCAATAGCTCGGTTATCTTGTTGGAAATGGCCTCGCCGACGCCGGGGATTTCGCGGAGCCTGCCCTCCTTCATCAACTGGTCAAGCTCTTCGGGCAGGGTTTCGATGGTGCGGGCAGCCTTTTGGTAAGCCCTGATTTTAAAGGGGTTGTCCTCCTTCAGCTCCAGGAGGTCGGCCATATCCTGAAACACTTGAGCGATGGCCGTATTGTTCATTTGGCTTCCTCATCACCAGTATGCTTCTCTTATCATCTTTATTTGAATGGTTTAATCTTTGGATAGCTTGGAGCATCTGCTCCAAGCTATCTCAGTTTCAATCAACCCCCTAAGTCCCCCAATCTTGGGGGATTTTTAAGAATTGGGGGACACCCCCACTCCCCCGGCAGGAAGTATCCTGCACCTCTTTATCTAACATTCCAAAAGACGAATCTCTAACTTTTGCCTTCCTTACCGCAGCACTTCTTGTACTTCTTGCCGCTGCCGCAGGGACAGGGGTCGTTCCGCCCTATCCTATTCCCCGCAGGGACTCTCTCTCTTTCTCTTGGCTTCTCCTGCTTCACTATGCCCACGTGGTAAATCATATGCACTATATCGTGCTGCACTCCAGCCATCATGTTCTGGAATGTCTCATGCCCTTGCGTCTTGTAAGCCACCAGCGGGTCTCTCTGAGCTAAGGACTGCAGCCCAATGCTCTCGCGCATGTTCTCCATGGCAGTGAGATGCTCCACCCAGTGGCTGTCAAAGGCGCGCAGCATCACCAGCCTCTCCACAACTCTCATATTCTGCGGCCCGAGCTCTTTCTCCCGCTCCTCATAGAGGGACTCGGCATATTCTTCGAGCTTCTGTTCGACTTCCTTGCGGCTCATCTTGGAAATGGCGTCCTTGCTCAGGTAAGGGGGCAGAGGCAGGATAGCGTTTGCACCAGCGACAAGTCCATCGAGGTCCCATTGATCGGCGCGCTCGTCACCGAGATGGTTGTGAACAATATCTCTAAGGGCATCCTTAATCATATCCTGGATATTTGCTTTCAGGTCAGCCCCGCTCAGTATCTTTCTTCTCTCATCATAGATTACTTCGCGTTGTTTATTGACCACATCGTCATAGTCAACCAGGTGCTTGCGGATATCGAAGTGATAGGCCTCGACCTTTTGTTGAGCATTCTCGATAACCTTGCTCACCATACCATGCTCCAGAGGCGTGTCCTCATCGAACCCTGCCCACTCCATGAACCCCTTAACGCGGTCGCCGCCAAACCTGCGCATTATATCGTCCTCGAGCGACACGTAGAAGCGCGAGCTGCCGGGGTCTCCCTGGCGTCCGGCACGGCCCCGCAACTGGTTGTCTATGCGCCTCGCCTCATGACGCTCCGTGCCGACAATATGCAGCCCGCCCAGTTCAACTACTTTATCGTGCTCTGCCTGCCACTCCTGTGGGTCTCTTCCCTCCGGGTTGCCGCCCAGAATGATGTCCACGCCGCGCCCTGCCATATTCGTGGCGATGGTGACCATTCCCTTTTTCCCTGCCTGTCTCACAATGTCCGCTTCCTTCTCAGCCCTTTCTGGTTTGGCATTGAGCACCTGATGCGGGATGCCTTTCTTCTGCAGCATCTGGCTCAGGTGCTCCGATTTTTCGATGGAGACCGTGCCTACCAGCACCGGACGCCCCTCTTTATTTAGCTCTTCAATCTCTCTCCCCACCGCCCGGAACTTGGCTTCCTCGTTCTTGTATATCTGGTCTTTGTATTCGTCTCGAATTAAGGGCTTATTTGTGGGAATAACCACCACATCGAGCTTATATATCTTGTCGAACTCCTCAGCTTCAGTAACCGCCGTGCCCGTCATCCCCGCGAGTTTATCGTACATCCGGAAGTAATTCTGGAAGGTAATGGTGGCCATGGTTATGCTCTCTCGTTGAATCTTCACGCCTTCCTTGGCCTCTATAGCCTGGTGCAAACCCTCGGAGTAACGGCGGCCGAACATCAGTCTCCCCGTGAATTCGTCGACTATGATTACTTCCCCATCCTTCACCACATAATCGCGGTCCCTCAAATAGAATTGTTTGGCTCTGAGAGCAGACTTTACATGGTGATCGTTTTTGAGCCTTTCATCGATGCGGGTTAGGTCTTCCTCCTGCTGACCAACTCTCCCATACATGTCAGGGTCACTGAAATAGGCAGCAATCTTATATTCACCACGGGGTGTTAGAAATAGATTTCGCTCCTTCTCATCGAAACGGTAATCATACTCGCTGTTCACTCTGGCTAAAGCAGCTTCTTTCCCTAGTTCCTTGCCCATCTCGTCAACTTTGGTATCGCTAATCCCCTTGAAGTTCTGGACTGCGCGTTCTGCTTTAACATACGCCGACGTAGCCTCCTCAGCAGCGCCGCTGATGATGAGCGGGGTACGCGCCTCATCGATAAGGATGTTGTCCACCTCATCGACTATGGCGTAATTGAGGTCACGCTGCACACACTGGGAGAGATCGCCCACCATATTGTCTCTCAGGTAATCGAAACCGAACTCGTTGTTGGTGCCGTAGGTTACATCGGCCTCATAGGCCTGGCGGCGGGTAATCGGGCGCAGATGCCTCAGCCTGACATCCTCAGATTCATAGGCAGGGTCAAATAAGAAAGCGGCCTCGTGTTGTATGCTGGCAACGGATATGCCCAGGGCATTATAGATAGGCCCCATCCATTGGGTATCGCGCTTGGCTAAGTAGTCGTTCACAGTGACTACATGAACGCCTTCGCCGGTCAGCGCATTCAGGGTAACTGGGAGAGTAGCCACCAGGGTTTTACCTTCGCCAGTCTTCATCTCGGCGATTTGCCCCTGATGCAGAACTATCCCTCCTACCAACTGGACATCGAAGTGACGCTGCTTTATAGTCCGTTTGGCAGCTTCGCGTACAGCAGCGAATACCTCAGGCACTAGCGAATCTAACGACTCATCCTCTTCTAGGCGAGCTTTAAACTCGGCGGCCTTCGCCTTCAACTCATCGTCGCTGAGCTTCTCGAACTCGGGCTCCAGCGCGCTGATCTTATCAACCGTAGGCTGCAGCCGCCTGAGCTCCCGCTCGTTGGAATCGCCGATAAAGCTGATAATCCGCTTGAACATGAATTACCTCTACTGGAACATCGCGCCCACCGAGAGACCACCGTGGATGCGATGTATGGCCTCGCCGATTAGGGATGCCAAGGAAAGCACCGTGATTTTATCGACCTTTTTTGAGTCAGGTACAGGCACAGTGTCTGTAACCACCAATTCCTTGAGATTGCTCGATGCGATGCGCTGCACGGCAGGGCCTGATAATATAGGATGTGTGCAGCAGGCATAGACTTCGGTAGCGCCATATTCCTTCAGAGCCGAAGCAGCGCTTGTAAGCGAGCCCCCTGTATCCACTTCATCATCCACAAGCAGCGCACGTTTTCCTTCAACATCACCGATAATAGTCAGTGTCTCTGATTTATCCACGTTGCCTATTCTGCGTTTCTCGACAATGGCCAGCGGGACATGAAGCCTGGCAGCGATATCTCGAGCGCGTTTAGTGATGCCGATATCGGTTGCTACTACTACAAAGCTGTCTACCGATTTCTCTGCGAAATAATCACTCAGGATATACATGGCAGTCAGCTCATCCACTGGAATATTGAAAAAACCCTGTATCTGCCCGGCATGGAGGTCTACAGTCAACACCCTGCTCGCTCCAGCCACGGTGATTAAGTCCGCTACCAGCCGGGCCGTAATAGGCACTCGGGGCTGGTCTTTCTTATCAGTGCGACTGTAGCCGTAGTAGGGCATCACTGCCGTAATCCTCCCCGCCGAGGCACGCCTCATGGCGTCAATCATTATCAGGAGTTCCATGAGATTCTTGTTGACAGGGGTGCAGATAGGTTGAACGACAAAGACATCACGCTCTCTAACATTCTCCAGGATTTTGACAAAGATGTTCTCATTGCTGAATTCGAACACCTCCGCCTTGCCCAAAGATATGCTCAAATAATCGCAAATCGCCTGGGCCAGCTTCGGATGGGCGTTGCCGCTAAACACCTTCAACTCGTCAAACACTTTCATCCCCCTTACCAGTGATGACACTATTCATTTTACCAAACAAATATAGCACAAACGAATTTGACGGGCAATCAAGTCTGCACTACGCTATCTCAGTGCTAGGAGACACCTTTAGAGGTATTTGCGGGATGAAGTCAAATATCAAATCTTATCGCTTCGCTTCGCGCACTATCTTATCGATGACAGGGGTAATATCTCTGGAGGTATCGACGGCAAAGTAGTTGCGGCTGATCCGTTCTACCCGATTCCTCATCCTCTGGTAAATACTCCAACCTGCATCCGACTTATCTTCGCGATTTACACCTTCCGCCCTACCCTGAAGGCGCTGTCGCACCAGTTCCCGGGGTGCTTCCACCTGCACCAGGATAAGCTTTGCCTGGAGACGCTGTGCTATACGGTACAGAGGCTCCCGATGGTGCTCAACAAGGTTAGTGGCATCGAGGATGACTGAGGTCCCACTGCCAAGCAAGTCTTCAATAAGACGATGGCATGCGGCGAAAAGGCGGTGGCTCTCTTCAGCGCTGTAGGTAGGGGTGGGGAAGAGCTGCTTGCGTAAAGCGTCGCTCTCTATGACAACGCTGGGCAGCCGCTCAGCTAGCTTGCGGCTGAAATAGGATTTCCCCGTTCCTGGCAAGCCACTTACTATAACGAACGCCGGTTTGACTACAGGTTCTGGGAGTTCGCCCAGCGCCTTCTTCAGCTCTCGTACGTCGCTGGCAACTCTTTGAGAATCCATCGCCTCATCATAATTCGATAACGCCTATCGAAACAATAGTACCTAGGTACCCACACCCAAACAAACAGGGCATTACTTAATGATACAATGCCCGTTAGCAGAATTCGACTATATCTCGCTTCTATCAAAGAGAAGACGGTTAAGCAACATGCTGTTGTTCCAAGATGGTTTACGCAAGTCCTCCCTCAAACCAGCGGTGAGCCTTCTCAGCATAATCATTACGAAAAGAGCAATGAAGGCGAATACCACATCTCGTGGTTGACCCACCCCCCAGGCAGCTAGAGGCATCACAGCGAAAGCCCCTGCCATACCGAGGGGCAGACTCAAACTGGGCGGACCTCCGAACCTGAGTTTCTCGCTCAGATTCTGGTTTCGCTGCCGCAACCGGGGAATTGTTCTAACAGCGGCTCCTATTATTACAGGCACCAAGGAGAGAAGCATTGCATACGTAGCCAGCGTACCTGACATAGCCAAGCCTATGCTGTTACCTCTCTCCCCATCGAACTTCAAGAAGACTGGCCACATCTGTCCCGCCACAGCAGCAACTCCGGCGCAAGCAACCCATCCAGGGTCGAAGCCACCGACGTTCCGAGCAAGCAAAACCACGATGACAGCTTTAGCGAAATCGAAGGTCACCCCGATAAAACCCTCCACACGCCCCACATTTCGCCACAAGGCAATGTGCATATCATCATACTCTCTTAGGTCTACCCCATGAAGCCTGCCTAACAGATACAACAAAGGAAACGAGCCTAAAATATAAGAGCCTATGATAAGGCCAACTTCATCCCACATCTTTATCCTCCTCGCTATAAAAAGCGATAGCGAGTGTTCCCGGGCCAGCCTGCACACCCATGGTCGGCGCAAAATCGGTTATGTACAGTTCGACGCACTTCAATCGAGACTCTATCCTATCTTTCAAGGCTTCTGCCTCTGATTAATCCCGCTCTCAACCCGCCCTCGTCGGTTCAGTAACCAAATTCACTGCAGTCGAGAAGCCCCGCCATTCGTCTCTTTTCTCATTCAGAACACGATGTCCCTTCTTGGTGAGGTGGTAATACCTCCTCTCCTGCCCACTCGAGGTACATTCCCACTTGCTTTCGATGAGCCCTTCCCCCTCCAATCTATGCAAAGCTGTATAAAGGGTGCCTTCCTTGAATTTAAAGTAACCTTCGCTTTTCTTTCCCATCTCCTTAATCAATTGATACCCATACATCGGCTCCTGCCCGATTAATGATAGAAGCAGATGGTCTGTGCTTCCTTTCAACAGTTCGCGACCGCACCTCATCTCACGCCCACTACCTCGTAGTACGAGGTAGAAGTATATCACAAAATGCATCCTCGTCAAGCATAGCATCATCCAACAGGAGCCATCAGGTACTAACCACAAAGTACTATATTAGAACGAACAAAATAACCTGAAATGGTGATACACAAAGGGTACAAACTAGTAGACAATAGGCTCAAACCATAGATAGTCTTTAGCTAGACAGGATTAGATATCTAATCACAAGCGAAAAAAGAGGCGATAGCATCAGCTAAATAAGGAGAGCGAATATGACAACTCAGAGTATTGCTAACAGAATCCGGGCAGCTAGAGAAATCAGGCTATCAGCAATTGGAGTATCGCTGATAATCCTAGGCGCGTTATTGATCACACTTGTCTATCTTACAGATATCCCTCGGATGATTGCCGCTGGCATTGCTGATTACATAGGTATCCTTGCTCAATGATAGTGTGAGATTGTGGTATTAACACCATCAAAAGAAAGCCCCCGATGTCGGGGGCTTTCTTTATCACGAAGATAACCACAATCCCCATCAAAAGCCAAGTTCCCCAACTTCCACTAACTACCACTGCCACATCAAAAACTTAGCAGTTACAAACGAGCCAAGCATGAACAGAATTGCCATTACCACTATTGAGAGTACGAAAACATCTTCTCTTTCCATGGCTCACTACTTTCCCCCTACTATTTCTGAATGTCCCGGACGGCAGCTAAACGACGTCTCTCCAGCCATGAATCCACCAAAACGACCATCGGCGGATGCACGACCAGCGCACTTACCAGACCAAAGAAGACAGCCAGCATGGTAACAAAACCGAAGTCACGAACGAGTATGAAACCGCCCGCCGCCAGCAGCGCTGCAAAACCGCCGATGGTAGTGACCCCTGAAGCTGTGATTGCACGTCCCACTTTAGTTATAGCGGTGATCATTGCAGTCGTGGGCGCCTCTCCCTTAGCCCGCTCCTCGTAGTACCGCATCATGTATAATATAGTGTATTCCACGCCCATGCCCATAATCATCGCACCTAGACATACAGTGAGGGGGTTATACTTGATTCCCGCAAGATACATTACACCGGCGACCCAACCAATGACCAGTACCAAAGGCAGCCAAGTCAAGATAGCCTTAGTCAGACTGAATCTGAATAATAGGAAAAGGCCAAGGAAAACGATGCCAATACCGATTAGCGTGATTTGCGTCCGGCCGCTGCTCAACCCGTTGAAAAGCTCATCCTCGATCGCACTTACACCTGTCACGGCAAGATAAGAACCGACAGGGTGATCCTTTGCATAATCTGCCAGTTCTATTCTCATCTGTTCTCGTTTACTCAGGTCCGCTGAAGTCAATCTGATTGGAATGTTAGCGCACTTATAGTCATCGCTTACTAGATTTCTTTTTATCTGCGCTGGCACCAATTCCAAACACTGTTTGCTTTGTTCGCATGTTTCCGGTATTTGACCACCGTTAACTCGCAACACAACGTCGGCGATACTACTGGTGCCAGCATCCATGATCTGCTGTTTAGAACTGACAAAATCACCAAATTGCACCATCCAACTCAGTATTTCGGGGTCTGTAACATCCTCTGCTTCTACCAGCATACTAGTTGTACTACTCCCACTCGATATATCCTCCAGGGTCCGGAAGCTCTTCACTACAGATATATCTTGTGATAACAAGTTGGTCCAATTCGTCTCCGTCTCAACATGAAAGTTGTAGACAAAGCCAACTACCGCCAACGCCAGCCCAACCGGGATAATAATCGCGGGATTCTTCACCACCCATGCGGCAAGCCGCCCCAGACCTCTATCGAGCAAACCCATGCTCTCTTTCGTGGACTTGTTCTCTGTTTCAATAGCCTGCACTCTCTTACTTTCACGAGTGTCACGCCAGTATAAGATCGGCAAGGTGAAGAATATAGCTACGAGGTTACAAATTATCACGCCAACTATCAGCATAAGTCCAAAATCTCGAATCATGGGGATACGTGAGAAGAATATCGCAGAGAAACCAAGGCATTCGATGACTAGTGCGATGACCAGCGCAGGCCCCATATGGGTCACTGAGTTTATCACTGCATGAGACGGGGATTCGCCCTTCCTGATTTCCTCGTCGTAGCGGTTATGAAGGTTAATAGAGTAGTCTATCCCGATTCCGATTACCACAGGAAACACCGCCATGGATACCATGGTAATAGGAACGCTAAGTAAACCCATAAAACCGAAAGTGTAAACGATTCCGATGCCAACCATGCCTAAGGCCAGCCACCGCCAGGCGAAGAAGCCGCGTACCTTGAAGATCAACACTAGAATGATAAACATCAGGACTATCGCGACAATAAGCATGTTACGCATGGCGCTCGCAATCAAATCCGACACCTGGCTGGTGAGGGCAACTGCACCGGTGACCACAGGCTCGACACCGTCAAAACCGGCCATGTCTACTACACTTTGGGTCTCGTCAACTAACACATTCTGTTCATCCTGTGATAGACCACCCTTTAAGGTTATAGGGATTAGAGCATATTCGCTATTAGGGAAGACCCCATTCATTTCAGGCCTTATCTGGCCCGTTTGGGGATCCATAACTATTGCCTGAAGTGTCTGTATGTCATTGGGCAAAGTCAGCGTCCCAGTCTGCTCAGCATATAGCAGCGTCAGGAGAAAAGTGGGGCCCATCACTGAAACTACCTTTGGGGTTGCCGCCATCCTGCTTTCGACAGTCGCCATCGCCTTCAAATTTCCGGGCTGCAACAATTGCGACAAGTTGTCCCCGCTCACCATAACCACGATAACATCGCTGCTAAAATGCGTGTTGAACCGCTCGTAGTCCTTGTATATCTGTGAGTCTGGGGAAACCCACGTATCGGTGCCGGTGGCTATTGCAAGTCGCATCGCGCCAAACAGCGAGAGTACTATCAGAATCAAGCCAACGATGACGATGATTCCACGCCTATTCGCGATGAAGACACCCAAGCTCCTGAAAAAGCGCTCCATTTACACACCCTCCTTCGCTGTACTTCTTACATCGCCTTGTTCATGGCACAAACTACCCCCACACATAATTCATGGCAATGAATCAAAGCTGTATTCGGTAGAGCGCTAACCTGTCTCCCGAACGGCAGGCTCACTGCCAGCAGCGCTCCCCTTTCGGGCCCGGCTGCTACAGCAACAAAGATGGGAGCTATTGCTCCCACATAAACAATCCCCCAACCATCTTAGGCTTGGGGGATTAAAACACCCTCACCACTTTTCCTCTTGCGTTATGGATTCCGTACAGAAAAGGGTGGATGTAACTGGTTTTAAAAATGACGTAAGGTGAGCGACCAGCAGAGGCCTATAGTTCAACATCTACCCTATTCTATTGCGATGCTGGAGTGAACCCCTGAAACTGGACACAATGGGTTAGGAAGGTTTAGGCAGGGTCGGAGTATAATCCCGAGAGGAGAAAGGACCCTGTTATGAGAAATCAGAGAAGTTTTAGTGTGGAGTTCAAGCG
>Ga0315279_10011450_pt1 | contig 10259 bp, 18 predicted proteins | sample YL17G06_20_MG_FD_203694 | JGI IMG/M metagenome (GOLD analysis project Ga0315279, IMG submission 203694) | Sediment microbial communities from Yellowstone Lake, YNP, Wyoming, USA - YL17G06_20 | ecosystem: Environmental > Aquatic > Freshwater > Lake > Sediment | place: USA: Wyoming | collected...
ACACCGATCAAGAGCCGCCAAATGCTGCTTACTGGGACGTGCTCGCCGCTAAGGGCGATGCAGGCAGTCCAGGATCGCCGGGCGAACCTGGCGCACCAGGCGAACCTGGCGCACCGGGCGCACCGGGCGAACCTGGCGCACCGGGACCCGAAGGTCTCGTCTGGCACGGTGCATGGGATAGCGGCCACCCCTACGTCGTCGATGATGCTGTCTCCAGCGCCGGCACCGCCTACATCTGCACTGCAGACAACACCGATCAAGAGCCGCCAAATGCTGCTTACTGGGACGTGCTCGCCGCTAAGGGCGATGCAGGTAGCCAGGGGGCGCAAGGTGAACAAGGCATTCAAGGTATCTCTGGTCCCGGCGGCAACCTCTTGATTAACGGCGGTTTCAAGTTCTTCCAGCGGCAAGTCCCCGGCACCCTGACAGCGTATTCAGATGACACCTATGCCCCTGACCGTTGGGTGATCCTGACTCAGACGGCGGCTATCCAGTGTCAACAAGCCGCGGGCGACAATAACGCCGTAAATGCTGTCAACCTGAAACAACACCAAGCCGTCGCCCAGCGCTTTGGCATTCTGCAAATCATCGAGGCTGAAAATAGCAAGCCTCTGTGCGGGAAGGATGTGCGCTTCCAAGCGCGAATCAAAACCAGCGCACAGCAGACAGTGCGTGCCGCGATTATTGAATGGACCGGCACGGCTGACGCCGTGACCAGCGATGTCGTGCTCAACTGGTTAAGCACAACGTGGACACCCAACAACTTCTTCCTGGCATCAAATCTAGTTATTACAGTCACAGGCTCGACTTTGACAGAGGCAGGAGTCTGGACCGACTTAATCACCTTCGGCACAGTAGGCGCGTCAGCCAACAACCTCATTGTACTAATTTGGATCGAAGAGGCAGTCGTCCAGAATGCTACCTTGACCATTACGGCTTGCGGCGTATATCCAGAGATCACCGCACAGAAGTGGTTGCCCGTCCAAGCCGCACAGGACTACGCGGCTTGCCTCCGTTTCTACCAGTCGAGTTACAACCTTGGATTCGCGCCGGGTCACACGGGCGATTGGACGGGAGGTGGTCAGTTTTGTGACCCGGTTATCTGGCTCAACACCGGCTACAACAACGGCCCGTTTGCCTACTTTGCGGCCCCGATGCGCGCAGCCCCAACCATTACCCTCTACTCCAATTCCACAGGCGCAAGTGGCAAGGTGTACAACGCCACGGGAGGGACCGATCACTCTGCCGTCGCCGATTTGCCAAGTAACAAGGCCGTTGGCTATCTGAAGAATACGAGTGGTGCCAACATCGCCGTCAACAACAACATCCGGTATCAGTTTACGGCAGAGGCGGAACTATGACAATGGGTAATGAAGCCATGAGATTCTGCGACATCACCACCGTAGGCGAATTGATAAAAGCCTTGGAGCATTTCGACGAAGAGACGCCCGTGGAGATCGTCTTCGAGACCTACGCACATCGCTGCATCGCCTCCGTCGGAGCCAGGATAATTGACGAAGACAACACCATTATCGAGATCATTCCCCATGATCCTTGAAGCCAGCGAACACCTGCCCGACGCTTTGAACCGCGATGCTTGAACCGATCATCCAAGTCATTTTGCTACTAAGCGCCCTGGCGGCATGAGCCTGGGTCATACGGAGATTGGAACGATGAACCTTTGCAACCATCCCCATCACGTCCGCTGGAACCCGCACAACGGCGTGGTTCAGTGCCACAAATGCGGCCACGTTTGGGTGCCACTCGACGCCCAAGAGGGCGAACCATATCGGCGGATGATCGAAGCCGAACAAGCGCGCTTACAGGTCGCTGACCAAGACACTGAGTGCAAGGAATGGCTCCACCCGGCCGACTACCGAAAAGACGCCGAGACTTTGAACGCCGCCAAAGTATCTCGACCAATAATGAACAACCCTTGCAACGGTTGCCAACGAAGCGGCTCCAATTGTCACGTCTGCGAACATGGTGGGCCGTGAAAGTCTACCTCTCCATCGACCTGGACTACTGGCGACGATCCCAAGCGCCGAATACCTGTACGCGCTTCTTCCAAGAGGTCTGGAAGCTGGGCCTGCCGATCTACGTGGCGATGTACCATCACCACCTGCTGCCGCACATCAACGCCCAGGATTGCGACACGCTGGTCAACGTGGACTACCACGCCGACCTGGTAGACTTGGACCCCGGCCGCATCCTCGACTTCCAAGAAGGAACCTGGGGCAATTTCATTGACTGGCGCTACAAAGGTCGATTCATCTGGCGGTATCCGCTGCCTGAGTGCCTCCACATCGGTGCCGGCTATTGCCACGATACCCGCAATCCTTTCGAGGACCCCGCAGTGGCCCGCTGGCAGAGGACGCAAAAGCGCCTCGGTCTCTATGGCGTCCCTCTACAGCACGTCAAGGCGGTCGGCGTCTGTCTCAGTCCGAACTGGCTCGGTCGCACCGATGTCCTCATAGAACCGTTGACACGGCTCCATGTAGGCTGCTGGCTCACCGACTTTTACCGCGCCGACGAACGAGGCCGTGAGCACCGCCGCCGGCAACCCAAGGTTGTGAGGGTCCGATGCCCCGCATAAAGCCGATAGTTGCAAATGACGATGGCTGGACCGAGTGGCAGGCTCCCACGCGCCGTTACCGCATGGCCTGCTGCGACTGCGGCCTGGTACATAACGTGGAGTTCTGCGTGGTGCTCGTCGGCCGCAAGCGCAGCGACGGCACGCGCCCGATCCGCCGCTACAACCCGGCTGGCTACCGAGTCATGTTCCGCATGAAACGGAATGAACGAAGCACCAGTCAAGTCCACCGACACAGCAGCGGCCATGATGGCGGCCCACTACGCCCTCATGGAACTTAACCTGGAGGCCGCCCAGCAACGCGGTGAGTTGCCTGACCCAATCCGCGTGCTTCACGAACTCTTCGAGGCCGGAGACCTGGCAGACCACTTCTACCATATCCGCGACCGCGAGAGGAGGGCTGGGAAGGCTCGCGCATGAAGCGATGGGGCACAGCGTGTGAGGAGGTCCGTCAACTCTTGAAGGAATATGTACCATGTCCACCGCCGGTCAAACCGTCCGCTCCGACCTCTTCGTCCGACTCGATGACCTGAGTCCGGACGAGCGAAAGTTCATCCTCGACGCACAGAATGGCATCTTGGCCCTTCGCTTCCAAGAGGCCCAGGCCGACGTAACGGCCGCTCAACACCGTTGCCGCTACGCCGAAGAGGCCGTCAAGGAGCAGACTCGCAAACGCGAGAGCGCCGAAGTCTATCTCCAGGCCACCAAGGATGCAGCGGCGACCGGCAGCCGGCCCAGTCGCAGCCACTATGTTGCCGTCACCTACGACGAAGATTGCGGCCAGTTTTCGGCCGTCTTCGCAAATCTACGGGCCTTTGGAAACTCCCCGGAGGAGGCGTGCAAGCACTTCGACCAGCTTTGGGTCGAGGGACATTACCGGGAAACCTTGTGAAATCCCGGTTTAGTGCTCTAAATCCAGCGACTTTTGCTCACTTCTCTTATAGAGGAGTCGAACATCATGAAACGTCTGATCGCTTACTTGACTGGCACACTCGCCTTGGTCCTCGTGGCCGCCGCCGCCGTGTCAGCCTTGACTTACGCCGTGCTGCATCGGTCGGAAACCCTCCTTAACCTAGCCACGTCCACCCTTACCGGCGTCGGCATGGCCGTGGGCGGCTGTCTGGGCAGTGCCCTGATCCTCCGCTTCAAGGCAGCCCGTCGGTTCCTCAAGGGCGTGATCCATGACATCAACGAAAAGGTGGAGGTCACCAAGCACCCATGAGCGCTGTTTTCGACGACCTACCCGAACCCGATCTCACCGATTACGTCTCCATCAACGATTCGGTTCGATTGGCCGCCTATCTGCTTCAGAAGGCGGTCGGCCTGTGGGAAAACGGCCATCCACCGCTTTTGATTGGCACCGATCATCCCTTGGCCCGCGCCTTGGAGACCTTGGCAGAAGCCGACATTTTGACCGCCGCCCCTGCCGCTCGGAAGCACGATCCCGCACTTTTCACACCGAACGCCCCTAAACCGCGTGGTGGCTGTTGCTGCTGTTGCCCGCCGCCTGCGCCAAAACCCGGAGTCTCCTCATGAAGAACACCTTCGCCAGATTATCCGAAGCGGCCTTGGTCGTGACCCTCATTGCCCTTTGTCTGATCGGTTGAGCCCATGCACATTCGCAAGCCCCTCCCGCCGTTTGTCGCCAACCTGCCGCGGCCCCTGATCCTCGTCCTGGCCCTCTTGACGGCCCTGATCGTGACCTTGGCCCTCTCCCCACGGCCACCCGCGCCACCACTCGCCCCGGCCAGCGGCACCACGACCTGGCGCGAAGTCCCGTGCCCGACGTGCTGCGGCACCGGCAAAGTCCATGCCCCCGACAATGCCAACGATACCGGAGAGTACGTGTGCTGGGCGTGCGGCGGCAGCGGGACCCTGTTGGAAGAGTCCACGGGTCCGGCGGCCAAGGGTCCAGCGGGCAAGAGTCCGGCGGCCAAGGGTCCAAGCATCAGGCAGGTGCCGACCCTGGCCCCTCCCAGGGCCGTTACTCAAAAGGACGCGGCCATCGGAGTCTTGACGCTGACGGTAGAGGCGAAGGGAACGATCACCAAGTCACCGCCGGCCACCGTCAAGCCGGCAGGTGACCTGACCCCGGACGCCCGGCCCCGCCTGCGCCGAGGGCTCTTTCGCCGTGGGTAACCCGTATGATGCCTGGATCGTCGCCAACGTCCCCGGGGACGGCTACGGCCGCTGTGGCGAGGTCACCCTGGCCATGCTTGCCGCCTTCCCGGAACTGACCCGAGTACGGGGTCACTACCTCGATCCCCTCTGGGGCGAACGAGAGCACTGGTGGCTCGTGACGCCCTGGGGCGAAATCATCGACCCCACGGCCGCCCAGTTTCCGTCCCGAGGCAGAGGTGTTTATACACCGTGGCCCCAAGGGCAACCTGAGCCAACCGGCATCTGCGCCAACTGCGGCAAATCCGTCTACGACAGCGGGACCTGTTGCTCCGATGAGTGCGGCCGAGCCTACGCCGCTTACTGTCTGAACCCCTTTTGAGTACGAGCGCACCTATGAATCAAGCCGTCGAGACCCTCTTCTACGACTACCTCCGCGTGACCCTGAATGATAAGTGCAGTGCTGCACTCCTGGTTCTGGCAGAGTGCCTGGTCGCCGGCCGCTCGACGGCCCTGGTACCGGCCGCCCCATCCGTCGTCGCCCCCGCCGGCTTACTGACGATTGCCGAGGCCGCCGAGTGCTTGGAGCTTACCAGCCGCATGGTTTATGAACGGTGCCTCAATGGCCATCTTCGGCCCACCAAGATCGGACAGACGATCTACGTGCCCGCGGCAGAGGTCGAGCGTTACCGACACGAGCAAGCTACCAAAGACGATCCCTACGGGAGCCATGTATAAACGCCGTCCGAATCAGCGACCGCACCCACATTCCTATCAAGGAACTCAAACGCCATGAAACTTGACCCTGCTGCCCTCAAGGTTTGCCAAGAGATCGACGCCGCACGTAAGGCGCTCAAACCCGAGAAAGTTCGGGATGCCTACATCCCTGGTTGGCTCTCGAAGCGCTTGACGCGCTACTGCAAGCGGCACGATATCGAGACTTACCGCTGCAAGCAAACCGCCCTGTTCTATGCCAGCAACGCGATTGCCAACGCCGCCGACATTGACACGTCTACTACAACCATCTGGGACCACTGGGGCACAATCAAGGCTGAACGCTACAAGTGCTGCCATGAGGCGAAAAGCGTCTTCGTTTCCGAGCCGTACAACTTTAACACCACGACGGCCCGATTCTTGGACGCCTTCTGCGAGGCCCTCGGACTGGAATGGCACCTCACGCCCAACGCCTGGCACTATCCGGGTTATACCATTCGCATCCTGATTCACGAAAAGCAACCGTGAACGCCGCCGTCAACGCTCTCTATGCCGAATACCTGGACCACACCGGCGGCGACAAGACTGCCGCTGCCAGCCTGACGCTGGCCGCCATGTTCGCCAAGGCCAGGACGACTCCGGCCGGCGGCCAGCCATTGACGTTGCCCGAGGTGGCCCGCCACCTGCGGGTTCGTCCCAACAAGATACTCGGCTGGCTCCGCTCCGGCGAGCTAAAGGGATACGACGTGACAACTCGGCAAGGTAGCCAACGGCCAAAGTACCGGGTAAACCCGGAAGACCTAACCGCCTTCATCCAGCGCCGCGCTATCCTGCCGCCGGGAAAGGAAGAACGGCCAGCGCATCTTGGCCGTTCGGTTCCGAAGGTAAACTGGCCGCACCTGGATACAACCAAGCGTGAATATGGTCCGTCACCCTCCGCAAGCGATCATCGCTGACGGCCATCCGGTTGTAGACGCCCAGCATATCGTCCGCTTTACGCTGGTGACCAAGCAGGGTGCGCACGGCGTCGTCATCGTTCACCTGGACCCCGATGCTGGCGCACGTCCGCCGCAGGTCGTAAAAGTCCACCTCATCGCGGCTGTAACCGAGCCTCTCGGCCAGTTTCTCGAACTCGAAGCCAATGGCGCAGGGGCGGAACGCCTGGCCGTACTTGGTGATGAAGACCCGGTGAGCGTCGGCCGGGTGGCGGGGCAGCTTGCGGGCCGCCAAGACCGCCCGCAGCGCGGCCACCGTCTCCGGCCAAAGCGGGTTGCGGCGGGCCACCCCGGTCTTAGGACGGGGAAACGTGGCCCAACCCCCGTCCAAGTCGAGGGTCCCTTTGGTGAGCTTCGCGCAGTCCCCGTTGCCGTAGCCGCAGTTGACGCCGAGGAGGATCATGGCCCGGAGCTTCTCGGACGCCTCGGTCGCCAGGGCGCGGATTTGCTCGGCCGAGAGGACCCGCTGGCCCTGTTCCTGCCGTTCCCGCACGAGGGCCTGGTGTGAGGGGACCTTCATGGCGGAGCCGAAGCGGGGCAGCCGGTCCAGGTAACCTTGGCCGTTGACCCCGGGACCCGCCCAGTTGAAGATCACCTTGGTTTTGGTCAGGTCCCCCTTCAGGGTCACCAGACTCTTGTGCGTCTTCTGGAGATCGGCCCGGTAGCGCTGGAAGTCGGCCGGCGTGAGCGAGGCGACAGGGATGTTCTTGCCGAAGACCCGCACCAGCCGCTTGCCGTAATCCTCATAGGCCCGCCACGTCCGGGCGTCCAACTCCCCCGATTCGACGTGAAGCTTGCGGTCGGTGAGGAACAGGCAGACCATCTGCTCGACGGTCAGGGTCTCGCCGACGCCCGCCGGCTGCGGCCGGCGGCCGGCTTCCAAGTCGTCCTTTGCTGTCAGGTAGCGAGTCAAGGCGGCATGAGGATCGGCCCAGGGGCCGAAGTAGTGGAACTTGCCTCGAATCTTCTTGGCCCAACGCCCGGTGGCGTGGGCAAACAACGGGAAACCGTCGTAGGGTTTCTTAGGCGGCGTCGGGCGCGAGGCGGCGGGGCTGGACATCGGCAAGGCTCCTGGTATAAAGGGTAGCATGAGACGATCAAGGCGATGCTCGGAAAGCAAGAAGGTGTCAGAACGAGTGTCAGATCACCATACCCCACTCTTGGAGTCTAATTCGTCCTGCCGCAAAGTCAAGGCACAAAACGCTTTAGAAGCCCGGGTGCATAGCTCAGTTGGTTAGAGCGCCACCCTGATAACCGATAAAACGGGCGATTTAAGAAGACTCGAAAAGCCCGGTAAAATGCGGCAAATCTGTGCTCTCTAAGCACTTAGCTGCTTTGGTCTTTCAGGTCCGTTAGTGTCCGAAAAGACCCCTCTTCGGTATGAGTCGGGTGTCAGTGACACCCGCTCTGCATCAGCGGGTTTGATGCACCACTTGGCCGTGTGCCAAGTGATCCTAGTCGCTCGGACTCTTGCCGCCCTGCCGGCTGGCAACCGCGAACTCGCGGCGTCATCATCGACACAGGCGGTACAATCCGTCTCCGGCTGCATCGAATCTAAAAAAATCGGTCAAAGCGACCGGAGTTCGCCCGTCCTGTCCGACGTAGCCTGTAGACCGATTTCAACAAGTGAACGACAGGAAGAGTCTTGTGAGATTGGGCGAACGGCAACAGCCCCAATGTTGACCTTTTCAACAAGACCCCCGTTTGATTCAGTGTGACTCGAACAACCCGTATGACGTGTCCACCCACAATGGCTTTTGGACAAAAGAAGTGCGATAAGAGGGACCTTTATTCAGTTTTAGGGATAGAATTGTATAGTGATTGATTTCGCACTAAGAGAAAGCACCATGTCTAGTCGCTCCAATCGAGCTAACCTGACACACTCAACCGCTGCACTTGACTCAAACGACTTCACAGATTCCTCAGATGAGGAACTGATCGCCCGCTATCACGCTATCGGCGATCAATGGGCCTTCAATGTAATTTATCAACGTCGTCGCCGTGAACTGACGGAATTCATCCGGCGTCACCTCTGGCAGCATCCAGAAATTAACGACCCGGAAGCCATACTCCAACAAGTCTTCGCCGACCTTCACACGATCAAACGATTGCGACCAGGCGGCACAGTACGCGGCCTACTGTACAAACTCGCCGCACGTCGCACAGCCGACTACCTTCGCACTGCAAGAAGTCCCAGCCGCGGTGGTGGCGGCGCGGGACACCATCGCATCGCAACCCCTTGGACCCGTTGCCCACTGACTGCAATTGACACCATTCTAGCCGGGCGGCAAATGGTCACCGAGGAAAGACGACGAATGATCGGGGACTTAATCGACCATCTCCCCGACGAAGAAGCTAACATGGTTCGTCTTTTTCTGGACGGCCACAAGATCCCCTCGGCCGCCAAAGTCTCCGATTGCAGCGAAAACGTCGCCGAATGGCGACTCCGAAAGGGCCTCGGCCACTTGCGGGAATTACTGGGAGAAACATGGCCAAAGTAGTCAACCTTCGCCAAGCCGAGTACGACATCTTCATTGGTCGAGGATCAAAATGGGGTAATCCCTTCGTCATTGGCCGCGATGGAACCCGTGACCAAGTAATTCGCATGTATGAAGTCCACATCCGCCATTCGCCGATGCTGATCGCCGCCCTGCCGGAATTGGCTGGACGAAGGTTGGGCTGCTACTGCAAACCGCTCGCGTGCCACGGCGACGTGCTCGTGAAACTGTTGGCCGAGTTTTTTGACCTATAACTTGCACACCTTCTGACGCCATGCGACTCAATATAAAACTGCTTGAGTTCCCCGAGACCCGGCAGGTCTTCAACTTCGACTGCGGTGCCAATGCGCTGGTAAGCGTGTTGGTCTTTGCTGGTCTGGAGGAACGCGAGGACCGTATAGCCGCCTTGGCTCACACCACCAAGGCCGGCACAAGCACCGAGGGCATCCTGCGGGTCTTAAACTACTACGGTCTGCCCTTCGCAGCCCGGCAGCGGATGCAGCCTGTCGATCTGCGCATTGCCATCAACCAAGGGTTCCCTACACTGATCGCGCTGCAAGCCTACCGCGAAAGTAACCAACCATATCGGGAGTTATGGGACGACGGCCATTGGGTGGTTGCCATCGGCTACGACGACCGCCGCATCTACTACGAAGACCCGTCGGCCTTTCATCGAACTTGGCTGGCTGATGAAGAACTCCGTCAGCGCTGGCATGGCAGCGACAAAGGCAGACGTATCTGGCAGTGGGGTTGCACCGTGCAAGTCAACGGGCAATACCAGCATAATCGCCTGACACACATGGACTGAGACTATGAGCAAGCAAAAGACACAACTCGACCCAAACTTCAAGCCGGGCACCCTCGGTTGGCATGAGATGGTGGACCGGTCCTGTTTAATCGCCGAATTGTTCAGCGAGCAGATTGCCTGTCATCCGGCCGCCAACCACCCCAGGCTGCAAAAGCGTATCAAGATTTTGGAGGACCGATTGTTCCGACTGTACCAAATGGCAGCCACTCTCTCCCGCTGAAATCCGTGAGACTGATTTGACTTTCCTGTTGCTTGACGTATAGTTGAATAGAATGAGCGGCGACCTGTCGCCGTGAAGGTGAGAATAGCTGCGAAAGGCCGCGGAATGATCCCTTTTCCAAAACATGAACGTGGCCCATATCATGGCCAGTTTCAAGACCCAACTGGCCAATTGATAGGCTCCTTCGATGAACTAATGGCAGCTGGCTGCATCCAAGCAGAGCATGAAAGCTTGCGCTGCTTGTTTGCTGGCTTGATGATCCTCACCAGACTCAACCCTTGCGCAGGCTGCCCGATATGAAGCACTGACGGAC
>Ga0315279_10011451_pt1 | contig 10256 bp, 5 predicted proteins | sample YL17G06_20_MG_FD_203694 | JGI IMG/M metagenome (GOLD analysis project Ga0315279, IMG submission 203694) | Sediment microbial communities from Yellowstone Lake, YNP, Wyoming, USA - YL17G06_20 | ecosystem: Environmental > Aquatic > Freshwater > Lake > Sediment | place: USA: Wyoming | collected...
ATGCAGTTAAAGAAGGTAAAAGCAGATTTTTATTTGAAATGGCCACCGGTACCGGAAAAACCTTGGTTGCAGCAGGAATCATTAAACTTTTTATAAGAACGGGTAACGCCAAAAGAGTTCTTTTTCTTGTAGATAGATTGGAATTAGAAGATCAAGCCCAAAAAAATTTTGTAATATATTTAAAGAACGATTATAAGAGTGTGGTTTATAAAGAAAACAGAGATGACTGGACAAAAGCAGAAATAGTAGTTTCAACAGTTCAATCTCTACTTTTTAATAATAAATATAAAGATTTATTCTCCCCCACAGACTTTGATCTGGTTATATCTGATGAAGCGCATAGGTCGATAAATGGCAATAGTCGTGCGGTATTTGAATATTTTACCGGTTATAAGTTGGGGCTCACCGCAACACCAAAAGATTATTTGAAAAAAATTGATGAAAAAGAATTAGCAGAAAAAGACCCACGTAAATTAGAAAGACGTCAATTACTGGATACCTATATCACTTTTGGCTGTGAATCGGGTAATCCCACCTTTCGATATACCCTTTTAGAAGGGGTAAGGGATGGTTTTCTGGTCAATCCCATTGTGATAGATGCTAGAACAGAGATCACCACAGAACTTCTATCAGAACAGGGCTATTCTGTAATTATAGAGAATGAAGAAAGCGAAGAAGAAAAAAAGACATACTTTCAAAGGGATTTTGAAAGAAAATTTTACTCAGAAAAAACGAATATAACCCTATGTAAGACTTTCTTTAAAAATGCCTTAAAAGATCCTCTTACTGGGGAAATTGGAAAAAGTATTGTCTTTTGTGTTAGTCAGAAGCACGCCTCTAAAGTAACGCAAATCTTAAATGAATTTGCTCATAGATTTTATCCCGGCAAGGATAACTCCGATTTTGCGGTCCAAATTACTTCCAATGTTTCTGATGCCCAACAAATGACCATTAATTTTGCAAATAATATTCTTAACGGCCATACCTCCTTTAAAGAAGGTTACAAATCCAGTAAAACGAGAGTATGTGTTACTGTAGGAATGATGACCACCGGATATGATTGTGAGGATATTTTAAATTTATGCTTGATGAGACCCATATTTTCACCATCCTACTTTGTTCAAATGAAAGGCAGAGGAACGCGTAATTATGAGTTTGTATATAAAGAAAAAAATGAATTAAGCGGTATAGAAAAAACTACTGCTCAGAAGAAAAATTTCAAGCTTTTTGATTTTTTTGCAAATTGTGAATATTTTGAAGAGAAATTTAATTATGATGAGGTAATCAAGTTACCGCCAGAAACCGGAACAGGCAAAGTGGGAGAAGCTCTACTTCCCATATCGGAAGAATATGAGAGTATTCGTCTTGATCCGATAAAAGATATTATAGAAATCACGATTGGTCTCGAAGGAATGAAAATTGATAGAAAGCTGTTTGAAAGATTTGAGGACACAGTCAAAGCTGATGATTATATAAAACAAAAAATAGATGAAGGTAGATTTGATGAAGCTGAAGAACATATAAAACAAGCTATTTTTAACAAACCAGAAGATTATTTCAATTTGGATAAATTAAGAAAATCTCTAAAACTTGACCGCCGGCTGAGTTTGCGGGAAATTTTGGAGAAAATATTTGGTAAGATAAAGAAATTTAAAACCAAAGATGAACTTCTAGAAGAAGAGGTAGGTAAATTCATTTCTATCTATCACCCCGAGAATAAATTTATCTATATTATCAGAGAATTTATAAAAGCCTATATTTTAGATACAGAATTAAGAAAAATTATTGATTCTAAAGAATTCGCAAGCCTTGCTACTAACCCAAGATTTAATATAAAAGATTTAAAAGAATTAGACGGATGGAAAGACCCGGTGGTTGAATATATCAGAGATTATGTTCCTCTAAATACTTTTGCCGCCTAAAGGAGATTAAAATATGTTGGATACTCTTACTAAAAGAAGAATAGATACTGCAAGAGATATTCTGGTCGGAAAATTACCCGACCCCAAATCACAGGTGGAACAGATTACCATTGCCTTGATTTACAAATTTATGGATGATATGGACAAACAAGCGGAAGAATTAGGGGGTAAAACAAAATTCTTTACCGGTGAATATGAAAAATATTCCTGGAGCAAAATCTTTGATCCTCGTGTGAGCGGATATGAACTTGTTGCTTTGTATGGAGAAGCTATCCAGAAAATGAATCATAACCCCAATATCCCTCAGTTGTTTAGGAATATTTTTAAAAATGCCTATTTACCCTATCGCGATCCGGAAACCTTAAAAATGTTTCTTAAAGTTATCGGAGAATTTGAATACGATTACAGCGAAAAATTAGGAGATGCTTTTGAATATCTACTTTCTATTATGAGTTCCCAGGGTGATGCGGGTCAATTTAGAACTCCCCGACATATTATTGATTTTATGGTGAAAGTAGTTGATCCATCTAAAAACGAAACTATCTTAGACCCTGCTTGTGGAACAGCCGGATTTTTAATCTCTTCATTTAATCATATCCAGAATAAAAATAAAAAAGACGGTAGAGTTAATTTAACACCTGACGAAAGGACAAGATTGATAGAAAATCTTTCTGGCTACGATATTTCTCCCGATATGCAGAGATTGTCTTTAGTTAATATGTATCTGCATGGATTCCAAAGTCCAAAAATTTACGAATATGATACCTTAACCTCGGAAGAAAAATGGAATGAGTTCTATGACATCATTCTGGCCAATCCTCCGTTTATGTCCCCAAAAGGCGGAATTAAACCCCACAAGAGATTTAGTGTGCAGGTAAACCGCTCTGAAGTTCTTTTCGTTGATTACATTGCTGAACATTTAAATCCAAATGGCAGAGGTGGGGTGATTGTGCCGGAAGGTATTATTTTTCAATCTGGAATTGCTTATAAAAAACTTCGAAAAATGTTGATCGAAAATTCACTTTATGCTGTGGTTTCTTTACCTGCCGGGGTCTTTAATCCTTATTCTGGCGTGAAAACATCCATACTATTCTTAAGTAAATATTTGTCCAAAAAAACCGATAAAATCTTATTTGTAAAAGTAGATAATGATGGATTTGGTTTAGGTGCTCAACGAAGAGAAGTCAAAGAAAATGACTTACCGCTGGCATTGGAAATTATTAATAAATATAAACAGAGAATTATTGAAAACAAAGAAATGGAATTTAATTTGAATGAAGCAAAGTATGCTCATGTAGTGAAAAAAGAAAAGATTACCGAGAGCGGTGATTATAACTTAAGCGGTGATAGATACAAAAAATCAGTTGCTTATAATGGAAAATGGCATTTAGTAGAACTTGGAGAAGTAGTGAATTTTTTACCGAAGTCAAAGAGAAAAGCTGGTGATGGACAAGAAAAAGGATCGTATCCCTTTTTTACTTCTAGCGAAAATCAATATAAATTTTTAAATGAGGTTGATTACATCGAAGAAGCATTAATTTTAGGTACTGGAGGTTCAGCAAGTGTCAATATTTCAAAAGGCTTTTCAACTTCTGCAGATGTTTTTGTGATTAGTTCGAAAATTCTAAAAAGTTTAAATAATAGGTTCTTATATTATTTATTAAGTAAAAATAAAAAAGTGATAGATAATGGATTTAGAGGCGTAGGATTAAAGCATTTGTCTAAAATTTATGTTAGGCAAATAAAAATCCCTCTTCCCCCTCTTGAAATACAGGAGCAGATTGTTGCTGAATTGGACAGCTATCAAAAAATAGTCGATGGCGCCAAGCAGGTCGTTGAGAATTATAAACCTATTTTCAAAATCGATCCAGAATGGGAGATGATAAAGCTTTTTAAAATATGTGAGAATTTAGATGGGAAAAGAATCCCTATAACAAAAAGTGATAGAAAAACCGGGCCTTATCCATATTATGGTGCTTCAGGTATTGTTGATTATACTGAGAATTATATTTTTGATGAAGATTTGTTATTAATTTCGGAAGATGGTGCAAACCTATTAACAAGGGTAACTCCGATTGCTTTTTCAGTATCTGGTAAAGTATGGGTTAATAACCATGCTCATGTTTTAAGATTTGAAAATATTGCGACTCAAATATTTGTTGAGCTGTACATTAATTCAATAAATATAAAAAATTACGTCACCGGTTCTGCACAACCAAAATTAAATCAAAAAAATCTTAATTCAATAATGATTCCATGCCCTCACATTGAAATCCGGAAAAACATTATTAAAAAAATCGAAAGTGAACAAAAAATCATCAATGCCAATAAAGAATTAATTACAATTTTTGAAAATAAGATTAGAGACAAAATAGCAGATGTATGGGGTGAATAATGAACGAAGATTTCTTACAAATATTAAATTATCTACTTAAATTTTAATATTTAATTGTACTACTTTTAAGGAGAAAAATATGAGTAAAACGGTATTTATATTGGGTGCTGGAGCTTCAAAAGATTCAGGTGCTCCCTTAATGAATGAATTTTTAGACAGATCGAGAAAATTATATGGTAGCGGTGAGTGTGGTGAAAAATATAAAGAAGACTTTGAAAGAGTAATTGGTGCAGTTTCTGATTTACAAAAAATCCATTCAAAGTCAGAGTTAGATATTTACAATATAGAAGAAATATTTGCTGCATTTGAAATGGCTAAATTAATTAACAAATTTCCAGGAGACCGGATTAAAAAAGAAGAAGATATTGACCTTCTGATAAAATCATTAAAGCGAGTAATTTATGTTACTTTAGATAGAAGCACTCCTTTGGTAACAAAAAATACAGAATCACTTCCTCCTGCGAGTGGTTCATATGGAGAATTTGCTGGATTAATTAAAACTATTAAGGAAAAAGAACTTGAAGTACCTACTATTATTACTTTTAATTATGATTTAGCGATTGATTATGCCCTGTTTAGGCATGATTTCCCAGTAAATTATTGCTTTACTTCAAATGAAGAAAATCGAGTAGGGGTGATTAATCTTATAAAATTGCATGGGTCACTAAATTGGTTCGAATGTAAGGATAAAAAAAATATTATTCCGTATGAAATTGAACAAAAAGAAATGTTTATATCTGAATTTCAAAGAAATCACAGAGGAGAAAAATATTATTTTAATATTTTTGATAGAATAAAAGATAACAAAATATCATATAAAGGAATCGATTATAATGTTAAACTTGATCCATTTATTATACCGCCTACTTGGGATAAATCAATCTATCATCAGGAATTGTCAAAAATCTGGAGTCAAGCAGCACTTGATTTATCAATTGCTGAAAATATTTATATAATTGGTTATTCTCTTCCGGTTACAGATAGTTTTTTTAGATATTTATATGCATTAGGAAGCGAAGGGATAAAAATAATTGAACGTTTTTGGGTCTTTAATCCTGATGAAAAAAATGTAAAGCCAAGATTTGAAGAATTTATAGGGATAGGGATAAAAGATAGATTTAGATTTAAATCGATTACATTTAACCAGACTGTTAACTGTTTAAGAGATACATATAGAAAATATGATGACCCAAATTTTGATTATAAAGAAATATTGGATAGATATTAAGTTACCTATTTTATACTAAGTATTTAACTTTTTTGAAGTTGTTTTGCTTTTATTTCATATTTTATATTGATCTACGCCCATTTGTTGTTATAAAAACATCTAATCAAATGGATTTAACAGAGTGTTTTTAGTTAAGAGAATAAAGCAAAAAAGAGGCTATATATGAATCAAGAAGAAAAAAGCTTCAACAAATGCCCTATTTGTGGGAGACAAACCCATAAAGAATTAAAATATTGTATTTTTCATGCAGGAGTAAGGGAGAAAACTGAGGAAGAATTCAAAAAAGCCTTAAAAGGTTATATTGATAGAATTATACGAGAATCAAGAATATTTAATTTTGAAAAATTTATCTTTACAGGGGACTTAGATTTTTCAAAAGATTTTAATTTAAGAAAAATACATAAATGTAATTTTGAAGGCGCTGAATTTTATGATGGTACGATTAGGTTTGATCATATTAAATTTTCTAAAGAAACGAAATTTATTGATTGTAAATTTGGAAGTAAAGTATCTTTTATAGGTAGTGAATTTAGAGATAACTTATATATTGGAAATGTTCATTTTTTTGACCAAGTCAACTTCAATAAGACCAGGTTTCATTCTATTGAAATCAAGGGCACTACTTTTGAAGGTGGAATGAATTCTTTTAATGAGGCGCATTTTGGTGGTGATTTACTTATTGAATCATGTAGATTTGTGCATGATATTGACTTTAGTCATTCAGAATTTCATGGCAATGTAAAAATGGGAGGAAAAGAGTTTAATAATAGCATTTTTAATTTTGAAGGAGCAGATATTAATTTTAATTTTGAGATATTTTTTAATTCGATAGAAAAAATACAGATTAAATTAAATAATATCACTATATATCCAAGTTTTACTAAAATAACAATAGCTGCCAATAATGCAGGAATTTATTTCAATAATGCAAATTTAGAAAAAACCGAGCTTTGTTTTGAGTTATATAATGATTCGTTTATCGATTTTCAGAAAGCAAGAATGAAAGATACATATTTAAAATATGACCAAATTGAACACTTCATTATCCAAGAAAACATGAAGAATTACGAAGAGGCAAGAGAAGTTTATTTAACGTTGAAAAATAATTTTCATAGCATAGGAAGGTATAATGACGAAAGTTTAACTTATAAAAAGGAAATGGATATGGAAAGAGCATCTCATTGGATTCTTAATATGAAATATAATAGACATAATTTAAAAGAGTGGTTATTTAGCGGACATTTCAAGAATTGGTTTTCTTCTGCTTTTTTTAATATGATTTATGGTTATGGAGAAAGACCTTGGAATGTTGTAAGAACAGCAGTTGCAATAATAATATTTTTTGCTTTGTCTTTTAGTGTAATTGGTATTGGTAATCCCGAAATAATTGAATTGAAAGGAACTGCTATTCATCAAAATACTGGAAATATTGTTGATTTGGCTTCCAAAGGATTATTGAAAAATAATGTAACAAGAAATTTTCCTGATAGTTTATATTTTAGTTTGATTACTTTTACCACTTTAGGTTATGGGGATTTTCGACCACTTGAAGGATGGGGAAGAATTTTAGCAGGTTCAGAAGCGTTTATCGGTGCTTTTATGATGGCACTTTTCGTTTATGCATTTGCGAGGAGAACAGGAGGAAGATAGATATTTAAATTTATCAATTCTTTAAAATTAAGAATTTACTTTATATATTTGAATACTGAATAGAGCGAAAACAAAACCATATCATATTTTTTATACGACAAGGTTAAATTTAAGTGTCATAGATATACTTATTTTAAGAGGATATTTTACCTTAAAAAACGAATGAAACATTGAGGAGAAAGATGACACAATCGGGGTATGCCAAATTTAACAGTATTATCAATCAACTTGAGAAAATTTGTAATCAATCAATTCAAAATAGAGAAACTATCAAAGGGATTTATTCAAGGGTTAATCCGAAAAAGGACGTCCGTATTACAACTTTTTCCAAGATGATAAATATTTTTAACTCATTACGGTTGTCATTAGCCTTTGTGCAAAAAGGTTTTAATTTAGATTGGTGGAAGGGAATATTATGCGAAGAAAGACTTCCCAAGTCTACTATATTATATTACGTTGGAGTATTTATGAATATCTCTAAAATCGGATTTGATCAATTACTGTTTTCAAATACTGAAAGTTCATTACGTATCTTCTTGCGTGCGTTAGACCCTAATGCATGTAATGAAGGAATGGGAAAATTTAAATCTGTATATACTTGCTTGTTCAAATCGAAACTCTCTATTTGCCCTTCTGAGGGCATTGAACTTCTTGATCTTCTTAGGTTAGTTCGGAATACATGTCATAATAATGGCGTATACTTCGATCCCAGTAGAAGAGATAGAACCATTAATTGGAGAGGAAAATCATATAAATTTAAACATTCTACTCCCATTGACTTTGTAAACTGGCCATTTATTATGGAAATATCAGATGCAGTACGTTCTTTAATGTATGCTGTAGTTATAGACAAAAATTTGCAGCTTGTTACCCATGAAATCAAAGATCCATATGAATTTGTAAGTGAATCATTAAAGTAATCTTTTAAAAACCAATAAAAATAGGAACATAAAAATAGAGGACAGGTGTCCTATCTCAATAATTCGGTAACTTTTTCTGACTTTTAAGAAATAGTAGGGACAGACACCTATTTTTTTGAGATAAAAATAGACAAAAAGAATATTTCTTTTGGAAAGCATGTGAAGTTGTGAAGCCCGCCCCCCTTGGAATCTTACGGGCTTATTAATCATGCTATAATTTAAATTAAAAATTCGAAACGTATCCAAAAAGGAAAAAAGGGAACCAGATATTTATAGTCCTTTGCATTTTGCCGAAGGGCTTTTTTTGTTTGAAAAAGGGTTTATGAAAGATTTGTAGTATAATAAATATAGAAAAATTATATTATATTGAAATAAAGTACTTGAAAAATATACCAAATTGAACGCATAAACAAAGTAGTCCGGCTATTTTAAGCTGTGCGAAATTCAGGGGGCCGAATATCAGAAGTCCTGAAACGTTATGTGTAATGTAATATAATGAATATCTGTATTTTAAGGAGGTATAAATGAAATTTTGTTGGGTAACTATAAATGTAAAGGACATGGAAAAATCATTGCATTTTTATCAAGAGATCATTGGTCTTAATATTAATAGGAGAATGAAGCCAAACTCTGATATGGAAATTATTTTTCTGGGATCTAGCGGAACACAAATAGAATTAATTTACAATACAAAAGTTGATGATATTGCTATTGGAAAAGATATTTCTCTGGGTTTTGTAGTTGATTCAATTGAACAAATTAATGAGATATTGAAGAAAAAAAATATCCCAATACATTCAGGACCATTCCAACCAAATCCTTCTATTAGGTTTATATATATACTCGACCCAAATGGAATAAAAATTCAATTTATTGAAAATATAAAATAAGAAGAAGAACAATCTAACGGGGTCAGATCTTTGAAATAATAGATACTGAGAAAATAGGGACAGCTTAAGAGAGTTTTTAAATTAAAGCCGAAGGGAAGGCCTAAGAAGATAAAAATATGAAAATCAGTAAATATCTTTTAGAAATTGTAGTATTCGTGTGTGGAGCGGTCCTTATGATATTTGAGCTTGTTGGTTCAAGAGTGCTTGGACCATATTTTGGAACATCGATTTTCGTTTGGACTAGCTTGATAGGTATTATTTTGGGGAGTCTTAGTTTTGGTTACTATTTAGGCGGAAAAATTGCAGATAAAAAATCCAGTTTTAAAAGTTTATCCCTGATTATTTTTTTAGCGGCAATTTCAATTGGCCTGACGGTTTTAATAAAAGACTTTTGGCTTTTTGTTTTGCAAAATAGTTTTACAGATATCCGAACTTCCTCAGTTTTAGCATCTCTTGGTTTATTTTTGCCAGCCAGCGTGTTTTTGGGAATGGTTTCTCCTTATGCTGTAAAATTAAAAATAAACAACTTAAATACTTCGGCCTCAACGGTAGGTAATCTTTATGCAATATCGACCACTGGAAGCATCTTCGGAACATTTTTGTCCGGTTTTTATTTAATACCACACTTCGGTACAAATAAATTATTGATTATTTTATCAATAACATTAGTTATTATTTCGTTGGCACTTTCTGCAAAAAAAGACACCAGGATCAAGCTACCTGTTTTTGTTATTATTGTTGTTGGTTGGCTTGCAATTAGTGGACTTAATTATATGCTCCCCAAAAGCGGATTTATAGATGTTGATACGGCCTATAATCGTATTTGGATTTATAATCGTATTGATTTAAGGACAAATAAGATAGTTAAAATGATGGGAATCAACAACGAGAATCATTCGTCGATGTTTTTAGATAGTGACGAATTAGTTAACGAATACACAAAATATTATCATTTGGCAAAACATTTTAATCCGAATTTTAAAAAAACATTGATGCTTGGCGGTGCAGGGTATTCATATCCCAAAGACTTTTTACATAAATATCCCGAGGCAACAATTGATGTAGTTGAAATTGATCCCAAGGTGACCGAGCTCGCAAAAAAATACTTTAAATTAGAAGCAAGCCCAAGGCTAACTATTTATCATGAAGACGGAAGGGTATTTTTAAACAAAACACAAGGAAAATATGATGTAATTTTTGGAGATGCTTTTAGTTCTCATTATTCTTTGCCATACCAATTAACAACAAAAG
>Ga0315279_10011452_pt1 | contig 10256 bp, 6 predicted proteins | sample YL17G06_20_MG_FD_203694 | JGI IMG/M metagenome (GOLD analysis project Ga0315279, IMG submission 203694) | Sediment microbial communities from Yellowstone Lake, YNP, Wyoming, USA - YL17G06_20 | ecosystem: Environmental > Aquatic > Freshwater > Lake > Sediment | place: USA: Wyoming | collected...
CGGCCATGAAAGCACGCCAAGTCTGGCAGGAACGCGCTGGTAGCCTTCCTCGGCGAGGGGCCGAATTCATTGAAGGAAAAGCACTTCTGAACCACCCTCCGCCCTTACACTTTTGGGATAGGAGCCCACTGTTTTAGCCCCCATCGCCGGGAAGGCCGGACCCATTCCAGGCAATCGGCGCGCCAAACTCGCAGGCCGGATGTTACATCGCACTCACGTGGTCCCACGCGGCAACAGAGCCGTCCCGCCTTGCGGGATCAGCAAGCGGTTCGGGGCGACTCTAACACTGATTGGCGGCTGACGGCTGTCGGTTCAAATTTTCCCTCAGGCCTGGGTCGTCGGCCGCCAGCCCGTTATGAGGCGCGCAGTTCGGCGGGCTTACCGATGGGTTTGCCCAAGCCCAGGTAGAAAAGTCCCCCGGAGAGGTTGAGCAGGATGCAGACAGCGGTGAACAGGGAGAACAAATTAGCGCCTTCCGGGCTGCCGGCTATGCGGAACAGGGAGAGAAAAGCCAGATGTCCGACGCCCAGCCCGACCGGCGCGATGGGGACCATGGTGACCAGCAGGCCGAGCGGCACGAAGACGCAGTAGTCCGCCATGCGGACTGACGAAACTCCCAGGGCGCCGCCCAAAACCAGGAAGCTGAGCACCACCAGTGTGTGGTTGACCAGGGATATGCCCAGCATCTTGGCCTGCAGCCTGCCGGTGCAGCAATAGTAGTGGAGCTCGGCATGGGACGAGTCCAGAGCATGCAGCAGGCGCAGGCGCGCCGCCAGCGAGCGGAGAAATTGCGGCGGGCGGGGAACCAGCCGCAGCAACAGCACGGCGGCGATGCAGGCGGCGGTGATCAGCACCACCAGGGTGCGCAATGCCGAAAGCCGCAAATCATCGTGTCCATCGCCCGGCCGCCCGAAAATGTAGCCCACTCCCAGCCCGCCCGAGCAGACCAAGAACAGCGAGACGATGCCCACGAACCGATCGACCATCAGGCTCATGAACACCTTGGACCGGGAGGCGGCGTTGTTGCGGATCAGGTATAAGCCCCGGACGATGTCCTCGCTGAAATAGCCGGGCACCGCCAGGTTGAAGAACTTGCCGATCATCAGGTAGCGCAGGGCCTGCCAGTAGGAGGCCGCAATGGCCCGGTCCCGCAGCACCACGCTCCACCGGTAACCCTGGCCCATATAAGAGAGCGTCATCATCACCGCCACCAGCAGGAACAACAGCGGGTGACTGGTCAGGGCGGCTTTCAACTGCGCGGGCTGGATCTCCCCGCGGCGAAGAAGGATGACGATGATGAGGGCGGCCAGCGCAACCTTGGCAATGCCCAGCAGCAACGCGCCGCTGCGGCGCGGTTCTTCGTCCGGGGCGGGGCCACCGTTTCCATTGAGCAGGTCAGCGCTCATAGGACTCAGGCAGGGCCGGCGCAAAGGCGACCACGGCGGCCACGGCCAAAAGCGCAAGTCTATCCAAGCAGGCAACTCCAGACAACAGATGTCTCCGGGCCCGCTGTTGCCGTGGAGGAGTCACCGCAGCGCCAGCCTGTAGCGGCGACCTTCAAGTCGCCGTTATGGCGGTCTAAAGACCGCCGCTCCAAGTTCTCTCCCGGTCTTGTTGGCGCCAGGCGTCTGGAGACCTTGCGGGCCGGCGAGCCGGCTGCCGCTATTTCTTGAGGCCGACTTTCAGAACGTTCTTGTCCATCCGGAAGGTGACGTTGTCTTCGCGGGCCAGCCACCCAATGGCCCAATCCACTGAAGAATCCTTTGTGCCGATAGCTTTCTTCAGGGCGCTGATGCTCATTTCGCCCTGCTGGTCCAACGTCCTCCAGACCTTGCCGGCAGTCGTTCCAATCTTGTTGGTGAGCATGGCCTATCGCTCCTATCGGGCTGATTATAGCCGATTTGAAGCCTGCGATGGACGCCCCTGCGTTTTGGGGCGGCGGCGGGATCGAGGCCCATGAGCGGTCTTTCGGGCTGCCGTGGCTTTGCGGGCTGCCGGGCGCCTGCGGGATGGCGCTTGGCCGGTGGGGCGCTTCTTCTTCGGTGCTGGATGCTTCGGTGCCGCTGCTTTTTTGCGGGCCGCCAATTTGGGCCGTGCCGCCGGGATGGTCTGCGGCGGGGGCGCCGGTTTTTCGGTGGCTGCCAGAAGCGCCTGGATGACAGCCACCGCGGCCGCCGCGCCCTCGCCCGAGTGCGAGGGGAGCGGCTCCGGAGGGAACCCCTGCAGCAAGGCGCCGAGCGCCGCGGGAGTGCGCGCCTGCACCGCGCCCGCGGTGCGCGCGAACTGATCGTCGTACATGCGGCGGCCGGGCACGAAGATCGCCGGGGTGCCGGTCAGCGCCGCCTCCTGGTACAAGTTGTAGCCCCCGCCGCCCATTACCAGCTCGTGGCTAGCCATGTGGTCCACGGCCGGGTAGGACTCCGCGGGACGCGCCACGCGCAGGGTCTTGCCTTGCCGGGCCGCCGCTTCCTGGGCGGCCTGAATGAACGGCTCGCTGCCCTCGCCCCAGTCAACGAACAGCCAGCCGGCCCGCGCCGTGACCGGGGGCAGTTCGTGGGCCTCGCGGATGGTCACCGGCGGCACATCCACGGTCTGCTGGCTCAGCGTCTGCGGAGGAAGGGCATCGGCAAGGCGCACCACCAGCCGGTAAAAGCGGCCCACGAAGGCCGTCACATTGAACTGCCGCAGATAGGCAGGGTTCAAGTAGCGCTGGATCAGGATGGTAGGAATGCTAAGGGAAGGCACCAGATCGGCCATCTCCCCCATAATCCCGCGTGGGAAGGTGTCCACCACCAGCGCCCGCGGCCCAGCCCGATCGAGGATGCGCTTCAACGTCCCCGCATCAGGCCCGGCAATCTGGCGGACACCAATGCCTTCCTTGCGGGCCAGCGGCGCAGACCGAGAATAGGAAAGCAACAGAGCCGGGCAGCCCGTCCGCCGCTTCCACTGCCGCAGGATGGCTATCCCACGGGTGAGATGGCCCAAACCACCTCCCGGCGCATAGTAAATCAGCGGTGGATTGGTCTCGGCGCGCTTCCTGGTTGCTTCCAAGTGACTCCTCGACTACAGACCACCCCAGGGGCAGTTTAGCGCAAAGCGCCCGCCGATTGAAACAAAATTCGGTGTTTATGATTGATTGGAAAGGCACCTTTCTCAGGACCCTGGGATGGTCACCTGGCGGATTCTTCCAGGCGGAAGGCGCCGAAGCGCAGGCACCATCCCAGCGCCAGACCCAGGCCGAAGCCCAGCGCGATATTGTTCAGCGCCAGGCAGGCGCCGGCGGTCAGCAGCATGATGAAGGCGTCGGCGCGCCGGCTCTGGTCGCGCGCCACCAGGGCCAGCTCGATCCCGCTGAACCCCAGCATCACCCCCAGCACACTGTCCGGGAAGACCCGGCAGAAATTCATGAGCGAGGCGCCGAACAGCACGGCGATGGCCAGTTTCGCGGCGCCCAGGAAAAGGATGGAGCCGTTGGTGCGGGCGCCGAAGCGGTATTGCCCGGCCAGGCCGCCGGCCCCGTGGCACATGGGCATCCCGCCAAACCAGCCCGACACCAGGTTCATCAGTCCCACCGACACGGCAACTCTGCGCGGCCCCGCCGGGCGGTCGGGGAACAGGTCCCCCGAGAGCGCGCACACGGCGATCACCGAATTCAGCGTGGTTAGCGGGATCTGCGGCAGCGCGGCGCGCCCGAAGGAGCTGACGAAGTCGGCCCACCCGGGCCCCGACCACCCGGGCAGGGAAAAGCGCAGGCCCACGGCGGCGGCCGCCGTGGGCTGCTTCCACAGCGCAATGCCGATGCCGGCCAGAAACAGCACCAGGGCGGCCGGCGCTGTCCGCGACGAGAACAACGCCAGCACGGCCACGCCGGCGATAATTCCGGTCAGGTAGCTGTCCGGGCCCACCGCCACGCGCGTGCCGGCCACCATCTGCAGCCCCTTCATCAACAGAGAGAGGCCGAGGGCCAGTTGCAGGCCGCGGACCACGCTCTTGGGAACGGCGCGGTTCAGCCAGTCGATCAACCCGGTCACACCCAATAGCAGGATGATGGCGCTGACCGAAATCCCCGCGGCCAGGATCTGCGGCGCCCTCAAACCCTCGGTGAGCGCCACGGCCGCGATGGCCTTCATGGGCTGAACCGCCATGGGGATGGGAAACAGCAGGCCGGTGACGATATTGAACAGCCCGGCGAAAAACAGCGCGGCGCCGAAATCCAGGCCGTTCTGCGCGGCCATGCCGACCAGCAACGGCAGGAAGGTGCCCATGTCTCCCAGCGAGCCGGCCACTTCGTGGCGGTCCAGGCGCGCGCAACGGAGCGTGCGCCGCAGCCCCGCCGGCCATCGGCCGGCCCGCTCCCCGGCATCCGGGCGAGGGGATTCCTGCCCCATCGCTCCATTCTATTCGACATTCAACGTTCAAGGCCGGGATCGTGAAGCCCTGAACGTTGAACCTTGAACGTTGAACCTTGAACGATACAATGAGGCTGTGGACCCGGTGGAGTTTTGCGACGTCTCGCGCACCTATGCGGTGGACGGCCGGCGGATCGAAGCCGTTCGGAACGTGACGGCCTCCTTTGCGGCCGGAACTTTCACCGCGCTGGTGGGACGGAGCGGCTGCGGCAAAAGCACGCTGCTGAACCTGGCCGGGGCCATGGACCGTCCGACGCGCGGCGAGGTGCGCCTGCTGGGCCAGCCCACCACCGCGCTAACGGACCAAGCCCTCACCCACTTGCGCCGCCGCCGCGTCGGGTTCGTTTTCCAGTTTTTCAACCTGCTGCCCACGCTCACTGTTTTCGAAAATGTCGAGCTGCCGCTGCTGCTCGATGGGCAGCGGGATCGCGCCTGGCAGGCCCGGGAAATGCTGATCCAGGTTGATCTGTGGGGCAGGCGGAGTGACTACCCGCACCAGCTTTCCAACGGCGAGATGCAGCGCGTGGCCATTGCCCGCGCTGTGGTGCAGCAGCCCGCCATCCTGATTGCCGATGAGCCGACCGGCAATCTCGACAGCGCCAATGCCCACACCATCCTGAAGCTGCTGGCCCGCGCCGCGGGCGGCATGGGAGCCGCCGTCATCATGGCCACGCACAGCCGCGAGGCGGCTGCCGTCGCCGACCGCGTGCTGCGCATGCGCGACGGCGAAATCGCTGAAGGATCCAATGGTCCAGAGGTCTAGGGGTCCAAAGGTCCTCCCGGTGCTGACCCTTGGACCCTTGGACCCTTGGACCCTTGGACCTCTGAATCGATGAAGCTGTTCTACACATTCATCGTCCGGCCGCTTTGGAGCGACAAGCTGCGCACGCTGCTCAGCGTGACGGCGGTGGCGCTGGGAATCGCGGCGGTGGTTGCCATCCGATTGGCCAACCGTAGCGTGATCGCCTCGTTCCAGGAATCGGTCACGCAAATCACCGGACGCGCCAATCTCAGCATTGCGGGCCTGGCTCCGTTCGGCGAGGAGTTGCTTCCTCGAGTTTATGACGGGTTCACCGGGCGGCAGTCGGAAGTCGAGCTGTCCCCGGTGGTCACGGGCGTGGCGGTGGAGGCTGATTCGCGCGAGGCGCTGGAGGTGCTGGCGGTCGATCTGGCTGCCGACCGGGCGGTGCGCGACACCGCCGTCGAGGGCATCCGCTCGGCGCGCGACATGCTTCTGTTGCTGAGCGACCCCGGTTCGCTGCTGATCGGGCGCGGCTTCGCTGCGCGCCACCATTTGCGGCCGGGCAGCGCGCTTGCGCTCATCGTCAACGGCCGCCGGCGCGCGTTCCGCGTACGTGGCATTCTGAGCGAAACCGGCCTGGGCGCTGCGCCGGCCCGAATCGGGCCGGTCGGTGACATTGCGGTCATGGACATTGCCGTCGGCCAGCTTCTGTTCGGGCGGCTGGGGCAACTGGACCGCATCGACCTGGTTGTCCCTCCTGAACAACTCGACGACGCCCGGCGCCGGCTGACCCCCCTGCTGCCGCCCGGAGTCCAGCTTGAGCGGCCGCAGGCCCGCAGCGAGCAGGTCGAGAAGATGTTGCGCGCCTTCCGGCTAAACCTCTCCGCGCTCAGCCTGGTGTCGCTGATGGTGGGCGCCTTTCTCATCTACAACACCGTGGCCGTTTCCGTGATCCGGCGGCGGCCGGAAGTGGGCGCCCTGCGGGCTGTCGGCGCGACCCGTGGGCGCGTCATTCTGCTGTTTTTGGCGGAAGCCGTGGTGCTGGGCCTGGCCGGCTCGGCGCTGGGAATCGGCCTGGGGCGGCTGCTGGCCAACCAGGCGCTGGCCTTGGTGGCCGGCGCCGTCAACAGCCTGTGGTTTTCGCTGGTTCCCTCGCCGGTCAGTCTCGATTGGCGGCTGGCGGCGGTGGCGCTGGGGATCGGCGCCGGTCTCGCGCTGCTGTCGGCGGTGTTGCCGGCCCGCGAAGCGGCCGAGGTGGAACCGGCCGAAGCGCTGCGCCGGGGTGCGCATGAGCACCGGCGACAACTGCGCGGCAACCGCGAGGCCGCGGCCGGGCTGGTGGTTTTGCTGGCGGCCTATGGGGTAGCCCGCCTGCCCGCGCTGGACTCCCGCCCGCTGTTCGGCTATGGCGCGGCGATTCTGCTGGTCGGCGGATTTGCCCTGCTGATGCCGCTGGCCATGACCGGGCTGTCGCGGCTGGCCTCGGCGGCGCTGGGCCGCATGAACAGCGTGGTGGGACTGCTGGCCGCGCGGAGCCTGTCGGCTTCGCTGGGGCGCGCTTCGGTGCTGGCCGTGGCCCTGGCCACCGCCCTTGCCATGATGGCCAGCGTGGCCATCCTGGTCACCAGTTTCCGCCGCACCGTCGATCTCTGGGTCGCACAAACGTTCCGCGCCGATCTGTTCATCCGGCCCGCCGGCGCATCCGGCGACCGCTCGCAGCGGGCCACCATCGATCCTCTGGCCATCCAGGCCATCGCCGCCACGCCCGGCGTTGCGGCCGTCGATGCCTTCCGCGCCGTCGAGATCACCTTCCGCGGCAACCCCGCCTTTGTGGCTTGCGGCGACTGGGATGTGCTGCGGCGTTACGGGAACCTGATGTTCCTCGATGGCCGCCGGGCAGGCGAGGTGATGCGGCCCGCTCCCGGATTGGTCGTGATCAGCGAACCGTTTTCTCTGGCCAACCAGGTGAAGCAAGGCGACACCATCCTTCTGCCGACGCCGGCCGGCGACCGCCCGTTCCGTGTGGCCGGCGTTTATTACGATTACACCAGCGGCCGCGGCTACGCGATGATGGATCGTTCCGATTGGCTGCGCTACGGCGGCGGTTCGGAAGCCACCAGCCTCGCCGTCTACCTCCAGCCCGGCGCCGGCGCCGAGCGCGTGCGCCAGGCGCTGTCGGAGCGCACAGCCAGCCGGGCCTTGCTCACGACGCTGAACCAGGAAGTGAAGGCCAACGTGATGCGCATCTTCGACCGCACCTTGGCCATCACCTGGGTGCTCGAAGCCATCGCCATCTGCGTGGCCGTGCTGGGCATCGCCAACGCGCTGCTGGCGCTGGTGCTGGAGCGCCGCCGGGAACTGGGCATCCTGTGCTACCTGGGAGCTTCGGGACGGCAACTGCACCGCCTGGTGGTGTTCGAAGCGGCGCTGCTTGGGCTGCTGGCCTGCGCCGCGGGCCTGCTGCTCGGCTTCGCCTTGTCGCTGGTGCTGATCTACGTGATCAACCGGCAGTCATTCGGCTGGACCATCCAGTTCTCTCTTCCGGTTGGGTTTCTGGGGCTGGCCACGCTGGTGATTTACGCGGTCACCTGTCTGAGCGCGCTGTTTCCGGCGCGCCAGGCGGCGCGCATCGACCCCGTCGAAGCCGTGCTGGTCGAATAGCGGCCGGCGCCGGTGTGCTGCAACGCCGGTGCCGCGAAGCGCGGCACTTGTCGGTTCAGCACGGCCACTTGACAGGACGGGCCTGCGGCTCGTACCACGGCGGCTATTCGATGGCGATGGTAACCGTGTTGGATGTTGCGCCGCCGCTGGAGAGCACCACGGAAACAGCGTCGCCGGTGGGGGCGCCGTCGGGAATTTGGGCGTTGACCTGGTAGAGGCCGACAAAGCCGGGCGCCAACCCCGCGAAGCTGACGGCGACCGGCACACTGCCGATCAAGACGCTGGGGGCCGTGACCGCCTGCGAAAGCGAATTGCTGCCGGCGGCGGCCCCGGTTCGAGGCGTGTTGCTGACGGGTCCCAAGCCGAGGCAGTAAATCGAGATGTACTCGCCGCGGAGCGCCGGGCGCGTGGTCCCGCCGCTGATCGCGCCGCGGGCGGCCGCGATCTCTTGGGTGGACGTTAGGATCGCGCCTTGCCCGCGCCCCGTCGAATCCGTGGAGAAGATGGCTGGGGCTGTGGAACTGATGGACACGGTCGCGCTCACCGACACCCCGCCGGCAGTTAACGTGAGCGCGGCCGACGTTCGGCCCTGCACTTCCCACGGCACCTGGAAATTGATCTGCGTCGGAGAAACGAAAAAAAGCGGGGCTGCCACTCCCCCGACCTGCAGGCTCGCGCCCGCCAGCGTGGTGGGCAGAGGCGAACCGCGCGCCAGGGCGGTACTAGATGCCAGGTTTGTGCCAAACAGCGAGGCGATCATGCCGGGCGCCAGCGGCGCGGCGAAGCTGGCGCCGTTCACCACGCCGTTGGCGGTGAAGGCCGGGCGCGCGGCCAGATCGAGCTTGGTGGTGAGCTGCGCGCGGCTGCCGGTGGCCAGCGCGAAGCTGCGTTCCATCTGCTGCCGCCTGCTGTTGACCCAGCCGATCTCCTCGTCGGTGGCGCGCCGCGTGCTCCGCTCCATCAGCACGAACATCACCTCGAAGCCCTTTTGACTGTCCCTGTAAGAAGGGACGCGCGGCCCCAGCGCGTCGATCACCTGCTGGATCACCACGTTCTTCCGTGTGCCCCGGTAGGTGCCCGCCGGGGTGTAGTACTCGGGGCCCAGGGCCGGATTCGAGTTCTCGATATAAAACCAGGGATCCACTTCCTGCGGCACGGCCAGCCCCATCAAGTACAGCTCGTGCCAGGTGAGGCCATAGTAGGGCGCCGGACTCGGCGCGGTGAAGCTTCCGTCCCCGTTGTCTTTGAAGCGCGTCCCTCCCATTACCGACGAGTCGCCCGTGCTCAGGACGGGGAAAGCGGCCGGCATATGCACGTACTGGGCCGGGTGCCCGGACACCGGGTTCAGCACCCGGCTGCTGGCGCCGTTTTCCATGATGCGCAGGCCGTAGAGCCAATAGTGGGAGAACTCGTGGATCAGCGTGTGGCCGTTGTCGTTGGTCGAACTGATGCGGTACATGTCCATCACGTTCGTTGATTTCGGCCGGTAGAGGTACGAGGCGGGGAAAACGCCATCCGCGCTGGCCCGCCCGCCGGTCGAATAGGCGCTGGAGCCCGAGATGAGCATGTCCGTGTAGAAATTCTGATAAATCGCGATGCCGTCAATGTCCCCGTCCTTCAGCCCGTAAGCCTCCCGCATCTGCTGCCAAACGCGCATGACATCGACGGCCGGCAGCGTGTAGGCGGCGAGCAGCGGCGGCGAAAGCACCGCCGGACCGGACAAGGAGCTGAAGGGCGTTTCCAGGCCGGTGGAGTAAACGCCCAGGTTCACGGTCCCCGTCACGCTGTCGCTGGCGCCGGAATACGAGGAAGTGAGCCGCACGCTGAGGGAAGCAAAAGAGAGCGGGAGGGCGCTCTCCATGATCCACACGGTAAACCCGTGCTCTTCGATCCTGGCTGACGGCCTGTTGGGGATAGACAGCCACCGGTACCCGCTGCGATTAATGGCCAGCGGGAATGATCTAGCCACCCGCGTGACCGTGTCCGTCAGCGTCAGCGAGTAAGTGATGTCGTCTTCGGGAAGGGAAGCGGTGGCGGTGAGCGTGCCCTTCACCGTCACCTGGAATTCCAGCAGGTCGGTGCCGGCCACCCGCGCGGCGCGCACCGACTGGATGTCCAGCAGGTCGCGGAGCGCTGGGTCGGCCGGGGCGCCGGACACGTCGCCGGTGGCATCGGGGAGGGTGGCCGATTGCGATACCGCGTGACGCCGCGCTTCCTGCCCGGAACTGACCGCGATATCGCCGAACACCGGGGCCCGCTTGTAGGAGAACAGGATATTCCCGTTCCCATACAGCCGCGCCTGGATGTCGGTGCCAAGGTCGTTGGTCAGGTCGTCGCCGTTTTGCGCCGAGCGCCAGGTAATCAGCAGCGAATCGCTGCTCTCCTTCACGAACAGGTAGCGGGAGCGCTGGCCGCGGGTGGTGTGCAGCAGCGGCGCAATCACG
>Ga0315279_10011454_pt1 | contig 10255 bp, 6 predicted proteins | sample YL17G06_20_MG_FD_203694 | JGI IMG/M metagenome (GOLD analysis project Ga0315279, IMG submission 203694) | Sediment microbial communities from Yellowstone Lake, YNP, Wyoming, USA - YL17G06_20 | ecosystem: Environmental > Aquatic > Freshwater > Lake > Sediment | place: USA: Wyoming | collected...
GATGCGGATTCTCCCGGTAGGCGTTCCCAAGGTCATGGTCTCCTCCATGGCCTCGGGAAACATGCGCCCATACGTGGGAACCTCGGATATCACCATGATGTATTCGGTGGTGGACATTTCCGGGCTCAACCGGATCAGCCGGCAAATCCTGAGCAATGCGGCCCTGGCCGTCTGCGGCATGGTAGAGGGCGGGAAGGAAGCTGTTTCTGCGGGACTTCCCCTCATCGCCGCTACCATGTTCGGAGTGACCACCCCCTGCGTCACGGAGGCCAAACGGGTTCTGGAAGGGAGGGGCTACGAGGTGCTGGTCTTCCATGCCAACGGGCCCGGGGGCATGGCCATGGAACAGTTAATCGGCGAGGGACAAATTCAGGCGGTGCTCGATATCACCACTACGGAACTGCCCGACGAACTCTGCGGGGGCAAGGGCAGCGCCGGCCCCCACCGCCTGGAAAAAGCCGGAGAAATGGGGATTCCCCAGGTGGTGGTTCCCGGGGCCATGGATATGGTCAATTATTTCCCCGACGCCATCCCTCCCCAATTTCGCAACCGCCTTCTCCACGTTCACAATCCGGCTACCACCCTCATGCGCACCAACGAGGAGGAAAACCGGCTGCTTGCCGAGATCATGGCCCGGAAGCTCTCCCGGGCCAAGGGCCCGGTGGTTGTCTACATCCCCCTCCGGGGATTTTCGGCCATGGATGCCCCGGGGCAACCGTTTTTCTCCCCGCGGGCAAACCGGGCCTTCGTCGAAACATTGAAAAAGAACCTGCCCTCCCGGACCCCGGTGATCGAAAGGGATATGCACATCAACGACCCCTCCTTCGCCCGGGCAGTTGCCCAAGCCCTTCTCGAATTTTTGAAAAAATAGGCGGGATCACCCCGAAACGGGACCATTTTGGAGTGCGGCGACATGTCGCCGCTTTCAGAAGGCGCGACACGTCGCGCCAGCCAGAGCCCGGAGCCGTCCGCAGGCCCCGAAAAAGCGCCGTCCTGCCGGCGCATTCCCAAAAAGGGAGGACGTAAAAAGCAGGGGCAGCTTCTCCCTGTTTTCTTCCAGCAGGTTTCATGTTACATTCCCCGCAAAACTTTCAGAAGGGAGATTTTCACGGTTTCCTATCATGCCCCTGGTTTCACGGACCCTTTACCGTCAGGAACAGAAGGAGGCTCCCGATGATCAAGACCGTTGAACAGTACCTGGAAAGCTTGAATGACGGCAGGCAGATCTGGTGCCTGGGGGAAAAGGTTTCCGACGTGCGGACCCATCCCACTCTCAGCAGCATCATCAAGACGGCCTGCATGGATTATGTCCTGCCCAACCACCCGGATTTCCGGGAACTGTTTGTGACCCGGAACGAGTACGGCGAAGAGGTTAATTTCCTGCTCGCCTCGCCGAAGAAGGCGGAGGACCTTTTGCGGAGAAGGGAATGCTACATCATCGGCGTCCGGTCCGGCGGAGGGGTGATCGTTCATTGCATGGGCGCGGATGCCCTCGCCGCCTTTACGGTTGCGGCCAAGGTCATGGATAAGGAACTGGGGACCCATTATACGGAGCGGGTGGAGAATTACCGGAAGCTGCTTCAAAGACAGGACCTGGCCATTACCGGGGCCATAACGGACGTCAAAGGGGACCGAAGCCTGCACCCTTCAAAACAGAAACGGCACCAGGACTACTACCTGAGAATCGTCGACCGACGGAAAGACGGCATCGTGGTGCGGGGCGCCAAAGTGCATATCAGCGCCACCCCCTGCGCCAATGAGGCGCTCTGCCTCCCCTGCCGGACCCACGGCGAAGAAGACAAGGACTACGCTCTTGCGTTCGCCATCCCCCTGAATGCCCCCGGGATCAAGCTTCTCGCCGTGGAGCCGGTGTCCCGGACCTACGGGGAAGAGGGTGAATTTGATTACCCCAAGACCAGCGAGCTCCAGCCCACGGAATGCCTGATTGTTTTTGACGACGTGTTTGTGCCCTGGGAGCGGGTGTTCATGTGCGGGGAATGGCAGTTCAGCCGCCATCTCGCCTATGCCTTCGCCAGTTACCACCGCCTTTTCGGCACCTGCAAGATGATCGGCAAGCTCGAAATCATTACCGGGGCGGCAGCCCTGGTCGCCGAGTATAACGGGGTAGAAAAGGTTCCCCATGTGCGCAAAAAGCTGGCCTGGATGGCCATGATCACGGAAACGGTGGCGCAGCTGGGAAAGGCGGCCTGCCTGGATCCGGAGACGGAATTCGGCCACGATGTCGTCATGCCCAACCGGATGGCCATCAATGCTTCCAAGTACACCTTTGCCAGCAACTTTCACCAGATGTGCCAGCACCTGCAGGATATTGCCGGAGGGCTGTCAACCACCGTGCCGACTTTCCGGGATTGGAACAATCCGGAGATTCGGCCCTACATCGAAAAATACCTGAGCGCCAAGGACGGGATTCCCACGGAAAACAGGCTTCGGGTGATGCGGCTGGCCAAGGACATGACCTGCAATTTTTACCAGATCGACACCATTCATGGGGAGGGGTCCATGGCCGCGCAGGAGATGTTCTTATACGGCAGCGCCGACTGGAAAAAGCTCAAATCCGCCGCCCAGAGGGCAGCCCATGTGGACGGCTGGCAGAACGACCCCGTTTACGGGAAGCTGTTGAGTCCCAAGGAACAGGTCAAAATGCCCGCGGTGGATGAATCCTACCGGAGCATACCCATAACGGCGAAAAGGAAATAGCCGGAGAGGGTCGCGGCTGCTGCAAGATTTAATTGTCGATAAGCCTTATATGCCATAGGAGGTAATTTCGTTGACAGCAGGTGTAAAGACTGGCAGGGAATATTACTGAAATCTTCAGTTGAAAGATTTTCTCAGACTGTGTAAATTTCAGTTGGCAATCGAGGTTTGGATATACTTTTCATTCCTGGAAATTTGGCCAAGTGCATAAAGTGGCACGATCTATTCTATTTATACCTTGACGGTCTGGAAACAAAAGAGTATTTATTAGCTGTTAGATGGTTGTTTTCCCTCCGTAGCCAGGTAAGCCTCCCAACCTAACCTTTAACCTTCTGAGGAGCAAAATGAGAAGGTGGGGTTGTCAGAAGATGATCAAGTGAAGCCTCCAAAGGGCTTATTCTTTCCCTTTGGGGGTTCCTCCTCAAAGCCCTCTTGGCAGAGTGGGTTGGGGTGCGCAAAGATGTCTTGTTCTTTTCTTGCCAGAAAGCCCCGCTCAGCGGGCGGTTAGCTTCACTTGACGCAAGCGCCATGAATTTTCAGTTCCTTCCATCCGAATATTCATTTTGGTAACCGCACTTTTCAAGACAGGACAAACAATGTCTCCCGCTCGCCATGGATCCAGTTGCCAGTGCAAAGGCAGACACCGTTGAGCCCTTCTCGAGGAGAAAAGCTATGCAACTCTCAATATTGACGCTACAACGTTTAATCTGGGCGACCTCCTTTGCCGTTGCCGTCGGCTTGTTTCCGCAACAGGGCCAGGCCACACCTCCCAAAACGGACCCGGCTACACCCACCACATCGGAAAAAAGTACGCCTCCCAAGACGGTCCAGGCCACAGCTGCCAAGCAGGAGACTACATCTCCCAAGCTGTCACTGGGAGAAGACGGCACGATACGGATCCCTGTCGGCTTCACCAACGGGGAGGTGAAAGTGATGATGAAGGCCGAGAACCTGACAGACGCCCTCATGGCTGGGGTGGCGAATCCTTTGTTGAAGGGTTTGCCCGGCGCGGGGTTTGCCTCTTCGACGGAAGTTGAGTTCAAGAATCCAGAAGCGATAGGTCCCGGCACCGCCAGCCGCGTGTGGCTGTGGACCATGGTCATCAGCAACCTCCCGCCCAATTCCAGCCAAAAACGCTCCGCGCATTTTTCATTCGGGAAGGTTGAGCAGTTGATTGAATATACCGTCACCAACCTCTCTCCTGCGGCGTTCACCTGGTCAGTGGCAGCACCCGGGGTCCCCTGGCTGGCCTGGTTCGGATATCCCGAAACCCAGCGCACTTTTCCGGTCGTGGTGACGACCGGGGACTACCCGGCCAGCGATCTCAGGCTAGCGCAGGCGATCTTACGGGATGGATCCGGGGCTTTGCAGATAGCGCTCGAGGATATCGAATTGTGCGAGAGTGCGACTGCCCCTTCCCCCTCCTGTGGCTCTTTCAGCATCAACGCCCGCACAAACCGGACATTTTACGTCCGGCTTAAGGACAAGAAGGACAAGAATGGGCAATCGATCTGGCAAGACGGGAAATATGCCGGTTCACTCAGCTTTGCGGTGAATGAACGTCCGGAGCTGCAGACGGTCAATGTAACCCTTCAGGCAAGCTCATTTGCAGCTAAAGGGATAGGTGCTTTGCTGGTTGTTATAGGAATTGTGTTGGCCTGGATGACTGGTGTATGGGCGCGTGCACGCCTGCTTCGGCTGGAAGCACGGCGCCCGGTACTCCTGCTGAGAGATTCTGTAGAAACATTGATAGAAGAGATCAACCACGCACCGGAAATCCCTGACGTGTCTCTAGAACATACCAAAACTGCGCTTACGAAAATCAGGGAAGCCCTGGAGACGGAGGTGTTGGACAGCCTCAATCTGTTGCCCCCGAAACTACCGGATCCCCGGGGTGACAGCGCGGATAGATCTGCCAAGCTGAAGGATTATCTCGACAAGGAGAGCCAATTGGTCGGCTGCCTGACATTTGTCTGTGAGGGCATGCGCAGGCCTTGGAGAGAATGGAAGCCGCCCGAGTCCGATTCCATTCAAGGGTCAATCAAAACTGCTTTGAAATCCCTGGACGATGTTGGGCGCAAGGTGGGAGATGGGGAAATTACCGACCCCAAAGTTGCCAAACAGGAAGTACAAAAGGTGCTTTATACATTTGATACCGCACGGGGTAGGCCCGTGGAAAGGGTTGAAAAACCTAATGAGATCGAGGAGCCAACATTACTGCAGGTGGAATGGCAGATTGCCCGGCTTTTCCAATTGCAGTGGCTAGTCTGGGGAATCATTACATTTATCGTCGGGGTGGCGGTGCTAATTGTGAAGGATCCGGGATTTGGGACCATGCTTGACCTGGTCTTCTGCCTGTTGTGGGGTTTCGGCTTGCCAACGGGAATAGATCGGTTGCAAAAGCTGGGTCCTGGCGACATAGCGACGACTATGAACATTAATTTGCCGCTTACCAAGAAGAATCCGTAAGTATTGGAGTGCAGCCGTAAGGGTAATAAGGAAAGGAGGAAATGACATTGAGCGAGTATCAATCGACCCCACAGCTCAAAGTGGGAAGGATTTCAGGAAATAATTTTAAACACAGAGAAGTGATCTACCAGGTGATCTACGCAAAGGGCCCCGTCTCCCACAAGCCAGTGGCGCTTGCGATCTTCGAGGGCGATATCATCCTTGGCACGGTCGCTCAGATCGAAGCCGTCTCGTGCAGGGAAGAGGTGATGAAGCTCCGACAGGAAGGGATGCCGACGAAGACTGATCGGTACCGGTGGCTGGAGGGCAAGATCCCGTACCTGATAGCCCTTGACCTTCCCGACAAGGACGCCGTGCTTGGGGCAATCGAGCACTGGAAGTCCAACACCGGGATTCAATTCATTGCCCTGGCCTCACAGACTTCTAACCAATTCAAAGACCGTGTGTTATTCGCACCAACGGAGTTGTCCGTCTGCTATTCTGCAGTCGGCCGACAGGGCGGAGAGCAGAATATCCTTCTCAGCGAAGGTTTCACGCGGGGAAAGGTCATCCACGAGATCGGACATATCGTCGGCCTGTATCACGAGCAGAGCCGCAAGGACCGAGACAATTACGTTACGATTCATTTAGAGAACGTAATACCCAAGATGGAGAGCAATTTCCAACAAATGCTCAGTGACGGCGATGAGATAGGGGACTACGATTACGGCTCCATCATGCATTATTCCAGCACGGAGTTCACCAAGAATGGTCAGCCCACCATCGTCGCGAAGAACGGAGCGCCCATCGGCCAGCGTGACGGCCTGAGCAAAGGCGATATAGATGCCGTAAAGGCAATCTACCCGAACCTCTAATGAAAAGCATCACGTGACCCCGATCGCCCCGGAGGCAGACGAAGGGGGATTGGTGCCCCACTTCGCCCAGAAGATCGCAACTCGCAATTGTCACCAATGAGCTGCGGTGTTTCTGCATCATGAAAGATTTATCGCTCACGGCTTCGAAGGTGGGGCCGCGTTTTGCTGCCACAGGGCAAAGATGATATGGTACAACGATCCCCCGTCATTGCGTTAATGCATCGGAACAGAAAGGAGGATGTCATGTCGAAATCATCGAGGCTCGCCCATGGTATGCTGGTTTTATTGCTGGCCCTAGTTGTGGGGTGCTCATCTTACCCACAAGCGCGCTACTACAAGGCTGGCGGCGTTGATCCCAAAAAAGACGCAAACGTGCCAGGAGTGCAAGGAGACGTGAAAGGTAAAATATCTTTCATCCTGCAGGGAGCCTTAGTTACGATCACCAAGCCCGGACAAGAGAACCCCCAGGCAGCAAAAGCCCAACAACCTGGACAAGCGAACCCCCAAGCACAAAAACCGAAACCACCTGAAATACAACAGGACGCACTCGGTCTAACTAACAAGGCTCAATTGGAATGCAGCAGAATAGAGATGAAGGATACACAGGCCTTTGCAACGCCAGCGAATGCTACGGATTCACATTACATCCTTGTATCCGAGGAGACCATCTTCACCAAATCGAACATATCTGTTACCTACTATGACGGCACCCGAAGGATAAAGACAATTGGCACGGAATTACAGGACGACCGCATCAAGATTATCGGGGCGGTAGGCGGTACGATAGCAACGATCGTCTCAGCAGCTATGCTTGCGGACGAGGGAAAGAAGGATAGGCTTAATTTGCCATATGTCTTTGATTTCAGCGATCCAAAAAAGTTTAAAGAACCGCGTGATACATTCAGCAGCTGGGAAACGATACCAGGTTATAATTGCTATTCCAGATATAAAGTCTCGAAGCCGGAGGGTAATGTCTTCAAGACGGAGGAGTTCTTCAAGAACCAGGATTTCACGCGGGAGTTTCCCGTCTCGGCATGCGTAGATTTGACGCTGGAAATTGGCAAGGGGGCTGGTGGTGCTCCTAAAGCAACTGACACGGTGATGTCATATACGGTACGCGTGCCCGATCCGTCGTACGTCGATCCTGTACCGTTTCCGATTAAAGGCACTATTACAACACACAGTGTTTGCGGGGCTGACATCTCTACGCAACCATCTCAGTCGGTCAGTACATTCGAGACCCTGGAAGCCATAGCCAAACAGGTAGAAAACATTAAAAAAGCAGCGCAAAAGAAAACCACGACCGAGGAGACCAAGACCCCCGACAAGAACAAGAAAGAGGGCAAATGAGGCATCAAATAGCCGCCAAGGATTTCTGAGAGGCCCGGGGATGCTTTCTCCGGGCGCTGCCTCTTAGGGCGGCAACCACGATTTCTGTTTCGAGTCCTGGCAAGGGTGCCATGGGATCGTTTTTTGACGGACGAACTCTCAAAGGACGGCTACATATATCCACTTTTCGCCGAGGAATAAATATCGCAGTTAAAAATAAATTTCAGCCAATGCAGTAAACTCCGCGGCTGGGTCTAATTATTTGTTTGTTATCGAAGCTTGTGTTATCTGCTATTTTCCCTGAAAATTCAAACACTTAAAAAGTTTTGATATACAAACCATTTATGCTAAAATCGGGCTGACTTCTGGAGTGCCCGAATTGGCACGATCTTGAATGTGGATTACTGAACTCCATATTTGACTTATCAGCGGAAGGGTGTAGATTTCCATTGGTAATTCTGAAATTTACCATTGCCAGATGTCGGCAAATGATTTCTTTTTTTAATAGCGGGGCTTAGAATGGAATTATCCCAAACTCTTATTAATCAAGTCAGGCAGGGCAGAGCCGTTCTTTTTCTGGGCGCCGGCGCTACCAAAGGGGCTCGGACACCCGATGGAAAGGAAGCACCTACTGGAAATGAACTTCGTGAATTGATCACGGAACGATTCCTAAGAGGTGATTATTCTACGGAAAGTCTGGCGTGGGTATCCGAATTGGCCATCTCGGCTACAAATCTTTTTGATGTTCAAGATTTCATCGCCGACCAATTTCGCGGCCTTAGGCGGGCGGAATACCACCTTCTGATCCCGACATTTCGATGGCGGGGGATTGCAACAACTAATTATGATCGCGTCATCGAAATAGCCTACAGTACAGCAGATAAGGCTATCCAAACGATCGTGCCATTCCTATCAAATTCGGATCGAGTCGACGAGAAACTGCGGGATCCTTCTTCCGTGGCCCTGCTAAAATTACACGGATGCATTACTCATACGCATGACTTGCAACTTCCGCTTATTCTCACAATAGATCAGTACACTACCTATCGGGATGGACGAACCCGCCTCTTTCAAATGCTGGAAGAGTGGGGCAGTGAGAATACCATCATCTTCGTTGGGCATAGACTTCGAGATCCGAACTTACGGGGAATACTACTAGACCTCTCTCAGAGAATACCATCTCGCCCTCATTATTTCTTGGTGCGACCCGATATAACCGATGTAGAACGCGATTTCTGGAGTGGGAAACAGATTTCAGTGATAAATAGTACCTTCGAAGATCTGTTGAAGGAATTGGATATAGCAATCGCGAAGAGTATGCGTCCTTTGGCGGCAAAGCTTGAGGCAGACCATCCCATTCGCCTGCGTTTCGTGGTTAAAGAAAAACCTTCTCCCGCGCTACTAGAATTTCTGGCAAATGATTTCGAATATATACATGAAGGTCTTCCCATCGGGGAAGGTGATCCAGCCCGCTTCTACTCGGGTTTCGGTCTAGGCTGGTATCCCATCCTTATGGGTCTCGATGTGAGACGAAGCCTTACGGATAAACTCCTCGAAGATGTGATCGCACGTCCTACAGAAGACCGCCCCTCCCAAGTCGAGCTTTAGGTCATCAAGGCAGAAGCTGGTGCAGGCAAGTCAGTTTTCCTTCGGCGCCTCGCGTGGGAGTCCGCGAAGAGCGCAGGGGTAATTTGCCTTCGCGGCACTGGGACAACCCCACCTAGCCTTGAGGCGCTGAGGGAACTTATCCAGGCCGCAAGCGAACGGATCTTCATCTTCATTGACAATGCGGCTGATAATTTATTGACAATTCGCGAATTGCTCGAGTTTGCGCGATCAAGGAGGCTCCCTCTTACTCTGATCACGGCCGAACGTGTTAACGAGTGGAATGTCCGTTGCGAGTCTCTCGAAGAGCTCCTTTCGGACCAGTACCAGCTTTATTATCTGAGCCGCTCGGAGATTGAGACGCTCGTGCGGCTTCTCACAAAGTATGATGCACTGGGACCCTTCCTTGCCCACAAGACCTTCGAAGAGCGAGTAAATGAATTTGAAAAAAAAACAGGCCGTCAGCTTCTGGTGGCATTGCATGAGGCCACCCAAGGCCTCCCATTCGAAGAGATCCTCCTTGACGAGTACCAGAATATTATCCCCCCAGAAGCTCAGCGCCTCTATCTCACCGTCTGTACTCTCAATAGACTGAGAGTACCAGTCAGGGCCGGCTTAATATCGCGGGTCCATGGCATCCCCTTCGAGACGTTTCGAGCGCGGCTCTTCAGGCCCCTTGAGCATGTTGTTCATACAGTCCAAATGCCTTGGGGTGACTTTGCTTACCAAGCCCGGCATTCAGAGATTGCTCAGATTGTTTTTCAACAGGTGCTCACAGAGTCGACTGAGCGGTTTAACGAGTATATACGTATTATCCGCGCCTTGAATCCAATCTATTCAGTAGACCACCAGGCCTTGCGCGGTATGCTTCGCGCGAAGTGGATCCATGAGCTCTTTCCCCGCTATGAGGACGCAAAGGCCATCTACGACTCAGCCACAGAGATTATGGGGGATGATGCCTATCTTCTTCAGCAGAGAGCTAACTATGAGCGGATACGTCCGAACGGCAACCTCCCTCTTGCTCAAGCGCTTCTCGATAAATCGCGGCAGTTGGAGCCTTCAGACTCTACGATTGTCCACACTTTGGCAGAGGTGCTCCGCGGAATGTGTCAATGAAAATGAGACACAGGTTAAGAGAATTTAGTGTAGCAAACTCTCATTTTCCATAGCCGATTTGGGTGGATTGATCCAGGCCGCCTGCGGAAGCGCGAGAGGTACAGGGACTTTTCTAACGAACCTTTCGGGGTGCCTTTCGTAGGCCGCCAACAGAACCTTTTGCCTGG
>Ga0315279_10011457_pt1 | contig 10254 bp, 10 predicted proteins | sample YL17G06_20_MG_FD_203694 | JGI IMG/M metagenome (GOLD analysis project Ga0315279, IMG submission 203694) | Sediment microbial communities from Yellowstone Lake, YNP, Wyoming, USA - YL17G06_20 | ecosystem: Environmental > Aquatic > Freshwater > Lake > Sediment | place: USA: Wyoming | collected...
CTCGCGGACACCATGCCCATCCATTTCAAGGCCTGGTCCGCCGCCGGGCGCACGCACGGCTTCGTGTATCCCGAAGAGATGTTCTATGCAAACGCCGGCACCCCCAGCGCCGATATAGTCCGCATAGTCAACCGGACCTTCGGGAAAAGCCTGGACCCGGAATTCATCTCGCGCGAAAAAGAGGCCGCGTTCCTCTCTATGATCGACGTGGTGAAGCCGCTTGACCCGATATTCGATATAGTCAAGCGCTGCCACGGCCGCATCCCCATGGCCATCGGCACGGGCGAATACCGCATCGTTGCCGACCGGGTCATTCAGGCCATCGGCGCGGACCGATATATCCCGATTGTCGTCTATGCGGATGAGGTTTCCCGGCCCAAACCCGATCCCGAAACCTTCCTGAAATGCGCCGAACGCATGGGCGTTGCGCCGGAATTCTGCGAAGTGTTCGAGGACGGTGAACCAGGGCTTGAAGCCGCGCGAAGGGCAGGGATGATGCGCACGGATGTGCGGGAGGCGTTGCGGACTGCTTCCGGCACGCGGAGTGCTTGATTTTGTGGATCGCGGCAGTATTGGAACTGCGGGAGCTATGCCGCTTGTTGCAGTTGTAATGGAATGTCAAGCATTATTAATTGTAGATTCTCTTCAGTACCCTTAAACACAAAAACCCGAAAACGGCACTTGCGTGCTATTCCCGGGCGTCTGCTGATGTCATTCCGTTCTCAGGCTACAGCATCGAACAATTCGCCTTTGCCTGCTTCCTTGCCTACCGCCAATTCCACGCTCAATTTGACCAATTTCTCGGCCATATCGGTGGAGGCTTTGGCAGCGTACTGCATGACCTGGTTCATCGCCTGAACCGAGCCGGAAACAGCACTTACTGCATCCATGCACTACCCCGTTGATAAAGGGCGGACTAATCCATATGTATTATCGGGTGAATTCAGGGAGGACTTTAATCTTAAAATCTGTATTTCGCTTGCTGATCTCTGCGGCTCTGACCTTGGCTCCCACGTTTTTTCGAGGGATTGTCCCTTGTCTCTGGCTTGCACCGTTTACTGCTTACTGTTTACTCGCTTTTCGCCGACCTCTGACTACTGAGGCTCTGGGGCTCTGGCCTTTGGCTATCTGGTTTCCGCCTGCTGCTGGCTGATTCGATTTAACTTCTTAAGAGCAAAGTAGTTGCGAAGGACTTTATTGTAGTAGTCGATCGATAACGGTTTATTTTCGGATAAGGTCTGCCAGACTACTCCCGGACCTTGATTATAAGCGAGGACTCCCAGCTTGAAGCTCCTGAACTGCGCGATAAGGCGCGTCAGATATGCAATGCCGATGACAATATTGTTTTCCGCCAGCAACAGGTCAGCGTCAGATGCAATTGGAATTCCCAGGTCTCCGGCAACCTCGCGTGCCGTTTCGGGCTTGAGTTGCATGAGTCCCACAGCGCCGGAGAGATTACCTGAGCGAAATCGCCCAATGGCTTGAGGATTAAAATGGCTTTCCACGGTTATCACCGCCAGCACCAGGAGCGGATCATAGCCGAACTGCTTGCTGCTTTTATGCACAAGCTCCACGATCGGCCCCATAACGCGCGCGGGTACGCGCTGACGGGTATGCACAACGAGCATTTCTGCGAGCCTCGTCTTCTCTTTCATTTCCGCAAGTTCGTTTGAGAGCATAATGCCGCCGGCTTTCAGTGCCGCGATTCTGCCCTCGTTGCGATGCATAGCCCGGATGTTAAGCGCCATGAGGGTGACGATCGAGCCAAAGGCGATCGCCAGCGCCGATAGCGCGATGAAAACATAGAGTTCCGAGACCCAGAATTTAGCGTGATGAACTACTATCCCGGGTCGGAACCGGCGGTGCTGTCGCTGCGGATTCTGCATGGGCCGCATCCGGATGATGGGTTGAAGTATCGGCGATTGGAGCGCTGTCGGTTGCCGGCGCTACCGTCGGCGGGGCGGCTTTAGGCGCCGGTTTCCGCGGCGGCGAGAGAAGCAGCGAATCGGGAAGAAGTCCGAGCTGCACCATGGGCCGCAGACGGTCCTGCAACGCCTGGATTTCGGCTTCCGCGCTGTTTTTCCATTGTGTCAATTCACGGACTTCGGCGTTCTGTGCCTGGATGCGCGAGTTCTGGATCTGGACGATGATGGCCAGGCTGCCGAACCAGCCGCACAGGACCACCACGATGAAGACGGCCACGCTCCGGGAGATGCGCACGCCGGTTTTTCGGAACAGGACCCTGCCGGTCTGCTTGATGGCGCTCATCAAGGGGCTGCTCTCAAGCGACGTGGCGTCCGGATAGATCAGAAACAGATTGCGATACGATGAAAACGCCTTGGAGACATTTTCGTTGGTAAAGATCAATTTGAGTTCGCCGCCTTTTTCGCGGATAACGTTGAGCAGTTGCAGAAACGCGGGCACAACCGACGGGTCGACCTGGGTCACGCCTTCCAGATCAACGACGATCTGCCGATTGCCGTCCTGAAGAAGTCCCATGATTTTTTCGCGGATGCCCGGTGTCTGCTGGTTATGAAACGGCCCGGACAGGCGCAGCCATACGGCCGGTCCGCGGCTTTCGATGATGATGTCCAGTGCGTCAGAGCGCATCGCCGGTCCTGGCTTTCTTTTTCTTATGGCATTCGATTTTGCCGATCAATGACCAGGGAGCGTTTTCATCAAGCACGACCGGCGCGGTGATCACGAAGGTGGTGCCTTGATACGCGGACACGGCGCCGGTCTCATCGCCCACGGGAAAGCACCAGACGTCCACCGGCTTTTGCGTGACGAAGAGCAACTTGATGCCGGCCACAAAATCTTCGAGCACCCACTTGGTCGCCTGGGTCATGGAAAAGCGTTCATGCGCCAGGTTTTTAAACGACATGCGTCCCCGGGAGAGCTGCGCTTTGCCCGCCGGCGCTCCGGGCAGCAGGATGGTGATCTCAATGGCCAGCTTGAAGCTGTACGAAAGAAGCGAATGATTGGCAAACTGATAGACAAAGGATACTATCGCGTTGTCGCCCTCCAGCCCGAACACTTTCTCCAGCGTAAGCGGCAGGCTTTTTTCATTCTGCAGCACCGAACCGTTGCGCGACAGATCTGCCTTGACGCTGTGCGCCGATTTTTTGATTTTGTAATCGAATTGGCCGGCCACGAAGTCGCCCAGTTCGATATACGATCCGTTGGCGAATTCATCGGACCCGACGCCGGGCGCGATGATATGGTCGACAAAGCCGGTTTTTGAGCGGCCGGACATGACCACGCGCGGGACGTCGTACGGATGCGCGGCATAGCCCGCGCAGAGGTTAATGGAACGCGGACGATAATCCCATGCCAGCAGCTGTCCGCCGTTTTTATGGTCGATGTACAGCTTATGCGAACGGTTTGACATGATCAACACTTTGGAGCCGTTTTTGCAGAAATCCGCGATCTTCACCTGCCCTCCGCGCGGAGCATTTTTCTGCGCGATTTCATCCTCGATTTCAATAAGCTTTTCATAACAGTAAAGCCGGACCGCCGCATTGGCGAAACCACCCGCAACCGACGGAAGGAAACGGTTTATGTCCTGAGCAAAATAGAGCTTTTTTTTGAGCGGCTGATATTGGCGCGCATTTCCCAGGCTTTCGACCAACTCGGCAACCTCCATCATTTTGCGTTGCATGATGCCGATCTGGTCGTGCGTATGAAGATAATTGAGAAAATAGGGGTGCGTTTCGGTCTCTTCTCGATTGAGCGCAAGACTCGAAGGTATGTATTGCAGGCCGATGGGCGGATGCACGGCCATGAATTCGCCGAAGAGGATCGGCTGATATCGCACCATGAGCTTTTCGAGCGTGACGGCCGCGCGCGAAAGCCAGGCGAAGGTGTCGGCGTCGGCCGAAACCGGCACCAGGTAATCGAGGCAGAGCAACTTGACACGCGACAGCCCTCCGTCGTCCTGAGCATAGATTTCATCAAGCCAGGTCCCCAGATCGTCGGGCGCGGAGAAACGATGCAGCAGGTGCGCCGGGAACAGGTCGATGGCCGCGCCGGCGTATTCGGTGGTCCAATAGCCCAGCAGGCGCTGCGATTCGCGCGGGAAAAGCGATTTCGAAAGGATGGCGTAATGCAGGCCGGCTTCGCGCAGGGCGTCGATGTACGACGGTTCCCAGTTGGAAAACGGCGGTACATAGCCCGCGGGCCGCACACCGGTCAACTCTTCGAAAAGGTCCATGCCCGCGCGGATGTTTTCCTTGGAGAGCCACCAGGGCGAAAAACTGATAAACGGCTCGGTATAGCCGCATGCGAGCCATTCGAGACCGCCGCGCTTCTGGATTTCGCGCAGCTTGAGGAGCATTATCGGGTCGATACACTCAAGCATGTAGCCGGGCAGCACCAGATTGAATCGCAGGTTCTGGTATTGCGCCGCCAGGTCGATGAATTTCTGGGCGAAAGCATCCACCGCCTGCCTGAGCGCGTTTTTCTCAAGGAGGATGTTTTTATAAGGATGCAGCAGAAATGCTATTGCATTGCGTTTCATAATGCTCAGATTATACCATGCGGCCGGAAATCAATGCAAAACAATTCAATGCGGACATTGCCGGGATTTCATTGTACGCAATGGCTGCGGGGATGTATTTTTTCAAGCTGCTTTTTGCACCAATAATTCATTCAATCTTTTAAAATACCTTCGGAGGACGCTATGGCGAAATATGTTTATTCATTCGGCGGCGGCAAGGCCGATGGAAACGAATCGATGAAAAACCTGCTGGGCGGCAAAGGCGCGAACCTGGCCGAAATGGCAGGTCACCCTAGCCTTCGATTGCCGGTTCCTCCGGGTTTTACCATTACCACCGAGGTCTGCACCCATTACTACGCCAATAAGCGTTCCTATCCCAAAGAACTGAAAGTCCAGGTTGAAAAAGCGCTTGCCCAGATTGAAAAGCTCATGTGCAAAAAGTTCGGCGATGCTGGAAATCCGCTTCTAATATCAGTACGCTCCGGCGCCCGGCGTTCCATGCCCGGCATGATGGACACCGTGCTCAATGTAGGTCTGAATGACGTGACGGTCCAAGGGATCATCAAACAGACGCAGAACCCGCGCTTTGCCTATGATGCGTATCGACGTCTCGTTATGATGTACGCCGATGTGGTGATGGAAAAAGCCGAAGGTATTGAGGCCAAAGGCGGCAAGGGTATCCGCAAAATCCTCGACGAACGGCTGGGGCAGCTTAAACAGCAACGCGGATATTCGCTGGACACCCAGATCACCGCGGAGGAATTGAAGGATCTGGTCGCCGAATTCAAGCAGACGGTCAAAGACGTTTTGGGCAAACCTTTCCCTGATGATCCTCTGCAGCAATTGTGGGGCGGCGTCGGCGCCGTCTTCATGAGCTGGAACGGCAAGCGCGCGGTTGAATATCGCCGCATCGAGAAAATTCCGGATGAATGGGGTACGGCGGTCAATGTGCAGAGCATGGTATTCGGCAACATGGGCGACGATTCGGCCACGGGCGTGGCGTTTACGCGAAATCCGGGTAATGGCGAAAACAACTTTTATGGCGAATACCTGGTGAACGCGCAGGGCGAAGACGTCGTTGCCGGAATCCGCACCCCCGGTCCTATCAACGAATATTCGAAAAACGACCAGAGCAAAAGCCTTCCCACCCTCGAAAACCTCATGCCCACCCTTTACAAGCAGTTGTTCGACATTCAGAAACGGCTTGAAAAGCATTACAAGGACATGCAGGACATTGAGTTTACTATTGAAAAAGGGACGCTCTACATGCTGCAGTGCCGTGTTGGCAAACGCAACGGCGTTGCGGCGGTGCGCATGGCCACGGAAATGGTCAGGGAAAAATTGATCGACGCCAAAACCGCCTTGATGCGCGTGGGGCCCAATCAGCTGGTTGAGCTTCTGCTCCCCATGATCGATCCGAAGGCCGAAGCCGGCACCGTCCCCATCGCCAAAGGTTTGCCCGCCGGTCCGGGCGGCGCGCGCGGCCGGGCGGTCTTTACTTCCGAAGATGCGGTCAAATGGGCCGAACGCGGCGAAAAAGTCATCCTGGTCCGTGAAGAGACGTCGCCCGAAGACGTCGACGGCATGCACAAGGCCCAGGCCATTCTCACTTCCAAGGGCGGCATGACGTCGCATGCGGCGCTGGTGGCCCGCGGATGGGGAAAGTGCTGCATCGTGGGTTGCGCTGATCTGGAAATCGGCGACGACAACAAGTCGTTCCATACCAAAAAAGGCGCGGCGGTCAAAGAAGGCGACTGGATTTCCCTTAATGGAACCAAAGGACTGGTATTCAACGGCAGCCTTCCGCTGGTCGACGTTGATCTCGAGCACAATCAGGCGTATAAAGACCTCATGGCGCTGGTTGATAAAGTGCGCGTGCTCAAGGTCCGCACCAATGCCGACACGCCCAGGGACGCCAGAAAGGCGCGCGAATTCGGGGCCGAAGGCATCGGGCTGTTCCGCACCGAACATATGTTCTACGGCGAAGGCAGCGATAAGCCGCTCTTTTTGCTCCGCAAGATGATCATGAGCAAAACGCTTGAGGAACGCAAGGCCGCGCTCGCGGAGCTTGCGCCATTTGTCAAAAACGACATCAAGGCCACGCTCGAGGCCATGGAAGGCCTGCCGGTCACCATCCGGCTTTTAGACCCGCCGCTCCACGAATTCGTGCCGCACAGCGCCGACAAGCTCGAGGCGCTCGGCCGCGAACTGGGCGTTGACATGGCGGAATTGCACAAACGCGCCGAGGGCCTGCGGGAGAACAACCCCATGCTCGGGCATCGCGGCGTCCGTCTGGGCGTCACCTATCCCGAAGTGACTGAAATGCAGGTGCGCGCGATCCTTGAAGCGGCCGCCGAATTGATCAAGGCCGGCAAAAAGACCGTCCCCGAAATCATGATTCCGGTCACGTGCACCGTCAATGAAATCAACCATCAGAAAAAACTGGTGGATGCGGTGGCCGCGGATGTCCGGGCCCGGTTGGGCGTCAAGGTGCCGTTCATGTATGGCACCATGATAGAGATCCCGCGCGCCGCGCTGGCGGCTGACAAAATGGCCGTGACCGCGGAGTTTTTCTCCTTCGGAACGAATGACCTGACGCAGATGAGTTTCGGTTTTTCGCGCGACGATATCGGCAGCTTTCTGCCCGATTACCTTAATGCAAAGATCCTTCCCGCCGACCCGTTCCAGACCATCGACCAGGAAGCGGTGGGCGAACTCATCAAGATCGGCATCGACCGCGGCCGTTCGACGCGCGCCAACCTTAAGGTGGGCATCTGCGGCGAGCACGGCGGTGATCCTGATTCCGTCAAGTTCTGCCATCGCGTGGGCATGAATTACGTGAGCTGCTCACCGTTCCGCGTGCCCATCGCGCGGCTGGCCGCGGCCCAGGCGGCCATTGAAGGCGAAGCCAAAAAGCCCGCGGCGAAAAAGCCGGCAACGAAAGCCGCTGGCCCGGTGCATTCGGCCAAAAAGGCGGCGAAGAAAAAAGGCAGGAAGTAGGGACGGAGTATTTTGATGCAGGAAGAACACAACGGCGAAGCGGCTGACCGCTTCGCCGTCTGTTTATGAACGACAAACAGCATTAAACCAGGGAGGCTTTATGCGTTGTATTAAAATCGCGTTGGCGGCATGCATCACGGCATCCATGCTTCTGAGTTGCGCCGCATGGAACCGCACGGCAACCGGGGCCGTCATCGGCGCGGGCGCCGGCGGCGTGCTGGGCGCGGTGATCGGCAAACAGTTGGGCAATACGGCGGCGGGCGCCATCATCGGCGCGGCGGTCGGCGGCGCTACCGGAGCGGCCATCGGCCATTATATGGACAAGCAGGCCGAAGAGATGAAACGCGACCTCAAGAACGCCAAAGTGGAGCGCGTGGGCGAGGGCATTAAAATCACCTTTGCGTCGGGCATCCTTTTTAATGTCAACAAATCCAACCTCGGCGCTGACGCGACAACGAACATCAACGACCTGGCGCGGATCCTTGCCAAATATAAAGACACCAATATTCTGATCGAAGGCCACACCGACAACACCGGCGCCGACGACTATAACCTGAAGCTATCGGAGCAGCGTGCCGGTTCCGTGTCGCGCCAGCTCAAGGGCCAGGGGATCAAGGGCGATCGCATCACCACGGCGGGATATGGGTCGCAGCAGCCGGTGGCCGACAACAGCACCGCGGACGGCCGCACCGCCAACCGGCGGGTGGAGGTGGCGATATTCGCGAATGACAAGCTGAAAAAGGCCGCGGAACGCGGGGAGATCTGAGGCTTGGGTCCTCGGTTTGCGCCGAACGGGGATATTCTTTATTGACAGCAGACAAAACCACCTGCCTGCCGATCTTCATGCCTGCCGCCTGCACGGTGATGATATATGCGCCCGCACCCCTTTCGGATATGGCGATGGAGTTGGCCGGATAGCTCTCTGTGGGCTTGTATTTTGACAGCATATATGCTATCTTATCGATATGCTCGTTACAATTGATACGAATGTCATCTACCAGGCTTTGCGGAGCTCAGCGGGGGCTTCATACAAAATTCTTCAACTGGTTCGAGCGGGACGGATTAAGATCGCCTTGTCGCATCAAGTGCTTCTTGAATATGAAGCCGTTCTGACTAGAGAATCCTCGCTGAAGGCGTTTGATCTATCCAATTCGGATGTTCATAGCGTGCTCAGGTTTCTGGCATATGCGTCGGAAAAATTCGAACCGAGTTTCCTCTTCAGACCGAACTTGCGGGATGAGGATGATAACATGTTCGTTGAGTTGGCGGTTGTAAGTCAAAGCGCATACCTCGTGACCCAGAATATACGGCATTTTCGCAATAGTGAATTGAAATTCGAAATCTTCAGGACCGTTACCCCGGCAATGTTCCTGATGGAATGGAGAAGGTAATATGGCAAAGGCAAGCGTGCTGACGATCAGAGTGCCCGCGGACCTGAAACAGAGGATTGAGACGACCGCGAATGAACAAGGGGTGTCCATCAACCAACTGGCGATGTACATGTTCGCCCGCGAAATTACTTCATTGGAAGCCGGCGAAAGGATATCGAAGTATTGGACCGGGTATGAGAAAGACGAGATATTCTCGGCTTTCGACGAAGCAATGCGCAAGGCCAAGAAACGGAAAGTCCCGGCATGGGATTCCGTTCCGCGATAATCAGGCTCTGTCCGTTGATTGCAGAGCGCCCCGCCGATTCCGCTCGGGCGCCCGTAAATTTACAAGTGCACTAACCGCGCGCGGGGGAGGTCCCGGGCCCCGGCGGCCGCGCCCCGGATCGGTTTTCCAACGATTCCCCCCATGAAAATTGACGCGTGCGGGCATTATGCGTTCAGCGATTGAACGGACCGGCAAGGGCCGGCACGACTCCCGCAAAAGAAAATCCGGATTTTCCTTGCATTTCGTTTTTTTTTACTATATTTAGCACGTTGACACACGGCATGCCGGATGGCATGACGGCCTGTCAGTTGACTGGGTGCCTATAGCCAACCCGAAAGGCCCATCGACCATGCGGCAATGCGCTGAACGGCTTGGTACAAGTGAAGTGCATTTAATCTTTAACAAGCAGGAGGACCACGTGAGCAAAAACCCGTTGGCTATAGTTCTACTATCGGGCATTATTCTCAATACATTAGCGGTTCCACCTTTTTTCTGGTACCAGGCTGTTGGCCTCGATGATTATTCTGGACGAGGTTGCAATTATGGTAATTTAAATGTCGCAGCTTCTTATAATGATTTTAACCGAGCGGTAAACGACTTGACAGGCAAGTACCCTGGCATTTTTAATGGCGTTAGTGTCAGTGCGCGAGGCTTTAACAACGCAATGAATCCAGTTGATTTAATTGGGCCGGGAGCCTCAGTCAATACGGCCGATTTTACCGTTCTCCTTTTGCACGGATATGCATCCGGGCCATCTTTAGGTTGCAGGGCGCAAGACCACTATGATTTTAATTCAATAAACTTTGGCGGTTCGGGCTATCTCAAATGGCTCTATGCTATTTCTTGCTGTTGGTTTGAATATAATAATTCGCCTTATTCGATTGATTATGGCGAATATGGCATAGGCAAATATAGCGGGGACCCTATTTATACCAGCATGCGAGGCCTTCAATGGGTGCTGGATCCTACCCGTAATTGGTATACAATTCCAGGATATATGACTTGAGAGTACCGAATTCTCTGTTTAAGATAGGTTGATTTTACCCTCTTTCGCAAGCCAAATTTTTATCTGTGACTGCCGGATTGCCAGATCGATCCAT
>Ga0315279_10011458_pt1 | contig 10253 bp, 4 predicted proteins | sample YL17G06_20_MG_FD_203694 | JGI IMG/M metagenome (GOLD analysis project Ga0315279, IMG submission 203694) | Sediment microbial communities from Yellowstone Lake, YNP, Wyoming, USA - YL17G06_20 | ecosystem: Environmental > Aquatic > Freshwater > Lake > Sediment | place: USA: Wyoming | collected...
GCGGCGGCGGTTTCATCGAGTTTTTGCTGGGTCATAAGCGGCCTCACCGTGAAAAAGGACTTCAATGACAACAAGGACAACAACGACGGCCAACCGGCGAACCACAGTCTTAACGGGCTAAAGCCCGCACTACAAACTGGCGAACTGGCCAACCGGCGAACCACAGTCTTAACGGGCTAAAGCCCGCACTACAAACTGGCTGACCGGCTGACTGGCAGACCGGCAGACTCTACTTCAGGAAGAGTTCGATGACCGGAATCTCCACGCCGATGGGCTTCTGAACGGGAATCCGCAACGTCAGGAGCTCCCGGGAGCGTCCGTCCTGCATCCAGGGCGAAGGATCGTTGGGATTGGCTTCCATCATGCGGATTTCCGAGGCGTCGTTGAGCAGCTGGGCGTATTCCACCTTGCCCGCGAAGCCCGGCAGATCAATCTCCCCGAACCGCCAATCCAGAATGTGCACGTAAATCCGCCTGAGATCGGGGTTGTAGGTCAGCAGGCAGTTGTCGGGCCTCGCGAACTCATCGGGCGCCTGCGTGCAGCCGTAGATTGCCCGGCCGTGCCGCTTCATCCATCTGCCCATGCCCTCGAGCCGGTCCAGGGCCCGCTGGTCGAGTTGGCCGCGGGCCGTCGGACCCACGTTCAGCAGCAGGTTCCCGCCCTTGCTCACGGTTTCGATCAGGATGGCCAGCAGCTGCTTGACGTCTTTCCAAGACGACTCGTCGCGGTGATACCCCCACGAGCCCGAGAAGGTCTGGCATGTCTCCCAGGGAACGCGCTTGCCGTTGTGTGTGGGCCACTCGCGCGTGAGGAACTGCTCGGGGGTCTTGACGTCCCATCCGCCCGGAACGTCCATGAGATCGAGCCGGTCATTGACGATGATTTTGGGCTGGAGCTGGCGGACCATCTTGAGCAGGTTCATCGAATCCCAATCGTCGCGGCCTTTGCCGTCCTCCCCGGGATACGAGAAGTCGAAGAAAATGTAGTCTATCTGCCCGAACTGCGTCAGGAGCTCGCGGACCTGGGCGTGCAGGTACTTGATGTACTTCTTCTGGTCGCGGTTCTGGTTCGCCTTCCGGTACTCCGCGTCGTCGCGGCGGGGATGCAGCCGGTCCACGCGGTTCTCGGGATGATGCCAGTCAATGATCGAGTGATAGAACCCAACGCGCAGCCCTTCCTCGCGGAAAGCCTGGACCATCGGCTTGATCAGGTCCTTGCCATAGGGGGTCATGGTCGCTTTCCAGTCCGTGTGCTTCGTGTCCCACAGGCAGAAGCCCTCGTGGTGCTTGGTGGTGATGCAGAAGTACTTCATCCCGGCGTTCCTGGCCGCGCGGGCCCATTCCTTCGGATCGTAGAGGTCCGGGTTGAAGTGCTGGAAGTACTTCAGGTACTGCTCGTCGGTCATGCGCTCCGTGTGCCGCACCCATTCGTGCCGGGCCGGCAGGGCATAGAGCCCCCAGTGGATGAACATGCCGAAGCGGTCGTGCTGGAACCATTTGAGGTCCGGCGCGGGTTTTGCCGGTGTGGATTTGGTGGTTTTGGGGGTCATGGTTTTTTCTCCTTTGTTTGAACTGGGACGACTATGGATGAATACGGACGAACACGGACTGACACGAACCGGGACGACGAACAGGGAGCCGCCTGATCAGTTCTCCTGACTGCGCGGGGGGAGCATCCGGCGCCAGGCAGCGGTCTCCGCGGCGATGTCGCGCAGGGCCGACAGGATTTCCGGATGCGCCAGGAAGCCCGCGGATGCGGCGGTGGGGGAGAGCGCCTGCGCCGTGCCCGCGGCGTGTTCCTGATCCTCATGATCCCCCAAGCCCGATGTGCGGATTGACCGAAGATAGCCCAGGATCAGGTCCCGGAGCTGGGCGGGATTCTGGATGCCCCGGAACACACCCTGGTGCAGTATGCCGCCGGTGAGACGTCCCTCGGAATCGTGGCCGCTCGAGCCGCCGCCCCCGGCGGTGTCCGCCACCAGGTCATAAATGCCGAAAAGCCGCTGCAGAGGGCCCTGCACGATGTTCATGTTCTGGATGTTCGCGAAGGTCAACGTCGTCTCGCGGATCTGCCACACCCCTTCGCGGATCCGAAGGCTCCGGTCGGTGATGATGTAGTAGCGCATGTCGTAATCCAGGCGCACGGTGATGTACTGAATCAGGATATTGACGAGCACGATCAACTCCCCGGCCACGCCGGCCAGGATCACGACCCATCCCGCGCGACCCGCCGTGTGCGCACCCAGCGTCAGGCCCCCCGCCCCTATGACGATGAAGACGGCGACCACCACGAGGTGAAAGAGCACTTTCAGGAGCCGGTAGCGCAGAAACGAGGGAGAAGCCCTGAAGACGTGGACAGTGCCATGAGATCCGGCGGGCGGCTCCGGCGGTTCCTTGGGGCACCGCAGCAGGGTCAGGACGATCTGTTTGAGCAGTTCATACATGGGACTATTGGCGCGTCCAGTTTACTCTGGTGGATTTCCTCGCTGGCGGTTGGGCTACTACCTTGAAAAAGGACCTCAAGGACCTCAAGGACCACAGGGACCCAAAGGACCCAAGAACCACGTAAACCGCCTTTTTTCACTCATTTCCGCGTACCCCAAGGTGCCATGAGCCACTGCATTATCGTCTGTCTTTCCGCGCCGCTGTATGCTCCTTTGTGCAGTAGCCCGTCCGTCAGGAAGGGCCGCTACCCCTGGGCGGAGGGCAGCGCTCGGCGAATCTCAGCCAAGTCCCCATGGATTTGGCGGAGCAGCTGGAGCGCCTCGGCCGTATCGCCCGGGATCGGCGACGCTCCAGCCCCCGCGGGTGCTGCGGCGGGGCCCGCCACCGGGGCGGCCGCAAGACCGGCTCGGTGTCCCCGCATCCGGCTGTAAAGGAAATCGCGCAACAGATCGTATTCCTTCAGCCCCTGGATGGACATCTCAGGCCCCGAGCTGCCCGAGGCGGTCTGGATCGCCACCGTGGCGATTCCCAGCCAGCGCTCGATAATGCCGCGCGAGAGGTGGATGTCCTGGATGCGGGAATAGGTCAGGTTGACCTCCCGGCGGAACAGCAGCCCCCAGCTCATGCTGATGCCCTCGGAGTCAAATCGGTAGCGCATCGTGTGGTAGCGGAAGAAGAGGGGGATGAACACGACGGGGAAGAAGACGACGCTTGCGACGCTCCAGAGGAAGAACTGCACGAGCAGGTTCGCGTCCGGGCGCGTGATGGCGAAGATCCGCGCTTCTTCTTGGGTGGTGGGAGGCTGAGGAGTCACGATACGGCCCTGGTCGGTGTTGGCATACTGGGGCGAAGATATCCGAGAGTCCGGCATTCGTCAAGGCAAATAGAAAAAGGGCGGCCGGGAAGAAACCCCAGCCGCCCAATCATTGCATCAATCCAGCGGAAGGAGAAGGGCAGCCAGGCCCTTCTCCTTCGCTCGTTTTAGTACAGCATCCAGTTGGGATCAACCGCCGTCGGAGGAAGCGGTCCGCTGAGGATGAAGAAGTCCTCATCCGGATCGGGTGTGCCGCCCGCGAAAGCCAGGCCCGCGGCGTTCGTAATGGTGGCCGTAGGCTGATCCCCAATGCGGAATGAACCAACGTTGGTCCCCGGATCGGCGATCACGAACCAGCGGTTCCCCGCGCCCAAAGCGCGCACGATCGAAGCGCCGTTGTCGCTGGGGACGGTCAGGAGGTCGGCCTCATCCACGTCGGTCACCACGTCGCTGAAGGTGACTTCGAAGACGACCTGCTGCCCTGCCGCCGCGCCGCGAGGCGCGTTGTTCGCACGTTTCACCGAAACCACCTCAGCGCCCGTGTGATCCAGCACCAGCGGGTTGCCGTGGATCACGCCTGAGCCGGCGCCGTTCAGAGGCTTGGCGCCGGTGGACGATATGATGGAATCGTCATCGGCGAGCGCCAGAACCAAGGTGCCGTCCAGAGATCCCGCGGCGATCTCCACCTGCCAGGCCGTTGAGGGATTGGTCATGAGCACGTGCGCGATCGAAGCCCCGCCGGCGGCCGAGCCAGCCAGCGAAAGAAGGCTGGTGGGCAGTTCCATCACCGATTGCGAGAACCTCAAGGTGTAAGTGACGGTCGTCAGATCCGCCACCGGCCCGTCCCCGGAGTAGATCGAAACTCCCAGGAGCCTCTTGTCCCACAAGACGCTCGGGGCGCCGGTGGAGGCAAGCGTGGGCCGGAGAGTCGGGCTAAGCGCCGCCCCGGCCTTCACCGCCGGCATCAGCGTGCCCGTGGTAATAGCCGCGTTGACGTCGGTCACCAGGAGTTGGTACATCGCTCCCGTGGAGTCGGTGGGAGCCACCGCCAAGGTGAGCGAGGGGCTTGTGACCGTTCCGCTCCACGTGACGTCGCTGGGAGTGAAGCCGGTCACCGGTTCGGAGAAGACCACGTCGAACGCCACCGGCTTGCAAGCCGTGGTGCTCGGCTGGTTGGCGGCCTTGCTGATCACGACCGTCGGATTCGCGCCGGGCACGAGGGTCAGAGTCCCCGCGCCGAACAGTTTGATCGTCTCGCTCTGCCCCGCCGGGATCGTGTAGTTCAACAGGAGCTGCGCGTTCCTGTACACCACGTAGTCACTCGCTGGAGTGAAGCTGATGGTGAAGTTGGTGTCCGCGCCCGGGGCCATAGCGATGTCGGGGTTGAACGGGTCGCTCGGGGTGGGGGTCTTCACGGCGTAAGCCGCCGCGCTGGCGCCCGTCGGCTTCATGGAGTGGAGCTGGACCGTGGTCAGGCCGCGGTTCTGGGCCGTAAGGGCCAAGTCCTTGGTCAGGCCCTGCGGCGTGTCGCTCCCGAAGTCCAACGGACTCGGGTTGAACAGCAGCACCGGGGCGTAGGCGTCGTAATTATCGCCCGTCCGCGCGTTGTAAAGCTTCGCGATCTGCGCCGCCGTGAGTGCCACGTCGAAGTACATCACGTCGTCAATACTTGCCGTCGTGTAACGTGTCGTCACCCAGGAACCCCCGTTGGCCGCGAAGTCCCACCCCAGTTGAAGTTTGGAGACGACATTATAGTAGTTGCCTCCCAACCAGTACGGGGTCATGCTGTAGGTGCCCACGTTGGCGGAGCCCACCAGCACGCCGTCCATGTAGAACAGCGCCTGCGAGCCGCTAAACACGCCGGCATAGTGGTGCCACCATGCGTTCGTGGGTGTTCCCACAATGGCTCCCGAGTCTCCTCCTCCACCGCTGCAGATGTGGAAGTACGCGGCGTCATTCCGGTAGAAGAACTCCCAACCGTGGTTCTGGTTGCCTCCATCCAGAGGCATATGGTCGCTCACAAGCGGTTGCTGCGCTCCGGTTGGGTTTCCCGCGGCCCAGAAGGACACGGTGAACCGGTTCTGGCGGAAGGCTCCGTTGAGAGCGGCGCCGTTCGGGTTGGACGGATCATCCCAGAGCATGACGGTGGCGCTGGTAAGCAGCGCGCTGTCGAATTGCGCGGATGTGCCCACCATGCCGGGTTGATTCACCACCACCTCGGGAGTGTAACGCCCATTGCGTCCGTCCTTGGAATCCAGGAGCGGATCGGTACTCGCGGCCTCGTCCAACTTCCAGTGCGACACAAGACCGTAATAGACCCATACCGGCAAATCCGCGGTGGTGGACCCGCCATCCGGGTCGGTGGCCGTGAAGCTCAGCGTGTAAGCCCCCGGAGCAACGCTCGCCTCGGCCTTGATCGTCGCCGAAATCTGGCCGTTGTTGTTCACGATATTGGTGATCGTGAATCCGGCGGGATTGCCCGCGGCGGGAACTACCGTGATCGTGCTGTTCAGCGATTCCACGTCATACACCGTGGCCAGAAGGCCGCTGAACGGCTCTGCCCTCATCAGATAGAGCGTGGGCATCACATAGCTCACGCTGGGGGGAAGGCTTGCCGGCTCCTGGCCGCCGTGTGTGTAGAGCCACTGGACCGTGGAGGGGCCGATGGCGACGTCGAAGAACATGATGTCGTCTATCGTCCCGGGTTGATACTGCCAGCCCACTAGAAGCGGCGCCGCCCTGTTGAGAATCCAGGAAGAGTATGGCACGCTCGCCTCTGTGGGCGCCTTGACTCCGTCCACATACATCTTCCCTTTTGACCCGTCATACGTCAGAACGCAATGATGCCATACGTCCCAGGCGGGATGCGGAGCGACAGTTCCCGCGCCCTTCCAAGCGCCGGTCCAGAAGTTCCAAGACCAGCTACCGGCCTTCCATGTGTAGAAGCACCAGTTGTTGTCCCCCGCGCGCAGGAAGAGGGGAACCGGGGGATCCGGATCCGCGGTAATAGGCGTCCTCGCCTTCATCCAGAGCGAAATGGAGAAGGCGTTCTGGTACAGAATTGGTCTGGAGGGGATTATCCCGTAGGCCGAGTTGGTGAAGCCGGTCACCGACTTGTTCGTGCCCGATCCGAAGGGCACGTCGGTGTTTTCCAGGGTGGGGGCGGTTGCGGTCCAGCTGCCGTTCCAGCGGCCTTTCGAGTCGGCCATGACAGTGGAGCCCACCGCGTCATCCAGCGGCCAGTGGCTCGCCAGACCGTAGGGTGCGTAGAGATTCACAGCCTGGGGGCAGAAGGCGCCCTGGCTGTCCACGACCTCCACCTGGATGGCGTTCAACCCGACTGGCATGGTCGGGCTCGTGGCGATATCGGCGGTGACAACGCCGGCCACGTTGCGGATGTTGCGCAGGGTGGCGAAGGTGCTTGTGGCGCGCACCAACAACGAGGCGCTCGAATCCTCGGTGTCATACACCGTGCCGAGGGCTACGTTCGGAAGGGTGTCGCCGGGTTTGACGCGCAGCCAGGTGGCGCCGATCGTATTGAGCCATGCCGGGGCGAAATTCGTCGGCGTAAGGGCCGTGCCGGGATGCGTGTACAGCCAGTTGACGTCCGTCCCACCCAGGAACACGTTGTAGAACTGGACGTCGGTCATCCTGCCGTCCAACTGGCCAGACCCGTCTACGCGTTGAGCCACGTATAAGGGCGTCGGGGTGTCCGGATAGGGACGATACGGGATGGTGCCGGCCCAGTTACCCTGATAGACACCGTTCAGGTAACAGGAAGCCACCGTGGTCGTCCCCAGGGTTCTGTACGTCACCACCTTGTGGTACCACTGGCTCAGCGACGGTATGACACCCTGGTACGGGGCGGCAACAGCGCGGGCCCCGTAGTTTCCCCAGCCAGTGCACACCCCATTGGGGGCGGCGTTGTAGAAATACTGCAGCCAGCCGCTTTGGCTCAGACTATACCAGCTCAACGGCATCCAGAAGTTGCCGGCGGCCGGCTGGGTCGAGGCGTTGACCCAGTACGACACCGTGAACTCCTTGGACCGATAGGCGTTGTGGTCCGGGATGGTGCCATAGTCGGTGCCCGCTCCGGTGACGAAGACCACGGACTTCTGGCCCGCGGCGGAACCTGCGGGAACGTCCGGGTCGTTCAGCGTCGGGTTAAGGAAATAAGTTCCGTGGTTCGCCAGCGAGGAAGAGTCCGTCATTTGGGTTCCCGCGGCCTCACTCATCCGGAAATGGCCTGTTAACCCCGTGTTGAACGCCGAGCCGGTCACGTTCACCGATCTCACCGGTACGACCGGGTCGTTGCTGGCGATCGCCAACTGCGCGGAATGACTGCCCACGTTGGTGACCGGACTGTAGGTGACCACGATCTGGCCCGCCTGGTGCGGGGCGAGAGTGCTCGGGAAGGAAACCACCGAGAACAGGCTGCTGTCGCCCGAGATGAACTGCGCGCCGGAGATGTTCAACGTGTTCGAGTCTCCGGCATTCGTCACCGTTACCGAGCCTGTGGCCGTTTTCTGCGTCTTGATCGTGCCCAGAGCCAGCGGGTAAACCGCCAGTGAGGGATCGCCCGTAGTGGCGATGGCCTTGCCGGGATTGTTGTACAGGTAGGTCACATCGTCCGCCGTCAGGGCATAATCGTAGTACTGGAAATCGTCCAGCATGCCGCCGAAGGCGGGGTAGCCGTCATCGCTGCGCCGTCCCAGCGAGACGCGCCTATTGGTGCCCTGGGCCGGAAGATAGCCAACGCCTGTCGCTGGATTTGTTCCAGATACTACCGGAGCCAATGCCCCGTCCACATACACGGTGTGAGTTGCGGTATTGCGGTCATACGTTTCGACAACGTGATGCCACGCGCCACGGGTGACGTTGCTAGGAAGGATAGTGTTCCAGCCATTGGTGACGGTGTTCCAGATATTGAACGAAATCGTATCAACATTGCCGGCGTTGTTGTTGGCATACCACATAAACCCCGAGCTTCCCGGCCTGGTTGAGGCAACCGTGAGCCCTTGGACCGTGGCCCCCGTGTCATTCTGGAAGACCCAGGTGGAGACAGTGAAGCTGGAAGAGCCGAAAACGGGGTTGACCGCAGACCGAATGGCGTTCGTCGTGTTATAGACAAAGGTAGCGCCCGTCGCGTCTTTCCCGGCAGCGCCCAGAGTGGCCCCCGTGACTGTTCCCGGGAAATTGCCCATCTTGTCCACGACAGTCGTGGCGCCGGCGGTTTCGTTCAACTTCCAGTACAGTACCGGGGGAGTGGTGCTGGTCTGCGCGTTCGACACAGCGGGAAGAACCACGCAGAGAACCAGCATCGCGAGCATCCCCAATCCGATGATTCTGTTTGTCTGTGTTTTCATGGTTTTCATGATCTTGCATCCTTTCCTTGTTCAGTGTTGCTTTTCGTCCGGTACGGGTTTTCGCAAACCCAAACCGGCGGCCCCGGACGGAGATTTCACTTCTCTCTTCCGCGGGCGATTCCGCTCCTGAGAAATCCTTCCCCAACTGTGAATAAGGGGGTTGACGGAGAACGCGTTTTCTGGCAGGATGACTTCCGCGGAAGAAGCGTATCCTGGGCAGAGGCTCTTAGTCAATCACCCGGGAGTCCGCGCGGATACCGGGGGAAGCTTGCTCCTTCTCTCGGTATCTTCCGTGGCTCCTTCTCTCGCCCCGTGTTCTTGCTTTTCTTGCAGGGACCAGAGAGTTCCGCTTCCTCCTATCTCCCGCCCATCGCAACCGAAACCGGGGGCCGGGATTCGCTGTTCTTCAACTCTATTCCTTCTTCTCCGCCGGAAGATGGGGATCATACAGCACGGGCATAGTGTCTCCTGCCCCTCCATCCCGGGTCGTTCAAACAAACTTTGTCAATGCCGTCCAGTTGAACATCATTCTGTTAGTCTCTCGACCCTGTCTCCTCGCGTCCATGCTTTCCTGGGGGCCCGGCATTTCACTTCTACAGCGGCACGATACACAACTCGCATCCCCTTGTCAACAACATTCTGACATGCGTGACACCATTCTGACATGCGCGTGCCGAAGGTATGACCCCTGGCTCCCCTCTGCGCTCTTACGCTTCCTTTGACCCAAGGGAACTGTCCGGCGCTTTCTACCTGGCGTCTCCTGTTCCGATACTCCAGGTTTCAGCCCCCCGTGCTAAAGACTACCTGCCACAGAGTACATTCCCTGCCGACCCTCCCTGTCTGATTCTTAATTCTGCTCGATTCTAGGTATTGCGGTGCTGCTTGTCAAGGAAAAAGTGAAAAAGTGAAAATCTGCCATGCCTGCCTATGACAGCAATCCGGGCCGGTTTGTCCACCTTGCACCGGGGCACCACCCCCAGACCAGACCTCGCGTGTGTGTGGGGAATCCGAGACCACAGGCGGTAGGGGTGTGAGGGGGAGTTGAAGCGTCGCAAAAAAGGCTTGCCGACCGCGGCCTGTTGGTATTGTATGGGACTGTGGAACCCCCGGAAAGACAGCATTGCACGGAGAGGGGAGGGGACGTGGCGTTCATCAACATGGTAACGGGGGGGGCCGGGTTCATCGGCTCGCATCTCTGCGAGCGGCTGCTGGCCCGCGGCGAAGAGGTGCTGTGCCTGGACAATTTCTTCACTGGCCGAAAGGTCAATATCCAGCACCTCCTGGGTAATCCGCGCTTCGAACTGATCCGGCACGATATCACCGAGCCCATCCGGATCGAGGTGGACCGGATCTACAACCTGGCCTGCCCGGCTTCTCCCGTTCACTACCAGTTCAACCCGGTCAAGACGATCAAAACCAACGTGATGGGCGCGCTCAACACGCTGGGGCTGGCTAAGCGTGTCCACGCGCGTATCCTCCAGGCCTCGACGTCGGAGGTGTATGGCAATCCGGCGGAGCATCCGCAAAAGGAATCGTATTGGGGCAACGTGAACCCGGTGGGCATTCGCAGCTGCTATGACGAAGGGAAGCGCGTGGCCGAGACCCTGTTCTTTGATTATCACCGCCAGA
>Ga0315279_10011459_pt1 | contig 10253 bp, 9 predicted proteins | sample YL17G06_20_MG_FD_203694 | JGI IMG/M metagenome (GOLD analysis project Ga0315279, IMG submission 203694) | Sediment microbial communities from Yellowstone Lake, YNP, Wyoming, USA - YL17G06_20 | ecosystem: Environmental > Aquatic > Freshwater > Lake > Sediment | place: USA: Wyoming | collected...
GCCCTCGTGGCCCTGGCGGAGGCCGACGCGCGGGGAACGTTCCACGCCTGCGGGGCCGGCGAGGCGTCGCGGTGGGACTTGGCCGTCGAGGCGCTTCGGGCGGCCGGTCTCGACGCGCCCGTCGAGCGAATCACGTCCGCCGAGATGCCGCGCCCCGCGCCGCGCCCCGGCCGGGCGGTCCTCTCGACCGGGAAGCTCGCGCGGGCGACCGGCTTCCGGTTCCCGCCGTGGCAGGAGAGCGTGAGGGCGTACGTGGCGTCGCTCGAGAAATGACAAGTGGCCAACGGCCAATGACGGCCCTTACGTTTACAAGTATCGCGAAATGAGGTAAAACGCCAGCCCCAGCCCCAGCATGCCCAGGCTGACCGAGAAGAAGAAGTGCAGGGCGCCGAGGGCGATCTTCCGGGCGTCGTCGAACTTCGTGGCCTTGTACACCACCGCCACGACGGCGCAGAGGGGGTAGTAGAGCCACAGGGGGTTCGACAGGCTCAGGAGGTGGACGAAGAACCCGGCGATGGCCTCTCCCATCACGCGTCCTCCTCGGTCTCTCGCGGCGGGTAGGCCAGCCGCAGGTAGGCGTCCATCATCACCAGCAGGTTCATCAGGCCCGCCACGGCGGTGTAGAGCGTCCCCATCTCGTGGAGGCGGTCGGCCCAGTCGATCGGCGAGTGAATCGCGAAGTATTGCGAGAGCTGGTACAGGGCGAGGGTCGGCGCGCCCGCGCAGACCTGGGCGAACAACCAGAGGCGCCACACGACGACGGTGCCGCCGCCGATCACCAGGCCGGCCACCTGCAGGGCCGTGATCAGCACGAAGAACAGGAGCGCCTTGCCCCATTTGCCGGCGTACGCGTGGCCTCCGCCGGGCACGACCCACCCCAGGACGAGGGCGATGACCGGGCTGGGTCCCGGCATGAACAGGGGCGCGCGGGTCATGGCAGCCTCCCGGGTTCAGCCATGAATTGCGATTCGTCGATGGTTCGGCTCGACCCGCCGCCGACTTTCCAGTCGATGAAGCGCGCCTTGTCTTTGCTCGGCGGTCGCCGCGGCGACTCCGGCCGCTTCACGTCTTCCACCTGGGGGATTCCCACGGTCGCCGGCTTCGCGGCGGGCTCGGATGAAGAACCCGCGGCGTCTCCGGAGGCCACCGGCGGCACGCCGGCGCCGCCCTCCGGCACGGGCCGTTCCTTCGCCTTCACGGCCTCCTGGACCGGCGGTTTCCCGGCCCCGTTCTCGGGTCTGCGGCCGAGGACCAGCGGGGCGATGCGGGCCCGGACGAACGTCGGGTTGGTTGCCCCGAGGTGGTCGCCGATGTGTCCCAGGATCACGTCGCCCGGCCACCAGGCGATCTGGGTGAACCGCTCCCTGTAAAGGGCCCGGGTCGCTTCGGGTGCGTTGTCGGGCGGGCTGAAGCCGAAGAGGCCGCCCGCCAGGCCGCCGCCGCGGTCCACCGTGCCCGCCACCGAGACGCCGAGGCTCAAGACCGTGTCGGCCACGCTGGTGAACGCGTACAGGCGGTCGGTGACCCGCTCGAGCGCCCGCGTCAGGTCGTATTGGGTGTCGAGGCTCGAGGAGATGAGGACGCCCCCCGTGATCTTGTCGTCGCCGGTCAGGGCCTCGATCGCCCAGACCACCAGCCCGGTGCCGGCCGATACGCCGACCAGGTGGACGGGCCGGCCGCTGTACTCGTGGAGATAGGTCTCGATGCGGCGGGCGAGCAGGGCGGCCTTGTGGTGGTTCGCCTCGACGGAGGCCTGGTCCAAGAGGACTCCGCCGACGGACCACTCGTAGACCTCCAGGGCCCGGTCCACGCCGCCGGCGGCCAGGCCGTCCCGGAGGCGGTCGCACTCGCCCATCATGCCCCCCGCGCCGCTCAAGACTACGACCAGCCCGCGTTCGTACCGGTCGGGACTCGTGTAGTTGACCTGCGTGCAGCCGGTCGCGCCGGCGGCGACGGCCGTCATCAGGAGAAGCCCCGCGATGTTTCGCATCCTGTCGCCTCCTGGGCCGACACCTCTCGCGATTCCTGCAAACGGGGTCGCCTTCGGCTCCCCGCTAAACGGCGGGTTGTCTGGTTGTTGCCGTTCACTCCGCATTCCGCACTCCGCGCTCCGCACTGTCGTGCACCACCAGCGGCTGGCCGGGGTCGCTCTTGCCCGCGAGGATGGGCGCCAGGAAGTCCCGCGCGAAGCGCGTCGTGGTCCATCCCATGTGGCCGCCCAGATGCCCCATCTTGACGAAGTCCAGCGACCAGGGCACCTGCCGCACCTTGGCATACTCGCCCGCGTCGACCTCCGGCGTGAGCTTGAACCCCACGAGGCCCGCGCTGACGGAATGCTGACCGTCCATGGTGCCGAAGACCGCCGTGCCGGCCCCCAGGAGGCCGACGTCGGCATTCGAGTACATGACGTACAGGCGGCTGCGGACCGCCCGCAGCGCTTTCGTCAGGTCGTAGTCCGGCGACAGGGCCGGGGCCAGGAGGATCGCCCGCTCGACCTTGCAATTCTTGGGCATCGCCTCCAGGGCCCACACCACGACGGCCGCGCCGCCGGAGTGGCCTATGAGGGTCACCGGCCGCTGCGGCATGGCCGAGGCGTACGTGGCCACGCGGGTGGCCAGGTCGTTGGCGGCCGCCTGGTTCCGCTCTCGCGCCAGCAGGTCGCCGACCCAGAGGCCGCTCGGCCCCCTCGACCAGTCATAAATGATGAGGGCCGACTTGACGCCGGCCTCGTCGAGCCCGCTTCGAAGCCACCGCGGACCCCAGTTGTAACCGCCGACGCCGTCGAGGCTTACCACCAAGCCCGCCTCGAGGCGCTGCACCGTTGCGTAATCACGATTCCGCGCCCAGCAGCCGACGCCAGCGACCAGCAGCGTGAGGCCCGCCACGGCGGCTGCTGCGACACGAAGACCTCCCAACGACAACGCCAGACTCCTTTATTTCGGCGCCCGCCACACAAGGACTACACAGTATATCGTTTTTGGCCTCCGCGAGGCAACGCATTTCCACTCACCGCCCCCGGGGCCCCGGGCCGGGTGTGCAAGGCTTCATTGCTTTGTCACGCCTCCCCGCCCTTGCGCCGCGCCGGCCAGATTTGCGCCACCGCCAGCATGGCGACGTAGAGGGCCAGGCCCCAGTACAGGATCTGGACCAGGAGGCCGGTGTACTTGTCCTCGACCACCGCCAGCGGGTAGTAGATCACGAAGGCGGCCACCAGCAGGACCGACTGGAACGTGGCGAAGCCGGAGCCCCAGCCCAGCCGCAGGTACAGGATGACGAGCAGAAGCGTCGCCGCCGCCGCGATGCTGAAGCACGCGTCGAACGACGACAGGTGGTACGACAGGTACGCCACGAAGGTGTAGAACAGGTAGTAGGCCACCGACAGGAGGCCGAGGCTGAACAGGTCGGTCTCGCGCCCCAGCAGCATCCACGTGACCACGAGCACCGCGGCCAGAAGCATCAGGCCCAGCGGCGCCTCGTGCAGCAGCCGCGTCACGTAGTACCCCGGCTGCTTGATGCCCGGCAGAATGACGCCCATGCCGAGGCTCGTGGCCGAGGAGGCCATGTCCCACTCCAGGGTCATCGGCTCTCCGGCGGCGGGAGAATCCTTGATCACTGGCGGCGTCATCGAGCCGATCGGGAGGCCCATGTGCTTCTTCCAGAGGAACTGCTGTTCGCCCTGGGCGGGTTCATCGCCCCGCTTCGTGTGGGGGAAGATCCGCAGCGTGACCTTGTAGTCCTCGCGGTGAGCCATGCTGGCGGGCGTGTACCGGAGGTACTCCATGCCGCGCGAGGCGTACTGGACCTGCACGTTCACGGTCTGGCCCGCCTGCATGGGCATCTTCCAGGTCTGGGCGTTGTCCCTGAGAACGAGGTTCTCGACCCAGTTCTTGCCGTCCACCAGGATGGCGAACTGGCTGTAGGTGCCCTGGTCGGCGGGCATGGGGAAGCGGAACTCCGCCTCGGTGGCCTTGTCGCTGCGGTTCTTGACCGTGTAATCGAGTTTCCAGGTGTCCTCGTAGCACGTGTAATAGGCCGAGCCCTTGGGGCGGTAGTTCATCTTGATGTCGACGTCCACGCGGCCGCGCACCACGGAGTTCTGCGGTACGGCCTTGCGGACCTTGCGCTTGATCTTGATGGGGCTCTCGCCGCCGGCCTTGCTCTCGTCCTTGCCCTCGTCGGCGGTCACGGACGCGTCGGGGGGCCTCACGGGGCCGGGTGATCCCCTGGCGGCGCCCAGCTCCTCCTCGGCCACCTGGCGGCCGTCCTTGAAGAGGAGGATATTCTGCTCCTCGGTGACGTAGTGGGCGACCGAGAGCTCGCGCTGCTCGTGGGGCGAGCCCCAGTTGGTCTTGATGGCGTCGTAGTTCTCCTGCGTCACCTGGCCGTGCTGCTCGTCGAAGAGGCCCGACTGGACGAGCATCGCGCCGCCGAGCGCCCCCACGATGCTGCCGCCGACGAGAACGTTCAGCAGGCCGTGCACCGCCCCGAGGACGATGCCGCGCCACCCGCCCTTCTCCCAGGCGGCCTTGACGGCCTTCCGCCACGGCGGCAGGAGGAGCAGGATCACCGACAGGGCCAGCAGGACCATCCCTGCCATGAAGACGTAGTGCGCTTTACCGCCGAAGTACACCGACAGCAGACTCAAGATGTGACGATACACCGACGACCTCCTTCTGGGTCAGGCGATGGGCTCCGGCTGGGCCGGCGCAGCGGAGCGCGGGATGCGTGGCGCGATGAGGCGCAGGATATCGGCAGGCGTCGAACGCGCGTCTTCGTACCGCGCGCCCAAACGGTTGTCAATACGAATTCCGGTTTTTTCGCGCGCCATGGTGGGTCGCGCGATTTAGCCGCCCATCTTGATGGGCGCGTTTTTTCACATTGGGCGAGCGCGGCGCCCCGAAGAACACGCGCCCAGGTCGCCGCGGCGAGTCTTCGACACGCTGGGCGGCTAAATGCCGGGGCGTTGCCCCGGCCTACATCTACCCGGCGGGCAAGACTGCCCGCCGCGCAACCGTGCCCGCCGCGCAAGCCTGGGGCCTACTTCACCGGGTCCAGGATAGCCGGGGTGAGTTCCTTCTCGAAGTGCCGCTCGACGCGGGTCTCGTGCACCAGGCCGCGGTGCCAGCCGGCGGTGTACTCGAACCCGCCCGTCAGGCTGGCGGCGGCTTCCGTGGCGTGGTAGCCCACCATCCACCCGAAGGCTCTCGGTTCCGGCGGCGTCGGGTCGGAAACCTGGGCCAGGTGCCGCAGCAGGAGGTCCATCTCGCTCTCGCCGGTCCGGCGGGTGGGGGCAGAGAGGCGCTGGGCGGCGGCCACCCAGCAGTAGACCTGGTCCCACGCGCCCAGGAACTGGATCGGCAGCTTCCTGCCCCGCGGGTCGAGGGGGAAGGCGGCGTACTGCGTCATCGATTGGCGCAGGTGCTGGTCGAGGGCGGCGACGAACTGGGCCCGCGGCTTCTCGGGGATCGAGAAGGCGTCGAGGTTGGCGGTGCCGACCTTGCCTAGCCCAAGCGTCTCGGCCACGCACCGGTGCCGGAGGAGCAGGAACATCGGCTTCGCCTCCATCGCCGATTCCAGGGTGGTGGCGGTGCCCTTGGCGGCGCTGGCGAAGGCGAGGCCCCGCGTGATCTCGTTGGCGAGCGACACCAGCGCGGTCTTGTAGGAGTTGCCGGTGAGCCTCATGGCGACGGCCAGGTGCTCCGGCGCGGGAAGCTGCAAGTCCGCCAGGTCCTGGAACGGCTTGAAGAACAGGTCCAGCTTGGCCCGCTCGTCCTTCTCGAGGGGGCCGATGCTGAGTTCGAGGGCCTCCATTTGCCGGACGAGGTCGTCGTACAGCAGCCTGGCCCGCGCGGGGGAGTACGCCGCCACCGCCTTGACGCAAGAGTCGGAGCGGACGAGGCGCTCCAGGTCGCGGCCGAAGGTGGCGGTGGCCGCGTACGGCTGGACGAGGGCGTCGGCGTCCGCCAGGGGCATCTTGCCCGCCGTCTCGGCGCTCTGGAGGAACGTGTCGGAGAACCGCTTGTAAAGGGGCGTGAGCCGGCCCGTCATCTCCTTGGGCGGCCAGGCGGGCAGCTTGCCGACGATGTCGATGATCGCCCGGACGTCGTAGGAGAAACGGTCGCCGGCCGTTTCGTTCTTGAAGGCCCGGTAGGAGAGGCTGACGGCCTGGAGGATGCCCTGCGACGCCTCGGGGCTCAAGGGGCCGGCGTCGAGGGCCCGGCGGTCGCGGTCGCCCTCGGCGTGCCGCCGCAGCATCGAGTAGCCCATCCGGCGCGTCGCTCTCTTTTCAAGATATTCAAATGCTTCTTCGAGCGACTTCTGGCGTGCCGCCGCGTATGCCGGGCTGGCGGACTTGCTGCGGGCCAGGCCCTGGACGTACTCGGCCGTCGGGAACAGGGTGTCGAGCATCTCCAGGGCGCCCGCCCGGGCCCGCGGCACCTGGAGGCCTTGCTCCGCCATCGCCACGTACCGCTCGAGGGCCGTGCGGACCGCGAGCCAGCCGCTCGCCTCGCCGAGGTTCTTGGCGGCGGCGCGGATCATCTCCAGGCGGGCCTTGTCGTCGTCCGAGAGGCCGGGCGGCGCGGGCGGCGCCGCCGAGCCCGCCGCCGTCGAGCCCGCCGCGGGAGCGGCAGGAGACGCGGGATTTCGGGAATCTCCCGCCGCTCCCGCGGCGGGCTCGGATGAAGAAACCGCGGGCGTCTCAGGCCTCTTCTGCTTCTCCGAGAGTTCGCGCAGCGAGCCTTCGGCCTCGTACACCGCCTGCAAGGCGTCGGTGAAGAGGCCGAGGGCCGCCACGATCTTCGCCCGTCCGCCTTCGGCCTTCACGTCGGTGTTGGCGAACTGGTCGACCGCCTTCTCCATGGCCGCGATGCCGCTCTTGGCCTCGGTGAGGGCTGCTGTGAAGGCGTCGCGGTCCGGCGCCGTTGGCGCGAGCGTCGCCTCCCGCGCGAGCGCGGCGGCGATCCCGTCAAGGACGCCGTCGAGCACGGCCATGTTGTTCGCGAGGTACTGGCCGTACACGTCGAACTGGTACTTGAGGGGCGGACCCCAGGTCCAGCCGCGCGTGATGCACTCGAGCGCCATCTGCCGCACGTAGAGGCGGGCGTCCATGGCCAGGGCGCCGGTGGTCGCGAGCTTCGCGCGGCCCGTAAGCCGCTTGATGTCGGCCTCAAGCTGGTCGATGGCCGCATCGTGCCACATGGCCTGGGGATGGACGCGGGCGCCGGTGGCGTCGTACGGGCCGAGGTCCTGCTTCGCTTTCTCGATATCGTCGGGCAGGCGGCGACGGAGGTCCGGGTCCTTCTCGCTTCCCGACCGGAGTTTGATCTCAAGATCACGCAGGCGTTTGGTGAGCAGTTCCTGGCGCGTCGGCTCGGCGGGGGGCTTGGCGGGAGGCTGCTTGGCGGCGGGCGGCTTCGCCGGCGGGGCGGCGGCGGGCGCGGCGCCGGCCAGGGCGCCGAGGAGAATCAGCACGCCCCCCGCTACGACCACGTGCCTCATGGTCGGATCTCCTGTGCGCAGACACGCCTCGCCGGACGTAAAATCCTCACCCGGTTGAACCCGCGCCAGGCACCGGCGGGTAGCGTGAAAACGCGGGGGCCGCCACTCACGAGCCCGCCGCTCCCGCGGCGGGCCCCAATAACGGGGCATTGCCCCCGCACCTTGATTGGCCGCGCCCGCGGCGCTATAATCGCGCCTTGGGTTGAGAGGTTCTGCGTATGCGCATCAACGTCAATGGCGAGGGCCGCGAGGTGCCCCCCGGCACGACCGTCGCGGCCCTCCTGGAATTGCTCTTGGCGCCGCGGCAGGCGACCGCCGTCGAGGTGAACCGCCGGCTCGTGCCGCGCGCCGAGCACGCCGCCCACGCGCTGGCCGAGGGCGACGCCGTCGAGATCGTCACCCTGGTCGGCGGGGGATGACGCCGTTTCTGGAAAGGTACGATGACTTCTCTCGCGGTGTGCCACGGCCGGCTTGTCCGGCCGTGTTCCTGGCATGGCGGCACGGCCGGACAAGCCGGCCGTGGCACACGCGGGCATGCCCACGCAGTGGCGGCGCGGGCATGCCACCCCGCTTGGAGTCATGGCGATGACAGATAACGACAGCCTGAAACTCGGCCCGTACACCTTCACCAGCCGGCTCTTCGTCGGCACGGGCAAGTACGATACCTTCCCCCTGATGCGCGAGGCCCTGGAGGCCGCCGGCTGCCAGGTGGTCACCGTGGCGGTGCGGCGCGTCAACCTCACCGACAAGTCCAAGGAGAGCCTTCTCGACTACATCGACCGCAAGCGCTGCACCATCCTGCCGAACACAGCCGGCTGCTTCAACGCCGAGGACGCCCTGCGGTACGCCCGCCTGGCGCGGGAGGCCCTGGGCCTCGACTGGGTGAAGCTGGAGGTCCTCTCGGACCCCGAGACGCTCCTGCCCGAGCCCATCCAGACCCTCGAGGCCCTGAAGGTCCTCGTGAAGGAAGGTTTCTGCGTTCTCGCGTATACGAGCGACGACCCGGTTATGGCGAAGCGGCTCGAGGAGGCGGGGGCCGCGAGCGTCATGCCCCTGGGGTCGCCCATCGGGTCGGGGCAGGGCATCCTGAACCCGCAGAACATCCGCCTGATCATCGAGCGGGCCAAGGTGCCGATCATCGTCGATGCGGGCGTCGGCACCGCCAGCGACACCGCCGTCGCCATGGAGCTCGGGGCCGACGGCGTGCTCCTCAACACGGGCGTGGCCAAGGCCCGCGACCCGGTCATGATGGCCCGCGCGATGAGGCTCGCGGTCGAGGCCGGGCGCCTGGCGTATCTGGCCGGCCGCATCCCGCGAAGGGTCTTCGGCGCCCCCTCCAGCCCGGCCGCGGGAACCATCGCGCCGACGAAATGAAGCTATCAACATTTAGCCGCCCCGTGCCGCGAGGATGCCACGGGTCGCTTGCCGTTCACATTTAGCCGCCCAGCTTGCTGGGCGCGTGTTTTGCCGGGGGTGCGCTGACCATGACCGAGCCAACCCAACCTGTCGCCGACATCGCCGCCCGCTATTTCCAGGAAGGACACAACTGCGCCCAGGCCGTCCTGCGGGCGGTGGCGGAGGCCGAGGGCCTGTCGTGCGCGCCGTGCATCCCCGCGGTGGCGCTGGCGATGGGCGGCGGCATCGGGCACACCGGCAGGGCGTGCGGGGCGGTCACGGGGGCGGCCATGGTCCTGGGCTTGGCGGTGGACCGTTTCCTGAGCGGCCCGATGTCCGCCAAGAAGCCTGCCGCGTACCGTCTGGCGGGCGAACTGGTGAACCGTTTTGCCGCCCGGTTCGGCGCGGCCGATTGCGAGGCGATCCTGGGTTTCGGTTGGTCCGAGCCCGGCGCGATGGACCGCTTCCGCCGCGAGAACGCGATGGCCGGGAAATGCACGCCGTGCGTCCGCTGGGCCGCCGAGGAGGCCGCGAGGGTGATCGTGGCGGTGCGCGCCGATCCTCGCCTGTAAGTAAGTCTGGAGAAACACGATTGGTCCTGCTCAGCCGCATCGACGGCGAAGCGCTTCGCGTGATGGGTGAACGTTGACCGACTTTGTCCAGTCCGTCCTCGCCCCCGACGGCCTCGTGGCCAAGCACCTGAAGGGCTACGAGCATCGCCCGCAGCAGTTGGAGATGGCCGCCGCCGTCGATGCCGCCTTCCGCGGCTCGCGGCACCTCGTGGCCGAGGCGGGCACCGGCGTCGGCAAGTCGTTCGCGTACCTCGTCCCGGCCATCCGCGAGGCGGTCCAGGAGAAGCGCCGCGTCGTCATCTCCACCTACACCATCAGCCTCCAGGAACAGCTCATCGAGAAGGACATCCCCCTCTTGAAGGAGGCGACGGGCGAGGACTTCGTGGCGGTTCTCGTCAAGGGCCGCTCGAACTACCTCTGCCTGCGGCGCCTGGAGCGGGCCTTGCAGCAGGCGGCCGGTTTCTTCGAGGAGGACTACCAGCGGCGCGAGCTCAAGCGCATCGGCCAGTGGGCCATGAAGACCGCCGACGGCAGCCTTTCGGACCTCTCGCCCGAGCCCGACTGGCGCGTCTGGGACCGCGTCTGCGCCGAGCACGGCCTCTGCCGCGGCCGCAAGTGCGAGCACCAGGAGCGCCGGTGCTTCTACCAGCGGGCCCGGCGGCAGGTGCACCGGGCCCAGATCCTGGTCTCGAACCACGCCCTGTTCTTCTCGGACCTGGCGATCCGCGCCGCCGGCGGCCAGGGCGTCCTGCCGGAGTACGAGCGCCTGGTCTTCGACGAGGCCCA
>Ga0315279_10011460_pt1 | contig 10252 bp, 4 predicted proteins | sample YL17G06_20_MG_FD_203694 | JGI IMG/M metagenome (GOLD analysis project Ga0315279, IMG submission 203694) | Sediment microbial communities from Yellowstone Lake, YNP, Wyoming, USA - YL17G06_20 | ecosystem: Environmental > Aquatic > Freshwater > Lake > Sediment | place: USA: Wyoming | collected...
GGACTGCACAGGCGTCATTCACGGCATCGATTTCCTCCGCAGATACGCCCTCGGTGACAAGGGGTTGCAACCCCTTGCCGGCCTCGGCAAGCGCGTCGTCATCGTAGGCGGCGGCAATACGGCCATCGATGCCGCACGGACCGCGGTTCGCTTGGGTGCAGCGAAGGTCACGATCCTTTACCGCCGCACTCGCGAGGAGATGCCCGCGGATTCCTCAGAGATCGATGCAGCCCTCGCCGAAGGCATCGATATCCAATACCTGGCCGCCCCGACCAAGGTCATTGCCGGGCAAGGGGTTGCAACCCCTTGTCTCAAGAGCGACGCGCTAGGCGCCGTCCAATGCATCCGAATGAAACTCGGCGAGCCGGACGAGAGCGGCCGTCCGCGGCCTGTGCCTATCTCCGGGTCCGAGTTCACGATCTCGTGTGACACCTTGATCCCCGCTGTGAGCCAATCCGTCGATCGCAAGCTGGCGCAGCTTTTGGGTCTCGATACAACCCGCTGGGGCACGATCATTGCCGACGAAGTGACGATGGCGACTCCGCACAAGGGCATTTTTGCAGGCGGCGACGTTGTAATTGGGCCATCGAGCGTAATCGAGGCCATCGCCCACGGCAAGCGCGCCGCCAAGGGAATCGACAATTACCTGAACAACCGTCCACTCGATACGGGCCTGTCCAAGCGCGTTGAACGTGAGAATCCTCTGTCCAAGGAAGACCTCAAGAAGCTCCGAAAGAAGCTGGAAGAGACGGAACGCGTCCCGCAGGCCGAGCGTCCGATTGCGCAACGCGTAAGGGACTTCTACGAAGTTGAACACACCTATACTGCCGAAGAGGCCCAGCGCGAAGCTCAACGGTGCCTCAACTGCGGTATCTGCTGCGAATGTATGCGTTGTGTCGAAGCGTGCAAAGCGGGCGCCATCATGCACGATCAAGTCGCAAAAACAGTGGAGCTCGAAATAGGCGCGGTGGTGTTGACTCCCGGGTTTGATGCCTTCGACGGCGCCCAACGCGGCGAGTTCGGCTTCGGTTACGCGCCGAACGTCGTCACGAACGTTCAGTTCGAGAGGATTCTCTCGGCGTCGGGCCCCACCCAGGGCCACATCGTCCGCCCGTCGGACGGCAAAACGCCCAAGCGCCTCGCCTTCATCCAATGCGTCGGGTCGCGCGACGCCGGCTGCGCCAACGACTACTGCTCGTCGGTGTGCTGCATGGCCGCAACCAAGGAAGCGATTCTCGCGAAAGAACACGAGCCTGACCTGGACATCACCATTTTCTTCCTGGACCTCCGCGCATTCGGCAAGGATTTCGACCGCTACTACGAGCGGGCTAAGAACGAGAAAGGCATCCGCTACGTCCGATCGTTCATCTCCCGCACGTTTGAGATGCCCGGCACGAAGAACCTAGCGCTCACTTACTTCGGCCCGGACCTTAAACAAGTCGAAGAAGAGTATGACATGGTCGTGTTGTCGGTCGGTCTTGAACCGAGCGCGGCCCTGCTCGGCCAAGTGGACAACATCGGAATCGCTCTGAACAAGTGGGGCTTCGCGGATACCGCCGAACTGCGGCCTCTGGATACGTCGCGGCCCGGCGTATTCGTCGGCGGCACATTCCAGGAGCCTAAAGACATCCCCGAAACTGTCATGCAGGCCAGCGCGGCCGCTGCGCGCGCCATGGCGCTCCTCGCGCCCGCCCGCGGCACGCTCGTCCGCACCAAACAGTATCCGCCGGAACGCGATGTCACCGACGAACCGCCGCGAATCGGCGTGTTCGTCTGTCATTGCGGGAGCAACATCGCGTCCGTGGTCGACGTCGAGCGCGTCGTCGAGCGCGTGAAGACACTGCCGCACGTTGTCTATGCCGAGCACACGATTTACACGTGCGCCGACGACAGCCAGGTCCGGATCAAACAGCACATCCGTGAACATCGGCTCAACCGCGTGGTCGTGGCCTCATGCACCCCGCGCACCCATGAACCCATTTTCCGCGACACCCTGCGCGACGCAGGTCTTAACCCGTACCTCCTCGAGATGGCGAACATACGCGAACAATGCTCCTGGGTCCATGCCGGCGATGGTGAAGCGGCCACGCAAAAAGCCTTCGAGCTTGTTCGCATGATCACTGCGCGCGCGTCCGAGTTGCTTCCGCTCAAAGACGAGACCGTCCCCGTCAACAACGCCGCGCTGATTGTCGGCGGCGGCATCGGGGGCATGACGGCCGCGCTGGCCCTCGCCGATCAGGGTTTCCCCGTTCATCTGGTCGAGAAGTCCGACGCCCTCGGAGGCACGACGCGCCGAATCCATCGCGCCCTCGACGGCACTGACGTCCAGGCGTTCCTGAACAACACCATCGAAAAGGTTGCCTCAAATCCTCGGATCACCGTCTATCTGAACTCGAAAGCCGCCGAGGTAGAAGGCCACATTGGGGCATTTTCATCTACCATCATCTCGTCTCAACAGCCCCAATCGGCAATTGACGATCGGCAACCCAAAACCCAAAACCCAAAACCCAAAATCAAGCACGGGGTTGTCGTTGTAGCCACCGGCGCCATCGAGCATACTCCGCAAACCTACGGCTACGGCAAGAGCGACAGGGTACTGACCCAGTTGGAGCTGTCCGAACGTCTCGGACGCGGCGAGATCAAGCTGCCGGACAACGCGACGATTGTCATGATCCAGTGCGTCGAGCAACGGAACGATGAGCGACCCTATTGCAGCCGGGTCTGCTGCACGACGGCCGTGAAGAACGCCCTGCAATTGCGTGAACGCTATCCGCGCGCGCGGATCATGGTTTTGTACCGCGAGATGCGGACCTACGGTTTCCGAGAGGCCGCCTATCGCGAGGCCCGCGAAAAAGGTGTCCTGTTCATCCGTTATGAGCCCGAACGTCCGCCCGAACTCGACCTCAACGGCTCGGCGGACAAGGGGTTGCAACCCCTTGTCCCGCGGTTGCGCGTTCATGAGCCGTCGCTCGGCAGGACCTTGGAAGTCGCACCTGACATGATCGTCTTGGCCGCGCCGATGATCCCGCAGGCCGATCGCGGAGAGCTTTCTGAATTGCTCCGCGTGCCGCTCAATGCAGACGGATTCTTCCTCGAAGCCCATGTCAAATTGCGGCCCGTCGATTTTGCCAGCGAAGGCCTCTTCCTGTGCGGCACGGCTCATGCCCCGAAGAGCATCGGTGAGACGATCTCTCAGGCCAATGCGGTCGCCGGGCGCGCGGCCTCGATCCTGTCCCGAAAAGTCATGCCCGTCAGCGGTCAGATTGCATGGGTCGATCCTGACAAGTGCATCTCGTGCATGACGTGCGTCCACGTCTGCCCGTACAATGCCCCGACGGTCGGATTCAACAACAAGGCCGAGATTCAAGGCGTGGTCTGCATGGGATGCGGCAGTTGTACCGCCGAATGCCCGGCCAAGGCCATCGAACTGCGGCACTACCTCGACAGCCAGATCCTGCGCGCACTCGAGTTTCTCCTCGTAGGTCCGAACTCCGATTCGGACTATCGCGAGGAAATCGTGGAACTCGACTATCCCGAGCAGGTGGGAGTCGCGCCGCCCCGCTGGCACAAAGGGATGGATTGAACTATGGAAAGCAAATCCCAGTGCGAAATGCGGAACGCGGAACGCGGAACGCGGAACGGCGATGTTGATCCCGCGCTCCTAGACCTTCAGCCTTCAGCCTTCAGCCTACAGCCTCCCGTCATCGTTGCTTTCTGCTGCCACTACTGCGCGTATGCCGCTGCGGACCTGGCCGGGACCATGCGGCTGCAATACCCCGGTTCCGTACGCGTGTTGCGACTGCCCTGCACGGGCAAGATTGAGGTCAACTATTTGCTCGCGGCGTTTGAGCGCGGAGCGGACGGCGTCATCGTCGCGGGCTGCCTCGAAGGCGGCTGCCATTTTCAGGAAGGCAACCTGCGTGCACGGCGCCGCGTCGAACGCGCCAAGCAAATCCTGAGCGAAATCGGCCTCGAACCCGAGCGCCTCGAAATGTTCAACCTCTCTTCCGCGGAAGGGACCCGTTTCGCAGAAATCGTCACCACGATGAACGAGAGAATATCGGAAATAGGGCCGAGTCCCTTGCGAAAGGCGGAATGCGGAATGCGGAGTGTGGAATGAGAACTCTGACCTACAGCCTTCAGCCTACAGCCTACAGCCTACAGCCTTCCTCAGGAGAGATAAGATGATAGTTGCTGACCGAAAAAGAGTCCCGGAAATCCGCGACATGATCAAAAAGCATGACCGCGTACTGCTGGTCGGATGCGGGACGTGCGTTACCGTGTGTTTGGCCGGCGGCGAACGTGAAACCGGAATCATCGGTTCTGCGCTGCGGATGTCGCTCAAGCTGATCGGGCGCGGAAACGTCGTCGTCGACGAGTGCACCATCGAGCGCCAGTGCGAGGACGCTTTCATTGACGCGTTGGCCCTGCGGGTAAACGATTACGATGCCATGTGCTCGCTCGGCTGCGGCGCCGGTGTCCAAGCCCTCGCCGAGCGGTTCCCGAATACCCCCGTTTATCCCGGCCTCAACACGCAATTCATCGGCATCCTCGAATCGCAAGGCGTATGGACGGAGAAATGCGCGGGTTGCGGAGCATGCCGGCTGGGTGAGTTCGCAGGCATATGCCCGCTTACCCGGTGCGCCAAGCGGCTCCTCAACGGCCCGTGCGCCGGTTCCCGCGACGGCAAATGTGAAGTGCGAGACGACCTCGACTGCGCCTGGCAACTCATCTATGATCGCGCACGCGCACTCGGCATTCTCGACACTCTGGAAGCCGCTGCCGCGCCCCAGGACTGGTCCACCAGTCTCGATGGCGGCCCCCGAAAAGTCATCCGCGAAGATCAATGTATTGCGGGTCTCGGCCCGAAAGCTTAGGCCGAGTTCCGTGTCACGCTAAGCACATCGATCCGCTAATTCACTCACGCATCGGCGATGAAGTCCCCCTTTGAAGGGGGAGTTAGGGGGATGTAGGTCCCTGTACTTCCACCAGACGTTTGCTGCTACATCGCCCTGAATCCCCCTTCAAAGGGGGACTCGCCGACCTCAGGCCGCAACTGAATACAGTACGCTGATACGTTACTGAACTTATGAACAAGAGAATTAAGCTGCATCCACAGAGTCACCAATACGCCTCGAAAGTCACGGTTGCACGCGACGCTTTCGCGTTCGCCGGACAGAAAGCGCGCCGGCCATGATTGCGATTCCTGTGAGCGCAAACACTCCAATGCGCGATATCGCCGGCAGGCTGCCCATGGGGACGACACGCACATAGACGTGGGCGGTCTCGTGCACGGCCTTCTTGGGGTCGGTGACTTGACACCAGTACCACCCTTCGTTGTCCGACTCCAGCGACGCGATTTCCAACACATCCCCGGTTTCATCGGGAAGTTCCGCGCTATCCTTGAACCATGCATACGTAACGCCCTCGACAGCGCCCGGAAACACCACGGTCAGCCTAAGCGGGCTTTTCTCTTCCTTCCATCCGGCGCCCGTGATGTACGGTTCGCCCTCGCTCTGGCCCGGCGCCACGTGATGAAACACGTCATCCGTCGCGTCGTATTGATTCGCACCCGTTTGCTGTTGGAACGTCAGCGTGACATCAAGCCCGTCAATGTCCACGACGACGTAGCCGTAGTTTTCGGCGTGGAAAACGCCCTGGACCCTGGGATCTGTGTACGTGTCGAGCCAGTGGTAGAAAGGCGCGCCCACAGACCCTACGACGTATTGGTGGATCTGGGCGCCATCGCCTGCTGGAATCACCGCGTGATCGAAGAAATGGTCATGGCCCGTAAAGTAAACCCTTGCCCCTGCATCCGCCAGACTACTCCAGAACGCATCGCGCGGCGACGGGTACTCCGCAAGGCAACTCGCGTGGTATACCGCGTATGCCGGATAGTGACCGAAGACGAACACATGGGGGACGGTAGAATCACGGAGTTGCTCATCAAACCACGCCTGGTTGACCCGATACGAGTGTGTGGTGACGACTTGGTCAAGGCCGATGAACAACGCGTTGTTGTGGACAAACGAGTACGTCAGGTTCTCCTCTCCCGGCGGGCCGTTGGCCGGCAACGCACGCGTTCCGGAAAAGACCGCGTTCCACGCGAGAATATCTGAGTCGTGGTTCCCGCGAATCGGGTAAACGGGGATGCCCGCCGCAGCCAAGGGAACCATGAAAACGTCAACCCAATGCTGCAACTGGCCTGGTGTACCATTGTTCACCAAGTCGCCCGTGAAGACGACTTAGTGGGTCGTTTCATAAGTTCGCTAACGTATTTTAGCGGTTTCAGGCCGCGAGTTTCCTTGTCTCCGAGACGGGGTATAGGTTTAGTTTGTTCATGAGCACGCTGAGGTCTTGGCGGGTGAACTTCCACTGGAAGGGACGGGCGATGGATTCATAGTGTTCTTGAAAGGCGAGGAGACGTTGCTGCAAGGCCTCCAGGGAAGAGAAGTCATTGGGGGTGAGGACCTTGCGCTGAACGATGGAGAAGTAGATCTCGATTTGATTAAGCCAACTGGCATGGACCGGCCCATGAACGAGAGCCAAGTTAGGATACTTGCCTTGAAGACGGGCTACGCTGGGAGGACCGCGATGCGAGGAGCCGTTGTCGACGATCCAGAACACACGGCGGGCCTTGTTGTAGGGGGCTTGGGTCATGACCTGCTCAACCAACCGGTCGGAGGAGACGATACCCGAGCGGGACTCACAACGACCGAAGACTTTCGCGTGGTGCACGTCCCACGCGGCGAGATAGGCCCAAGTTCCGCGGCGTTTGTACTCATGTTCCACTTTCATGGCGGTTCCGGGCTTCGTGGGTTCCAGGGGGTGGATACGCGCGCGGGCTTGGACGCTCGTTTTCTCATCGGCGGACAACACAAACTCATCTTCTTCCAAAGGCTGTCCTTCCCAAAGGCGCGCGTACAGGTCCAGCATTCGCCCGGCCTTCGCGGGGAACTGCGGGTCGCGCGGAAAGATCCAGCACCGATGTTGCCACGGACGGATGGCGTCTTCATGCAACCAACGCCACACGGTGCTCCCGCTAATCGTCGCGACCAGTCCGGTGTCGCGCGCGTATTGGGCCAATTCCGCCGAACTCCAACGGGCCAAAGGCCGGTGATGCTGGCTGGGCAGTTCACACGCCACGGCTTTTACGGACACCACGACCTGAGGGGGAAAACGACCGCGGCCGTCCGGGACGCGGGTGCTCTTCCAGTCCCCGTAATCGGTCCTGGAAGAAACGCTTTCGCCCCAGGCTCACCACTTCGCGGCGCATACCCAAGGCGACCCCGATCGAGTCATTGGTCATTCCCTCGGCGGCCATCAAGACCATTTTGGCGCGCTGTACCTCAAAATACGGTAACGTATATTTCGAGGCGCGACGCTTTAGTTCCTGTTCTTCCACTTTCGTCAATACGATGCGATAGGGGCTATTTCTTGGCACGCGAGTACGATCCTCCTCGGACTCAGCATAACAAAACCACCCATAACCGTCAATAAAATACGCTAGTGTATTTATCAAAAAGAGCACTAAGTCACTGATTATGCAAGTGTGGGGACGAATCGCTTAATTCGTTCTCTTTCGATTCTCCCGTCGGCAAGAAACAGCGCAGGCCTTGTCTCTTAGAATACATGGAGAATACCACGAAGTCTCTGATATGTCAAGATTACAGCAGGGCAACCAGACGGTTCGGGCACTACGTACACCTTTGACCTGACGCCCAGCGGCCAAGGCCCGGCATCCGCGAACATCGCCGAGAAGGTGGTGCACGACAGTGCGGACAACGGCAACACAACGCCACTCTCTTCGACACATGAAGGCGTCGCGCGCCGCGCGCGATTACGCTGACGAGCACGAGCACGAAAAGTACGGTAAGACCGGATGAGCCATTTTTAGGTTCATTGCGCCGTAGGTGGTTGGGGGAAGATGGCAGGCAGAAAATTCCCATTCTCGTCATTTTGTGCAGCGGCGGGTCAGGCATCTTGAAGAACACCGGGATCAGCCGCGACCCTCCCTCTGACTCGAACGAGACGCTATAAGTTATTACCAAAAAAGGAGGTATAAGCCCGAACGTGAGGCTGCGGAAGGGTTGGCAGGGCACCCATTAGGGGCGCAGGATGATGGCATGACGATTGCTCACTTCGAATGGTGGAGGCAATGACTTTTCGCTGGTCAGCAGCATTGGGTTCGGAGACGGGGTGTGGCGATCTGCCGAGTAATATTCTTGGTTCTCCTCTTGCTTCAGGCAATTGCTGCCATGCCAGGGTGTGCGCCCGCGAAGCAGTACAGTCTCTCGATTGGCGTCTATCCCGAGGGGGCCGGTGACACCGAGCCGGCACCCGCGACGGTGGTGTACGATGCGGGCACAGAAGTAGCCGTGACGGCTGCACCGGCCGCCGGATTCGAGTTCGACCGATGGACCCTCGACGGTGATGACTTCGGAACGACTCCGACGGTCACCGTCACAGTGGGATCCGATCAAACCGTGACCGCCCTGTTCCGTGCCGCTGTTCCGGACTATACGTTGAGCGTACTGGTGGCGCCGGCGGGTGCAGGGGAAACGAGCCCGCCAGAGGGTACGTATTCGTACCGTGCCGGTACGGAGATCTTCGTGGGGGCTACACCCGCGCCGGGGTACCGGTTTGTCGAATGGACCCTCAATGGGGTTAGCGTCGACGAACAGGCCACCATGTCCGTTATTATGGATCGGAATGTGGCCTTGGTGGCGGTCTTTGAGGCTGTAACCACTGAGCATGCGCTGACCCTGTCCGTGCTGCCCGAGGGCGCCGGTGACACGGTCCCCGCACAGGGCAGCCATACTTACGATGAGGGCATGCGTGTGCCGCTGGGTGCTGTGGCGGCGGAAGGATTCCAGTTCGTACGCTGGACAGTCAACGGTTCCGAGTACGGTGCGGACCCTACGACCGAGATCGTCATCAACGCGGACATGGTAGTAACGGCCGTTTTCGAGTCCGAGGTCCCGAGTTTTACTTTGACGATCGACGTTGCGCCGGCCTTGGGGGGCGCCACCTCTCCGTCCGCAGGATTGCACACGTACTCCGCAGGGACTGAGGTGCCGCTCAGCGCTACGCCGGCCACGGGCTTTGCGTTCACCAAGTGGATGCGCGACGGCGAGGAGTTCAGTTTCGACCGCGCCATTTCGGTAACGGTCGACTCGGACGCGCATTTCACGGCTATCTTTGAGAATCGGACCGCCTATGCGCTCAACGTGGCGGTCTTCCCGCGCAATGCCGGCACGACGGAGCCGCCCGTGGGCCGGCACACGTACGACGCGGGTTCGGTGGTTCCCATCGCCGCCACCCCCGCACAGGGGCACAAGTTCGTGAAATGGACGTTGGCCGGGCTGGACTTCAGCGCGAATGCCTCGACGACGTTGACCATGGACGCGGATCTCAGTCTGGTGGCGGAGTTTGCCCTGGAGCCTGATGCAGGGCCGATTGCAGTCGAGTTTCCCGATGCGAACCTGGAAGCGGCGGTGCGGAAAGCGATGAAGGTGCTTACCGGGGAGATCTACACGACAGACTTGGAAGGACTGGAGGAACTCTACGCCAACTATTCGTCTATACGCGACCTCACGGGTTTGGAGTACTGTCCGAATCTCCGGAAGCTCTACTTGGCGGGGAACGCCATAGCAGACTTGACGCCGATTAAGAATCTGGTTCGATTGACCGCGCTGAATGTGGCGCACAACGAGATTTCCGACGCCGCCCCGCTGAAGAGTCTGGTGAATCTCACGTGGCTGAACCTTTCGTACAACAAGATAGCGGCTCTCGAAATGCTGTCCGGACTGGCAGCATTGGAGACGCTGTTCCTTTCTGCAAATCAGATCGAAGCGATAGATGCGCTGAGTGGGCTGACGCGCTTGGGAAAACTATATCTTTCGGAGAACGCGATTCAGGATGTTTCGGCGCTGCAATCGCTGCCGGAGTTGTCCAGGCTCTACCTGGACTGCACGGCTGTCCGAGAGATTGATGCACTCGTGGCGAATATGGGCATCGGCGAAGGCGATTACGTGGACCTGAGGGGAGATCCCCTTAGCCAGAACGCCTTGTGCACGTCCATACCCACGCTGGAAGCGCGGGGGGCCGACGTGGCCTATGACGGAGGATGCGGGGTCGAGTATGTCTGGCGCCACTACCCGGAAACAAGTCACTACTATGCCGAGACGGCGCCCGGCACGTGGGCCGAGGCCGAGGCCGAGGCTGTGGCATTGGGCGGACATCTGGTTGC
>Ga0315279_10011466_pt1 | contig 10248 bp, 11 predicted proteins | sample YL17G06_20_MG_FD_203694 | JGI IMG/M metagenome (GOLD analysis project Ga0315279, IMG submission 203694) | Sediment microbial communities from Yellowstone Lake, YNP, Wyoming, USA - YL17G06_20 | ecosystem: Environmental > Aquatic > Freshwater > Lake > Sediment | place: USA: Wyoming | collected...
CCGCTCGCCATGTTGGGTTGGACAAGGCCCACGGTGAGTTCGCGTGCCGGTGGATTGGCATGGGTTACGGCGTGACCGAAGAGTAGCATCACGCCCAGGATTGCGACTGCGATGGGAATCGCTATCACAAACTTGAGGTGTCCTACGATCCCGTCGTATAGAAGTGCATTGACCACGACGATCGCGAGGCTTATTGCATAAACAGAACCAAGAGAAGCGAGTTGAATAAGAGTGGGATATTGCCAGAGGCTGTAACCGAGACTCGCCCACGGAAAACCAAGCGCACCCCTTGCACGCAACAACTCAGCGAGCAGCCAGAGAAACGGCGCAAGCAACACGACCTTGCGTGTCACCTGCACATAGGTCAGCCTCAGAAGCGCACCGAAGACTCCGAGGTAGAGCGCCAGATAGACCACCATGACCAGGTAGGCGGGAAACATGATCAACGGAACCGTGACATTCTCGCTCGGAAGAAGCGGTATCCAGTAAAAGGTGATGCCGAAGAATATGACGCCCCCGAGCCACCCCAGAAAAAAACCACGTCTGAGTGCAATCCATCTTCCTTCGCTACCTGGAATGGCGTCATGTAGTATCGCCTTGAAAAAGGGTACAAGCGCTATAAAAGAGAGAAAACCCAGACCTAAAGGGAAGAAGGTGAGAGAAAGCAAGGACGCAAAGATGAAGAGAAAAAAGACGGGCACCAGCATTTCGCTTACTTTAATACCTCTCTTGTTCTGATTGATCCTTTTTTGGTCCAGTGCAGGCCGGCGCGGCTCCAGACTCGCTCTCACTCTACACGAGTTCCGGAGGAGACAGAAGAAAATAAATAGGCGAGCCTAGGATGAGGAAGGAATCAAAGAGAGATAGTCTGAAGGAGGCCAATGGGGTAACACGCTAGGAAAGTGTAATTGTCGCTGAGCACGCAGGCTCGAAACACGGCCCAACAGGGGCGGGTGTCAGGTAATTACCATCACTGTACAGACAGGACGCCAGCGTTCTGCGCGAACCACCACACCTTGTCCACCTCAAGCAGCCACGCGCATACCTCACGGCCGCTACATGAGGGAGACTGGCTCCAACCAGCCTGCCTCATGCAGCAACCTCCATGACGCTAATAGTTCCCCGGTGGCGTCCCATCCCCACTATCAGGCAGGATTTGCATCGCAACAAGCACGCCCAAGCACACCAACCAGTCATACCACTTCATCGTCTCCATCGCGTAGTCGCACACAATCGGCGACCCCAGAGACACGCTAGGGTACACCAGGACCCACACCAGCAGAACCACAACAACGAACTTCTTCACAGCAACTCACCTCCTATCACTGCCCCCCTCGCTGCACCGTATCCTCGATCGCTCCCACTACCTCAAACTCCATGATGTCCTTCCTCCGGACGCTACCCTCCGCAAACTTCACAGTCAGAGCAGGCCGGCCATCAGACTTCCTACAGTAAACCGTCCCCTTTGTCACAACCACGTTCATCTTCCTGGTGTCATACAACTCCGTTTGCCACATGTCAGGGCAGAAGAAACACCCCTCACTCTCGTGCCGCCTCCCCTTCTCATCAATCACCACAATCCTCGTGCTCTTAGTGAACACAACCCGCTGCACCCTTCCAAACTTTATGCTGAACGTCAACCACTCACCGGGCTCCTCTGCAATCACCGACAACAGCTTCAGCTCCTTGGCGTCAGGAGGTCGCCCCTCCGTTAGAACCCGCACCTTATCCATCGGCCAAGTCCCAATCCCACCCACCTCCCACCCCCCACTAGGAGCCATCCAAACCTTCCAACCACTCTCTGTCACCCGAAACCCACCCTCGCCATACGGGACCACCGACGCCACCACGCAAACTGCCAACACGAAAACTACCATCCCTCTTTTCATGTCCTACTCCCTCCCACCAACCGCGGAATCATCTACCGCCACCCCTTGAGACCGCAACCCCGCACAACCGCACCCCACCACTACCGCACACCGACCACGAGCCACTTCCCCGTCTCGTCATCCTGCAGGTCTTTAGGTTCACCAAGACTGGCCTGGGCCGACTGCCGCGCAACACATCCAGCCCTCCTCAGCTACGGCCAGCACCTGACCCCTAGGAACTGCAAAGAACAACCTCGTTCTACCCATCTTCCTTGGTTGCACAAACTGTGCCATGATGCGAATGATTTTGTGAGCCTCACATTTTTCCTATTTCTCTGTCTTTGAATGGATTGCGTGATCGCATGGAACCCAACTTTCTCAGCCAGACACGGCCTTCACACAATGCTGAAACCTAAGTCACCAGTAGCAGCGACGAAGACCGGAGACCGTAAGGAATAGATGAGATTCGCTGGCTACAAGGTAACCACGTTCAGCTTGACGTGGGTAACAGATCCCCTGGCTTACAGACAGGACGCCGGCGTTCTGCGCGAACTACCGCACCTTGTCCACCTACCGCAACTACACATATGCCGCACGGTCGCTGCAGGAGGAAGGCTGGCTCCCGCCAGCCTTCCTCCTGCAACCACCTCACAGCGGCCTCCCTTGCCCTCTCTCCATTAGCATGTCGTTCACGTCCTCATTGAACGCGATCCACTCACCAACACGACACACCGCCCACATAAACACGTTCCCCTTCTCAAGCCACACATCACACCCCCACACATCAACCGCCTTCGCAACACACGGCACGAACACCAGCACCAGCATCAGCACCACAACGAACACCTTCACGGCAAGTCACCTCCTCTCACTTCGTCGCTCGCTGCAACGTATCCACGACCGCTCCCACAACCTCGAAACTCCTTATATCACCAACCCGCACACTACCAGGCGCGAACTTCACGCACCCCGTCGGGTTACGACCATCAGACCCACCCCACACAGAACTATTCGTCACAACCACAGGCGTCTTCCTCGAGTCATACAGGCTCGTCTGGTACAAATCCGGCCAGAAGAAAACCGCCTCGCTCTCTATACCCTTCCCCACTCCATCTCTCACTACGATCTTTGTGTCCTTCGTAAACGTCACCCTCTCAACCTTCGAAAGCCTCATCCGGATCCAGAACCACTCACCCTGCTCACTAGCCCACACCTCAAACATCAGCCACCCTGTAACCCTCTCAGGCCTCCTCTCCCAAACACCAACAAACTCCTCCACTCCCTCAACCTCAGTCAGACGCATCGCCCACGCGCTATCAGCCGCCCACCACACACCAACGCCACCACCGCGCCTACCAGCCTCAACCTCACCACACGGCGCAAGGATCCACACCACAGACCCAATCACCACACCCACACCCACACAAGCACACAACACAGAACGGGACAGTCCCATCTCCAGTCACCTCCCCCCAACCCACTGAAAATGCAAGCCGACACGATGAGCGCACGCGATCCACCGAACCACGCGCCCTTCATCACCCCGACCTTTCAGCGAGCGAAGACGCGCCGGCCACAAACCACACACAGCACCTCACCTCCTCTCACTGCGTCGCTCGCTGCAACGTATCCTCGACCGCTCCCACGACCTCAAATTCAACTAAGTCCTTCAACCGAAAAGCACCATCGGGAAATTTAACCTCCATCATAGGGAGCCCGGTTTTGCGATGACACAACACCGTCTTATCACTTACAACAACAGGAGACTTCCTCGAGTCGCACACCGAGGACTGCACCACGTCAGGATAGAAGAAGCACCCATCGCTTTCGTAGCGTTTCCCGTCCTTGTCAATGAGCACAACCTTAGTGCTCTTAGTGAAGATCACTTTCTGAACCCTGCCAAGCCTCACGCTGAACCCCATCCACACGCCACGTTCAGCGAGCATGACTTCAAACAACTTCCCAGTTTCCACCGCAGGCGGTTTGTTTTCCATGAACTTCTCTAGCTCATCAAGGTCACGCATCATGAATTTTGTTGCCACTTCCCAACCACCACTCGGCGCCGACCACACCTTCACACCCTTATCCGTAACACGGAAACCCGCCTCACAACACAGCACCACGCCACACAAAAACACACTACAGATTAAGACGCCTGTCACCACCCGCATCATAACGCACCTAACCTCTCGCACGCCCCAACGCCAAACCACACCCCCCCGGCAAGCCACAGGAAGAGATTCTCACCAGAGGGCAAATCCACAATAGACTCATGTCCAACTTTTTCGCTCAGTGACCTCGCTTCTGATGCTATTATTGCATATTCGCAATCATTTGTCAATATGGAATTCCAACCTGTGTGGAGGCTTTCCCGGGGATTGAGCTACCGCGCGAGGCAGCACCGGAGCACCGCCAAGAAAATGATGGTTGGCACCGGGAAGGACCACTGAAAGGACCTCACGGGTCTTTGAGGGTGCCGCAGCGTGGAGATGGTTTCAAGTGGATATAGCGCCGACACCGCAAGAAGCCCGAGGGACGACGCCGCAGCGTTGAGGTGATATCAGCGGATATAACGGGATATCACTCCCACTCTGCAAGCAGGCCGCTAGGTTAGAAACAAACAGCGAAGGGAGTCTGCGGAGTGAGCTTTTTAGTGAAACACGCTAGCGGAGTTGCCCTTCTGTCGAGCCTTTTCTACTTTTCTGACCCCGCCCCGTCTCTCGAGGCGTTCAGCTTGTCCGCCGTGAACTTGAACCTGCGCATTTTCTTGAGCAAACCCTGTCTACTTAACCCCAGCATCCGCGCGGCACGAGTCTTGTTCCACATGCACGACTCCAGAGCCTCGAGGATTTTCTTTCGTTCAAGACGGTCAGTTTCGTACTTCAAGGTGCCTGCACGACCAAGGTCGCAAACCACCGCAGAGCTATTGCACCTCACAGCTTCGGACAGTGCGCAGAAAGAGATTTCTGTTGCCGGATGGCCCAGCGCAACTGCTCGTTCTATTTCATTCTCAAGCTCCCTTACGTTTCCAGGCCAATCATAGTTCATGAGGGCCCCCATAGCATGCTCATCCAGAACAATGCTCCGGGCTCCAACTCTGCGGGCCTGGACGGTAAGGAAGTGCTCGACGAGCGGCAATATGTCTTCTCTCCTTTCGCGCAACGGGGGTAATCTGAGCTTGATCACCCCCAACCGATAGTAAAGATCCCTGCGGAACCTTCCCTGTTCAACCTCCTTCAGGAGATCACGATTCGTGGCGACGATGACTCGCACATCGATCCTTCGCGGTTGAGTCTCCCCTACTCTCCTAAACTCCCGTTCTTGGAGAACTCGCAGAAGTTTGATTTGCATCATTGAGCTTATGTCCGCGATTTCATCCAGAAAGAAAGTACCTCCGTCAGCAACTTCGAAAAGCCCCTTCTTGTCCTGCACGGCGCCCGTGAAAGCACCTTTCACGTGGCCGAAGAGCTCGCTTTCGATCAAGGTATCGGGAGTCGCTCCGCAGTTGTGGGCAAGAAATCCCCTGATTTGTCGCCGGCTCAACTGATGTATGGCTTTTGCCACCAGTTCCTTTCCTGTGCCGGTTTCGCCTTCGATCAGGATCGTGGCATCGCACAGTGACACCTTCTTGATCAGTTCCTGGACGTGCAGCATCTGTCGACTTCTGCCGACGAGCCTCAGCAGCGCGTTTGAAATGGATTCAGATTGGACGCAAGATTGACCCTCACGCGCGGGACGGACGTCAAAGGATGAACGAGCATTAGCGGCGGACTGAACATCGACAGATGAAGAGACTGAATCGTCAGGGGCGGAGATATTGTCGTCAGCCGGCGAAGCAACGTTGCCACGCGGAACAGCGTTTGTCTCTTGAGAGCCAGAAGGGTTGGGGCAGGCATCTTCCTTCCTGCTCTTATCCCGGAACACATCCATCACATCCTCCTCGTCCTTCGGGACCCTGAGCAAATCTAGACTATGTGGACACTTTTTCTGCCGCTCCTTACCTCACCAATGGGAAATGCCTTTTCTTGGTTCGCGCGAAGCTCCTCGAGAGCTAACCCAACGTCTTTCTCGCGCACGAAAACAATAAAACCGATGCCCATGTTGAAAGTTCTGAAAGCTTCGTCCTCTTCCACCTCTCCCAACCTCGTAAGTATGTCAAAGATTGGCGGAACGGGCCACGTCCCCTTGTGAATGTGAACGTCGACATTCTTCGGAAGAATACGAGTGATGTTGTCGAAGAATCCGCCGCCCGTGATGTGGGCCATGCCCGTAACCAACCCCTTTGCAAGAAGAAGACGGACCGGGTTGAGATAAGACCGGTGGGGTGCAAGAAGAGCTTCTTCAACCGTACAACCCAGCTCGGAGGGAGCATCGGGGAGCGAATAGCCTTCCTTTTCAAAAAGGATCTTTCTTGCGAGCGAAAACCCGTTTGTGTGAAGTCCGGTGGACGGTAGCCCAATCAACATGTCCCCCACGCGGATATTGCTTCCATCGATGAAAGCGCCTCTCTCGACAACTCCCACCACACAACCCACCACATCGAACTCGCCCTTTTTGTAAAAGCTCGGCATTTCAGCAGTCTCTCCGCCGATTAGCGCGCAGCCCCAGTCGATGCATTCCTCAGCCATTCCTGAAATCAGCTCTTCCATCACTGTGACTTCGATCTTGTCAATCCCGATGTAATCCAAAAAAAAGATCGGCTGCGCACCGTGCACAAGCACATCATTACAACAGTGAGAGACAATGTCCTTGCCGACCGACTTGAACTTTCGAGAGGCAAACGCAATCTTGAGCTTCGTTCCTACGCCGTCAATGCTGGAAAGAAGAACGGGGTCTTTGAGGCCTGCTGAAGCTAGTGAATAAGCCCCAGCAAAAAGCCCAAGCTCACTCAGCACTCCTTTGTTGTAGGTCGAGCGAACAAGGGCTTTGATTCTTTCTAAGGCAGCGTTGGCTGCGTCTATGTCGACTCCAGCATCTTTGTACTTCAAGGCAAAACCGCTCTGTCAGCGCTAACCCGTGGCCCTCATGAGGTGTGATTCCTCACGCCCCTCCCTGTACACGTCAAACTGCCCTGCCTCATACATCCTGACAAGGCAGTTTACGACTTTCTTATCAAACTGTGTGCCAGAGCATCGCTTCAGCTCAGCCACAGCCACCTCTGCAGTCATCGCCGCCCTGTAGGGACGGTCTGATGTCATTGCGTCAAACGCATCCGACACGTTCAGAATCCGCGCACCCAGAGGAACATCCTGATCAATAAGCCCATACGGATATCCTTTCCCGTCCGGCCTTTCATGATGAGAGCGAACCATCTCGGAGGCTTTCTTAAGAGACTTAACCCTGGTCACTATGTCGGCACCAACGCCGGGATGCCTCCGCAGCGTCTTCCTCTCGTCGGTCGAGAGTGCGCCCGGCTTCCCCAGTATATCCCTGTACCTGAAATCAACCTTCCCCAGATCGTGCACGAGAGCGGCATACTCTATAGTCTGAACCTCGTTCTCTGACAAACCGAGCCCCCGCGCCAACCTCACGGAGTACTCTGCGACGCGCAGCGAATGTTGCCGCGTGTAAGGGTCGATCTCGTCAATCACTCCCGTGAGTGCCCTCACAAAATCAAAGTGGTCTCTCCGCATGTCAACGTACAGCTTGAAGGAGTATCTCGCGAGAAGGAGTGGGATGAAGAAAAGAACGATGCCCCACGGACCTGCCGTAAAGTAAACCAAAGCAAGCAACGCCCCGAAAGGGAGGAGAGCAAACAGGTGGAATATCGTCCACAGATAGTTGACTTGCCAAACGCGAAATGGGCTCAGCGATTGCTCAAGCCCAACTACAATGCTCGTTGTCCCTGTGTTGACCAGGAAGTATGACACGCCAGAGATCAGCAGAGGAACGATGTCGTAGGGTAGGTTCAGGTGACCCACTCCTCCCCCAAGGGCTGCATAAACCCAACCTGCAGCAAGCACAGTCAGCGCAAAGACCGCCGTATTAAAGACTGTCTTCACCATGGGCTTCCGCAGAATGACCAACTGTACGAAGACAGCGCTAATAACTCCGGCCCACGCGGTGGGTACAGAACCCATCACCAAGATGCCCGCGTAGTTCACTGCAGAAGAGACGGTCATGGTAGCGCCTGCAGGCAAAGGAATGGGGGCGACGCCGGCGAAGATAAGGAGGGCGGTCCACAACCAGAACGTTGGCCAGTGAATGGACCCTGGGGGCACAGGTACAAGCACCAGCAGTATGACACCGGCCAGAACGACACAGCCGTAGTAGCACCAGAAGATGAGCAGCCGATGCCCTCTTTGAACTCGTTCAGTTGCAGGTATCGACCTCACAGTAGCGATAGCCTCCGGTGTCGACTACGTCTAATTGTCCAAGGGCCTCTGGATTCAATAGACGTAAGAACTCCATACCAGCAAAACCTGCTAAAATCAACAACCGACATCAATCCAGGCCACAGGTATTACCACCAAGTGTGCCCGCCGCTTAACCACCAGGTGTGTCCACCGTTGGACCACCAAGTGTGCCCGCCACTAACCATAAAGCTAAGCAGGGCGGCGAGAATCGTGTGAATTGTTTTCGGCATAACCCTGCAGCCACCTCCTTAAGGGCAGTCGAAACTGCCCGGTCGAATAAAAGGTAAGATGGCCGCTTCGCTCCAGTTACGCCGCTTCGCTCCAGCCTCAGATTGATGTCGGTCTTAATTCATATTCCACTGGTTCCTTCAGACGCAGGTTGCCCAACACTCTGTTAACCGCATCGAGAACGGCATATACGACGCTCTGATGCAGGTTCTGCGACACGACACTTGATCCCACTAGAGTCCTATCGGTTCTCGCCACGAGAAACTTGACTGTCGCAACGACTACCTGGTCTGGCCCTAGGCGTATCACCTCCACGTCGCCCAAAGATAGAGAACACTCCTCAGCAACAAACTGCCCTATCGACTGTAACGTAGCGCTTGCTATCAATCTGTTGACGTCATGCTGATCGCATGAACCATCCGCAAAGCCTGCGGACTCACGGGTATCCAGCCACAACTCTACTTTGGCATGGCCCTTGAGTTCAGAGTAACTCACGTTGATGCTGCCAAAACGAACTCTGGCCTCCCCCTTGTCAGGTTCGCAGAAATCGGCAAGGGTCAGCTCCCGAACTTCGTCGTCTTCACTAGATTCCTTCTTCTGAGCAACACTTATGCATCGGTGGTCAACCCGCAAACCGAGCTCCGCCTCAAGAGCAGACTCGACATCCCTCACGAGTTGCTTAGGAGGACGGTTGCTAGTAGTTGTGATGTGGATCTCCGTAATCTGCCCACCGTCAGCAAGGACGGAAACTGCCGAAACGTCCCGAAGCCCACGGAGGACGTTTTCGGCACGAATTGCTGGAGCAGATTTCTGTAGCGCGTTAGCCAAATTGATCCCCATTCCCTTCTGGTGAAAACGCACATCTGCCAAAAACAAATATATCATGCTACCGCTATTGATGCAAGGGCAAAAAACTGCGGAGCAGAAGGGTGCTCGACGCCTGCCTGCCGTACGACTTGGTCGGACGCGCAAGGCCGACTCAAGAACTATGACCTCGTAACCAAGCGCCGAGACACCCCTTAAGCTCAAGAGCAGACATTGCAAGAGACGTACCGACGAACTGCGTTAGGAGAAGCTTGAGACTGCGTTCTAATCGCTCTTGTTTCAAGAGGTTACAATATCCGCGGCAAACGTGTCGTCGTGCTTAGTCGGGGAAAAAAGGAGGAATGGGAACGGGATTCTCGGAGATGGTAGGAGTCTTGTAGGTCTATGTCTTTCATAGCGCTCTTACCGAGAACGACGTTCCACGGAACGTAACCTGTGTTCTCAGCTGGACACCATCATAGCCTACTGACAACCAGTGCTAGCACTCTCAATTGACCCTTGGGAAAATCCGCCGGAGCCCAGCAGTACTTTAAGGCCGTCCAGGCAGGCCACGCTACCGGTGCTTCTGCGGCAGAAAGCCCCATTGTTTATGCAGACATCTCTCTAGGGTTTTTTTCCGCTAAGGGTATCCATACGTTCGATCACCTTGACCAGACCTCGGCGGCTGATTCCAAGCGCCTGAGCCGCTTTAGTTTTATTGCCACCGAATCTGGCAAGAGCACGGGCTATCTCCGCTCTCTTAAGCAATTCGATCTTGTCTGCGAGAGTCCTAGGTTCGGCCTCTCCTTCGGAAGGGCTGAGCACCTTCTCCACGTCACTTGCTGCGATCATTGTTCCCGATGGCAACTCCAGCACAAGAAGCTGGATCTTGCTTTTCAGTTCACGAACGTTGCCGGGCCAACTGTGTCGTTGCATCAACTCTATTGCATCGGAATCCAAGCTCAGCTGCTTTGAGTAGGACTCGCAGTATG
>Ga0315279_10011467_pt1 | contig 10247 bp, 11 predicted proteins | sample YL17G06_20_MG_FD_203694 | JGI IMG/M metagenome (GOLD analysis project Ga0315279, IMG submission 203694) | Sediment microbial communities from Yellowstone Lake, YNP, Wyoming, USA - YL17G06_20 | ecosystem: Environmental > Aquatic > Freshwater > Lake > Sediment | place: USA: Wyoming | collected...
TGTCAGTGTGCATCGTCGAGGAGCGGCAACGAAGCAGATGCCCGCCCGCCGCCGCGCCCCTTCGGGCTGCGGCCCGCTGGCCCGCTGGCTTTGTTGCTCGCTCCTTACATACCACCCCGGGTATGCTCGTCGTTCGCGCCTCGCCAGCGGGCTTGGGGGCCAGCAGCAAAGTGTAAACGTTATTCATTGACAGGCCCTTAGTCAACGATGGAGAAGGTGAGACGAAAAGTTTCCTGGTCCGCGCTGTCCAGGCGCACTCGGACTTTGGAGCCGAGCTCGAAGCGTCGCCTGCGCCTCTCCCCCACGAATGAGTGAGTTTTCTCCTTATACAGGTAGTTGTCATCGATCAGCGTGGCTGCCGGTACGAAACCCTCTATGAAGTGATCGAGGAGTTCCACGAAGAATCCCTGCCTGGTCACCGAGAAGACGATGGCGTCGAACTCATCGCCAACCTTTTCGGCCATGAACTCGACTTTTTTGATTTTTTCGATCTCACGCTCGGCATCGTCGGCGTTGCGCTCGCGGGCAGATGTGTGCTGAGCGATATCGGGCAGGCGTTCCTGCATTCTTTCTTGCCACTCGGCCGAGGGCTTCCTGTTCAGGCATTCTTTGAGCAGACGGTGTACCACCAGATCCGGGTATCTGCGAATGGGGGAAGTGAAGTGCGTGTATTCCGATGTCGCCAGACCGAAGTGACCCAGGTTGCGCTCGGAATAGCGCGCCTGCATGAACGAGCGGAGCATGAGGTAAGCGAGAAATCGTCCTTCGACCGTGCCTTCAAGTTGAGCTACGAACTTCTGAAAGTCTTGGGGACGGTATCCGCCGTTGTGGCTTTCCAGGCGATATCCCAGGGCAAGCGCGAATTCGGCAAAGTCGTCAACTTTCTGAGTGTCAGGTTTTTCGTGCACGCGATATAGAGCTGGTCCGCCGGAGGCCGTCAGTCTCTCGGCCACGGTCTCGTTGGCCAGGAGCATGAACTCCTCGATGATCCGGTGGGCAACGTTGCGCTCCGCCTGCAGGACACTGATCACCTTTCCGTCCTCATCAAACTCGATCTCCGCCTCCGGCAAGTCGAAATCGACCGCACCGCGGCGAACTCTCTTCTGAGAGAGGATTCGGCATAGCTCCTCCATGGTTTCGAACATCGGCACTAGTTCGGGGTAGCGCTGCCTCTCGTGGGGCTCTCGATCCACAAGGATTTTGGCCACGGAAGTGTAGGTCATTCGCGCCCGGCTGCTCAGAATACCTTCTGCAAAGCGCCTCTTGACGACGTCTCCTTTGCCGTCCACTTCCATCAAGACGGAAAAGACAAGCCGGTCCTCCTTTGGTTTCAGGCTGCAGATACCGCTCGACAGCGCAGGAGGGAGCATCGGGATGGCTCGATCGGGAAAGTAGACCGACGTGCCGCGCTCATAGGCGTCTCGATCCAACGGCGATCCCTCCTGTACGTAGTGCGAAACATCGGCGATGTGCACTCCCAGAAGGTAGTGGCCGGACGGGAGTTTTTCGAGAGAGACCGCGTCGTCAAAGTCGCGCGCGGTTTCTCCATCGATGGTGACCGCCGCAACCTCGCGGAAGTCCTCCCGCCCTTTGTATTCCGGTTCCGGGACATGGTCGGGAATCCGCGACGCCTCTTCGAGCGCCTCCGAACTGAACTCAACGGGAAGCCCGAACTTGTGCTCGACGATCCGGTACTCGAGGCCGGGATCACCAGGATAACCCAGAATCTCCACCACCCGTCCTTCAGGATCCTGGTAACGGCCCGGGGGCATGGTCAGAGCCGCGACTACGATCTGCCCGTTCTTCGCCCCTTTGTTGGCATGAAAAGGAATACGAATGTCGTGGATGATCCTTGCGTCGAGAGGCACGAGAAATGGAAAGCGGGGGTGTTCGTAGTAGCGCCCGACAATCGTCGGGGACTTTCGCTCCAGCACCCGCACTACAGTCCCTTCGAGACGTTCCTCCTGTTCCTCTTTGCTGGGACGGCCACGGAACCCGCGTCGCGGAGGCCGCTTCTTCCTGGCAACCTTGATAAGGACCCGGTCGCCGTGCAGGGCGTCTTCCATGTTTCGCGCCGGTACGAAAATGTCTTCTTTGTATAGGGAGCGATCGTCGGGGACCAGAAAGCCGTAGCCGTCGCGATGACAGGTCAGGACGCCGGAGACGAGGCTTTCCTTGGCCGGAAGGGCGTAGCGACCCCGTTTTATGCGATGAATGACGGACTCGGAGTCCAATTCGTCCAGGAAGTGTTGCAGGCTGCGTCGATCGTCGCTGTCCAGATCCAGAAAGCGAACCACATCCCGGAAGGTAAAGCTCTGCGTCTTGAGCGAATGGATGAACCGGAATATGTCGTCTTTCTGGCTTTGTGTGAGCAATTTCCCTCCGGGGACTGTCTACGAAATTCCCAAACTCGGGATGTTGCGACGCCGCGGCGAGAGCCAGGCGCTCCAATGGCCTGTCCGCTGACTAGTCGTAATGAGTCCACATCCTGATGATTTTATCCATCTTGACGTCATCCAGGACCTGGTAAACGAGCCGGTGCTGTATGTTGATGCGTCGGGAGCATGCGCCTGCCAGGTCACCAACGAGTTTCTCGTATGGAGGGGGGGTCTGGTACGGATTAGACCCGAGAATATCGAGCAGGCGCTGCGTCTGGGGCTTGAGGCCGGAGCGGGCGAGCTTCTTCGCGTCGCGCTGCGCCTGCTTCGTGAAAACAAGCTTCCAGCTCACCACTCCAGCTCCTCGGCGCACTGGTCCACCGGCGTCCTGAGCCCTTTCCGGATCGATGCTCTCATTCCAGGAATGCTGCTCAGATAAAGAGTCTCTTGGATGGCGCGCCAGTCCTCCTCCGATATCAGGACAGCGGAGTTGCGCTTGCCGGTGATCTGAACCGGTTCGTGTGACTCTGCGATGTCATCAACCAGAGCGTAGAGTCGCTTACGGGCTTCGGTCGCAGTGATTCTGGTCATGATGATGCCTCCATTGCGTACGATAAAGCGTACGCTAACGGCAGCTTGGTGTCAATTTCTGGAGGCCAATGATCGCGCTCACCGGCGGCCGGTAAAAACCGAAGCCTCATAGGAGAGCGAAAACTCGGCGCCTGCCACGAACTCCCGCCAGCCGCTCGAGCGCACAGTTCGCCCGTATGCCTCGCGGCTCAATTTGCGCAGCGCTTTGCAACCTCCGCCAAGGAATCAGTCAGCCCACTCCATGGGCCCTCGCGCATGGCCAGTTGCACCGCTCAGCCTCAGCCGCGGCGCGAAGATCCGGCAGCTGCATACTATTGTAAACCAGCTTCGTTGCCGCGGCTGGTGTCACCCTCCCACCACTTCAGCACCCGAAGCGCGCGGAGCGTGTTCCAGCAGCTGGGCGCGCCGAGGCGTTCCAGTTCGAAGAAGGTCTTCCCCTTGTAGAAGTGTTGAAGTGACCAGCGGCCGTCCTCCTGTTGGTTTCTCCGGACGATGTCAATGGCTTCAGAGAGACGCTTGTTGCGGGCTGCGTTGGCGGCCTGGAAATAATCGAGCGCGCGCATGATGTCGTAGTGCCAGCGCGGCGGAAAGGAGAAGCGAATAAAGACGGGCTTGATGATGTCACCGGTACGATGAGAACGGAAAAGCCGGTGCACCAAGAGGAACTCGCGGCCGCGGCGTTGCGCACCTTGCGTCTGCGGTGCAGTTCGTACATCCGAAGACCCTCCAGCACGCTGATTGTGGTGTGGACCGAAGCGTGGGTTGCGCCATACGGGCGCCGGCAGTTCCACCCGCCGTCAGGCATCTGCTGGTCAACCAAGTGGTCGACAATGGTATCGACACGCTCGTCGTCGTACTGGAAATAGGCGAGAATGGAGAGCACCATCCCGGTGACGCACGTCTCGCTGCGGCCTCTCCAGCCATAGTTGATGCCGCCGTCGCGCTGGAGCCCTTGATCGAGCAGGAGCCGGCAGGCGCGCCGTGCCTGCAGGTTCAGGGGTGGCAAACCGAAGTCGCGGAGGAGCAGCATGGTGTAGGTGGTCGACATCCACTTTGGGGAATATAGCCCGCCGGCCCAAGTGCCCTCGGAGTCCTGCATGTCTAGCAGGCGTGCCCCCCATCCCTCATGTGCCACCTTCTGCTGCTCATTTTCCACCATGCGTGGGGGCGCGCCGACTAGATCGCGCAAAACCTGCCACCGAATGGCAGGATCCCCTGCGAGGAGCCAGGCCAGTACCTCATCCGTCAGTTTCGAAGCGACGCTTGAGTTCATTTGATTCTCATCTGGCTAAAGTTCGCGTTCAGCGGCGAGGGGCACCGCAGCCTCCGCGCCCACCACGGTCGTCCACTCGCGGACATGCCAGTTCGTGACCAAGCCGTTTGTCACATAGGGATCGGCTGCGGCGAACGCCTCTGCCACGGCCGGAGAGGAGCCGCGAAAGAGCAGTACGGCTCCATCAACGGGATTTGCCAAGGCGCCTCCCAGAACGAGCTCGCCCCGGGCGACGGCTTGGCGGGCGTGCTCGAGGTGTGCTGCTCGAAAAAGCTGCCTACGTTCCGCATATCCCTCAACGACGTCGTAGAAGAGTAGGTAATGCATATTGATCCTTAGGGCTCGCGCAGGAATTACTTGGCATTTTGCTGCTGGCCCCTAGGCCCGCTGGCGAGGCGCGAGCGACGAGCTATACCCGGGGTGGTATGTGAGGAGCGAGCACCAAAGCCAGCGGGCCTGCGGACCGCAGCCTGAAAGGGCGCGGCGGCGGGTGGGCATCTGCTTCGTTGCCGCTCCTCGACGATGTACACCGACATCGCCTGCGTCGTGGCGCCTCGCATCTACCCACCCGGCGCTCGCGCCAAAATGCCAATTAATTCTTACGCGAGCCCTTAGATCGCGCCTGCCTAACGGTCACGCTCAGCGGCGGGCAACTCGACCGAACCGTTCAGCACGCAGGCAAAACTCTCGAAAAACCCAACGGCCAATAGCGGTCGCGCGCTGGACCAGCGGACGACCAGGGCACATTTGTTCCACTTCCTCGGGTGTCAAGCCGTGCTGTGCAATGGGATCGATTCTGTCTTGCGGCCAGACGAATTCTCGGATCCTCATTCGACGATCTTACCGCACGATTGCGATTCGGCCAATGGTGCTCTGGTTTCGTCGGCGCACTCCATTAATGGACCACGGCTGGATGCCGTTGCTAGGCTTCGACATTTCTTCGGTTCACGGTCCACGAAGAACAGAGGGTTCAGGCTGTGCCTTAGCAAGGGCACCGGTTTGCCACCTGCACTCCGGGCGTCGCGATTGACTCACTGCAACGAGATCAGAACTTCCTGGGCGATTGTGATAAGTTAATAGCTAACGATTTGCTCGAGGAGGGGAGTACCTATGTCTCAGCTCTCACGACGTGACTTTCTCAAAGGCACGGTGGCAGCCGGAATCGTCGCCGGCACTTGCGGATTGCCGCTATCGACCGCAGCTGCGAAAAGATCCGCTACCGATTGGGTAACACTGGGCAACTCCGGGATCAGGGTCACACGACTCGCGTTCGGAACAGGCACGTTTGGCGGTCGGGTACAGCGCGAATTGGGCCAGGAGCAGTTTACTCGTCTGGTCCGTCACGCGTACGAACGCGGCATCCGATTCTTCGAATCAGCGGCCGCTTACACCGGTATGCACGAAATGCTCGCGAACGCGCTCAAGGGTGTTCCACGAGATTCCTACAAGCTGATGACAAAGTATCGGCTGCGGGAAGCGGAAGATCCCAAGGTCACGATCGACCGATTCCGTAAGGAACTCAATTCGGAATACTTTGATATATTGCTCTTGCACTGCGTTCGCACGTCGAACTGGGCTGAGCTGTTCAAGCGTCTGCGTGATGAGTTTTCGGAAGCCAAACAGAAGAAGATCATCCTGGCTCACGGTGCTTCCTGCCACGGACTGCTGCCGCTTCGCGCTTTTCCCGAGAACACGAATTGGCTGGATGTCGCCTTGCTGCGAGTCAACCATCACGGCACCAGAATGGACACTCTGAGGCAGGTCGATACGGACGATCTGGGAGACGTCAACGAGGTAGTCGGCCACATCAAGACCATCCGCGCGAAAGGTACCGGCGTCATCGGCATGAAGATTATGGGTGAGGGCCAGTTCAGAACGCCGGAGGAGCGGGACGCCTCAGTGAAATTCGTGATGAAACTGGGAACGGTGGATGCGGTCACGATCGGCTATAAAAGCCCGGCCGAGATCGATGAGGCAATCGAGCGCATAAACACGCACTTGAACTGCTGAGTCCTACGCGTTTGGGGAGCACCGCTTTTGTGCATTGTGCCGGCGAGAATAGTAGGAATGGCGCGGAATATTCCTTGTGTCGCGGGTCGCTACGCGTTAGAAATTGCGCGAGGCTCAGCGCGGCAGTCCAGGATGAAGACAGATAAAAAGATAAGGATCCAAGACCAGGCAACCGGCGCCCCCGGCTTCAAGCCGCTGCCTGAGGTGACCATCTACAGTGACGGCGGATGCATCGACAATCCCGGACCTGGCGGCTACGGCGTCGTTCTCCTGCACAAAAACCACCGAAGGGAACTGTCCGGCGCTTTCCGTCGGACCACCAACAACCGCATGGAGATCCTCGCCGCCATCAAGGGTCTCGAGGCATTGAAAGGGCGGTGCCGCGTCAAAATCTACAGCGACTCGCAATATCTCGTGAACGCCCTCGAGCAAGGGTGGGCGCGACGATGGCAGTCGCACGGCTGGTGGCGCAACCGGAAGGAGAAGGCTGTCAATCCGGATCTGTGGGAACGGCTGCTGGCTCTAATCGACAAACACGAAGTTCGGTTCGAGTGGTTGCGCGGGCACGCCGGCAATCCGGAGAACGAACGAGCCGATGAATTAGCTCGCCAGGCGTCATACGGTAAAGATCTCGCGATCGACGAGATGTATGAGCGCACACCGCCCACTGATGCAGCGCGCCTCTTCTGGAAATGATGGAAGACCGGGTCCGATGAATCCGTCTAGTGTGGATTTATGCGAAATCCCACAGTCTGAACCGGGACTAGGATGTATGGGATCGATATAACCTCAGACGACGGGCTTCGGTGGGGGATGAGCGACTGCCCGGGCCGTATTAGTCGATCAATCATTCGAGAGCGGAGAACTCTATGAATGCCGCCGGATTCGCCGCATGGTTCTTTAGCGCAGTTCTTATTTTCTCGCCTGCGCTTAGTTCCAGCTCTTTTGCCCAGGCTGAGGAACCGCCAGCGATCGTGCTCAAGTCACCCATGAGGCCGCCTGCATGGGCTCTGATGGAGAGGGAGCTGCTGCGGCTCAACTCCCTCGCCTGCGAGCGCTTTGCACAGAAATATCTGGACGATCGCGGGTACCTGCTTCACACGCCGCGATGGGGGACGCTCGACGGTCCCGATGACGCCATCGAAACCTTTCACAACTGGACTCTCCTCCATGCGTTGGGCGGATCCGACTCCGTCCTGCAGTTGTATAAGAAAGCCCAGGAAGGACATTGGAAGCAGTACGGAGAATTGCACACCGTGCTGACCGAACTGGCAAAGAACGGGGCCTATTACAAGGAGTTCGTAACCCAGTCCGATTGGTTCCATACCGGTGAAGGAATGAGGGCCTTCATGTTTCTCGGTCTGTCCGAGCCGGCGAACGAGAAATACCGGGAGCGAATGAAGCGCTTCGCGGGCCTCTACATGAATGAGGACCCGGAAGCGCCGAACTATGACCCGATGCACCGAATCATCAGGAGTATATGGACCGGCAGTAAAGGACCGATGCTGCGCAAAGCCACGGTCTATGACTGGGTGGGCGATCCGGTGGAGGGTAGTTTCCATCTTCTGCATAACCCAGCCGGCCGCTCGAAAATGCTCGACATGAAGGCGTACTACGCCAGAATGCTGGCCCACTGCTCGGAATATCTCGACAGTGTCGGTGACAACTTCCTCAACCTCGCGGCAACGAACCTGGCTCTGAATGCCTATATACTAACTCACGAAAGAAAATACAGGGACTGGTTGGTCGATTATGTCGATGCCTGGAAGGCGCGCGCTGCAGAGTGCGGCGGGAACATCCCGAGCAATGTCGGCCTCGACGGGAAGCCCGGCGGCGAGTATGGCGGGCAGTGGTGGAAGGGAACTTACGGGTGGAACTTCACGATCTATGACGGCGAATTGCAGCAGATCGCCCACCGGAATTACTTCACGGCGGGGACTTGGCCTGGCTTCAGCAATGCCCTGCTGCTGACCGGTGACCAGAGCTATATCGACGTGCTGCGGCGCCAGATGGATAACATTTACGCGCAGAAAAAGGTCGTGAACGGGCAGGTTCTGCTTCCGCAGATGTACGGAGATCCTCGGGGCTACAGATTCCAGGGAAAGCCAGAGTGGTATCAATACACAACGAACCTCTTCACGGACCGCCTGACGGAGATCTATCTCTGGTCGATGGACCGCAAAGATCTGGAGCGGATCCCCCGCGAAGGCTGGATCGGCTTCCTCGAAGGCCTCGATCCTGAATACCCGGTGAGAGTGCTGCAGGCCGATTTTGAGCAGATACGCCGAAGGAATGAGCAGATGCGGAACGACCCCACAACCCCCCAGAGCCGGCTTGCAGACTGGCTGCTCGACTTTAATCCTGCCAGGACCGATACCCTGGTCAATCTCATGCTGGGGGGATATTTCGCGAGCGGCAGAATCTGGACCTTGCACAGCCGGTTTCGCTACTTCGATCCCGACGCCCGCCGCGCCGGTCTGCCCGCAGATGTTGCTGCGCTCGTTGAGAAACTGGGTGCTGACTCGGCCGTGCTGACACTCGTGAATATAAACCCGGTCGAAGCGCGCACCGTCATCGTCCAGGCTGGAGGATATGGCGAACACCGGTTCGAGGAGGTGAAGATCGACGGCCGGAGCACGCCTGTGGGGGGGCCGTTGTTGAGCTTGCGGCTGGAGAGCGGGTGCGGCGGCAGGCTGGAATTTCGCATGACGCGATACCGAAACCCGCCGACGCTGGCCCACGTCTGGGCTGGCAAAGATCGGTGAAAGGCATCCACGCCGCCTTCGCCGAGAGGATTCGACTGTTCAGGGCTCGCAAGGCGACATGCCTGGAGCGCAAAGACTATGAAGAAAAGGTCAGTTCGTAAGAAGAGCAAGATTGAGCGCGACGACATGTGGGTTCAATATCGTTTTGATTACAGCAAAGCAAAACCGAACCGTTTTGCTGCGAAGATGTCCAGACGCACCGTGGCGATCGTCCTGGAACCCGACGTTGCAGCAGTATTCAAGTCGTCTGAAGCAGTTAATGCGTTCCTGCGCTCGGTGATCTCGGCAATGCCAGAGAGCAAACACGGCCAGACAGGCTCAAGCTAAGGGCGGCCTGAAAAACGGGGACAGTTACCGGGTGTCCTTTGCCGTCCGGCGAGATTGCGCCCAACAGTCGCAACAAGGATGCCTCATGCGCCAACGTTGGTCGTTCTGGCCACGCAGATACCAACCGGCGTCTCCCTGTTCGTTGATCCCCAGCCCAAAATAGTGAGTCGTTGCTCGTGCCGGCTCATGTCTTGTCCAGATAACGTTCGGCGTTAGCCGCGGCGCGCCTTTTTGCGCCGGCGGCTTGATGCCGTTGTTAAGCCAAACGCTGGCGCCACTTTGCCGGATCCCGCGAGTTGTGGAAGACGCTATACACCGTCACTGTGTCGCCAGAATACTCATAGAATACTGAGTACGGGAATCGTCTGATCAAGCCTCTACGATAGTCCTTATAGACGATGGTGTGCATTTCAGGGTTGCGGCAGATGGCTTGGATGCAAGCATCCACACAAGTCAAGAACTCCTCTCCTAAACCGAGACGACGATCTTGATACCAATCGTAGGCTTCGCTGAGATCCTGCTCGACCTCTGGAGCAAAGATCAGCTTAACGGCCATGGCGACTGCGAATCCTGCGCTGGATTTCATCCCCGGAGAGGGCAGAGCCGGGGCTATGAAGCAGGTTCTGCTTCCGCCGGACCAACTCCTCCTTCTGCCATTCATGTACTGGGACTGCGGCCGGGTCGGAAGCGATATCATCCCAGAGATCTTCCACTAACTGCAGTTTCTCTGAGAGGCTCAGATCGAAAACCGATGGACTGGAGGAACTCATAAAAACATTTGCCTCGTCAGCAGAATCTGTGGGTACATTTCGGCTCGGGCAAACCACCAAGCGTATGATAGAGCACAATTTCCGCGACCCTGAATGTACGGAAACCGTAAGATTTTCTGGTGGTCAGTTTGAG
>Ga0315279_10011468_pt1 | contig 10247 bp, 9 predicted proteins | sample YL17G06_20_MG_FD_203694 | JGI IMG/M metagenome (GOLD analysis project Ga0315279, IMG submission 203694) | Sediment microbial communities from Yellowstone Lake, YNP, Wyoming, USA - YL17G06_20 | ecosystem: Environmental > Aquatic > Freshwater > Lake > Sediment | place: USA: Wyoming | collected...
GTCCGGCCCCATAGCTCGTTCGGATATAAGCCGCCGGCTCCGGAGGCGAAGATGCTTGTAACTCTAACTCTGTAAGTGGTATCCTACCTGGGGGCTGGTCATATGAACTGGTCAAACCTCCGGAGCGCATACCGCCTGCATCGGCGGCATATAGAATAACGACTGGATCCACTCTTAATAATGCATGAACAAAGCATTGTTGAATCTCTTCTAGCCCTGGCACTCAAAAATGCGGAGCAAGCAAAAGCCAGCAAGATTCTCAGGATTTATCTTGTTGTTGGCGAACTCTCCGGTGTACTTGAAGAGGCTGTGAATTTTTATTTCAGCTTCCTTAGCAGAGACACCATCGCTGCACAGGCCAGTCTTTTCTTTACGCGCACTCCAGCCCAATTACGCTGCCGCAACTGTAACACGATTTTTTTTCCTGAAAAGCTTAATTTCCACTGCCCCAATTGTAAAGAACAGCAGGTAGAAATTATCGGTGGACGCGAACTATATATTGATAGCATGGAGGTGGAATAAATGAGCGTCAAAATACTGACCATCGAAGGGGATATCTGTAACCCAGGTAGACCCTAACTTTGTGTTTATATAACAATGAGCCTTTAGTTTTTGACTTCTACGGGGGGGGTATAGTAATGTAACATAGAAATAAGTGATGGTCTGCCCAAATCAGGAAGCTCCTGCATTGGCTGGAATAAGAAGGAGGCATAACATGGCGAACGATGATGTTTACCTTGAGGCAGCAGAGAAGTTGGGTTACCCGGGTTCGGTAAGTTGCGTCAAGTTTTTACGGGTACTGTTTACGCCTGAAGAGGGCAAATTGCTCCTCGAATTCATTGCGCCGGCGACTTGTCAACAGGTCGCGAAAAGGTTAAACATCGACGAGAAAAGCCTTCAGGAAAAACTTGATGATTTCAAACACAGAAGGTTGCTTTTCTATGGAAAGACAGAGTATGTCTTTAAGTTTGGAATACATGTATTTTTCGCCCGTATCCCCCATGCTAAGGACGAATATATTCCTCCTGGGTTCTGGCAGGCGTGGCGCGAATTCCATCCGGAAGAGATAGAGAGATTTCAGGGAGGAATGGCTGGCCCATTAGATGGGCCTCAGGCCACCGGAGTGCCGGGGAGTAGGATAGTCCCGTACCGATTGGCCATAGCCGCCAGCCCTAAGATTAAGCCGGAGCAGGTCCTGTGGTATGAGGATATGGCACAGATATTCGCCAGGGAAGAGCAGATAGGCATAGTTGAGTGTCCCTGCCGCAAAGAATTTCATAACTGCGATAGGCCGTTGATGACCTGCTACTACTTTGCTAAACATACGCTGGAGCGTGATATCAACGAATATTCAGCTATGAAAAAACTCTCGGTGGAAGAAGCAATAGCTTATTCGGACCAGCTTGAAAAAGGCGGACTTATGCACCTCATGGGCAACTATGCCGGAATTCCAGATTATGTGATGTGTAATTGCTGTGAATGCTGCTGTGTAGTTCTGAAACCTGCCATTCGTTCTGGTAGGCTGCGTCAATTATATTCGCCCAGCCGGTACTTAGCTACCGTGGATACGGACCTTTGTGTTGGTTGTCAGGAATGTGTTGAACGGTGTTTCTTTAACGCTATCGAGATGCGATTGACCTTGAAATCCAAGAAGAAAAAGGCACACATCCTTAAAGACTACTGTATGGGGTGTGGCTCCTGCGTCGTCGGGTGTAAGCAGAAGGCGTTAACATTTGAATTGGTTCGCCCGCCGGAGCATATCCCGGATCGACCGCCGGCTCGTATATCAATGGCGACAATGCCCGGTATAACCATTGTGAGAGAAGACACACTCAAATAAGATGACCTTTAGCAGGAGCATCAACTATTTCGAGCGTGGCGAAGACGGGGGAGAGAGCCTGTCTCAAAATGTCAAAAAATGACTCGTGACAAAGCTAAACCATTTTTGGTTCCAAAGCTAACCATCTTACTTCTGAGACAGGCTCGAGAGTCGAACTCTACCTGAAACAATACTTTCCTTTGTTTAGTTGTAGCTGCGAAGATATCACCAAAAGAAAAACTGCCGCAGCAGGAAAAGCGCCAGGTAACTTTTGTCCATATTTTGAAGCTATATAATAAATAATGGATGGTTCCGGCGGGAACCATCCTCCTGGCTTACCTGCAATGTGGTGCAAGTGGTAAATTATACACAAAGAATAAACTAAAGTCCTCGATGTCAGGAGGTATTACGCGTCATGCCGGATAAGATGACCCACTGGGAACGTATCCGGGCTACATTACGGGGACAGGAAACCGACCGGGTCGCCGTCAGCATGTGGCGTCATTTTTATGGGAGTGAGACTTCTTCCCGGTCGCTGGCTGAGGCAATGCTCGCTTTTCAAACCCGGTTCGACTGGGACTTTGTGAAGGTCAACCCCCGTGCATCCTACCATGCGGAAGGCTGGGGGCTAGATGTAAGGTATGAAGGCGACCATGAACCTGCGGTAATGAAAATACCAATCAAGGAACCTGATGACTGGTTAAAGTTGAAAGTGCTACCCCTTGACCAGGGCGTGTTGCGAGAACATCTCGAGGCTCTGGAACTAATTGCTCACGGGCTCAACGGAAAAGTGCCTTTCCTGATGACGGTGTTTACTCCACTTTCCATTGCCGCCGATTTGGCCCCCTCCGAGGAAATCTTCCTGCAGCACTTGCGAGAGCATACCGATAAGGTCCGCTATGCCCTGGAGGTGGTTACGGAGACGTTTATTCGGTTCTCCAGAGCGTGCTTTGACCGGGGGGCCAGTGGTCTCTTTTACGCTACTACTTCCTGGGCAACCTCGGACCTGATGACCGCGGAGGAATACTGTACCTTAGCTCGCCCGTACGACCTGAAGCTGCTTCACGCGCTACCTCCGGCCGAGTTTAACGTCCTCCACGTTTGTCGGCGGCATAACTTCCTTCACCTTTTGCAAGACTACCCGGTGCAGGCTTTCAATTGGGACGCGCGAGAGGCAGGTAATCTCTCTCTCGTCGAAGGCAGTAGAATGGTTGGGGGAAAGATAATCATCGGTGGTCTAGGGCACGGTAAAGATTTGGTTGAGGCCATACCACAGCAGTTGGCAGGAGAGGTGTTTGGTCTGAGGGTGAGCCTGGGCAAGAATGGCTGGATGCTGGGTACTGGCTGCACCTTCATGCCAGAAACACCTGAAATTAACTTGTTTGCTATCCGTGAAGCTGTGGGAAAAGAACTATCTTCCACATAAATCGTGGGATCATGGGGCTTGTCAGTAAGGTAACAATGCACAATCGCTTGTCTTGAAATAACTAAATCTGGTGCTCGATACAGTATTCCCGCAGTATATTGAGAGCGGCGAAGAAGTCCCGCATCATAACACTCACCGGGTACATCCCTTTTTCGGTGACATGCATCATGCCGTCCCCGGAAATCAGCCCGAATGTCTTCAGGAAAGCCAGTTCCGGCCACAGCTTGCCTGTTATTTTCTCACCGAAGTGGCGGCGGAAAGCCTCCGTATCCAGCTTCATACCGAAAAGTTTGGTCAGGAGATAGTAGCGCCGGTTTTCCCTGTCCGATAGCCTGCGCCACCCCACTATGGGCAGCCGCCCTGAATCAGCCATCTCATGATAGCGGTCGAGCGAAAAGGTGTTCACGTAGAAATTGCCCTGCACGATGCTGACAGAGCCAGCTCCTATGCCGATATAATCGTCAAACTCTATAATGTACTCGTCAATCATCCGCTCGCCGCGTGAAAAACACCATGCCGTTGACGCCGTATAGCCGCCCCGGTAGAGCTGACTTAATATAACCTCGTAAAATTGTCTCTCGCGGGAGTTATCCACCCTGTTGAACCGGCGCTCCATGGCATCCTTTTTATGTGGGGAAGCCATGAGCGGATAGAACGTGGCCTGGTCGATGCCCAGTTCTTTGAAGGCAACCACATCAGCCTTGAATTGCTCGATAGTCTGGCCGGGGAAATTGAAGACGAAATCCACGTTCAAAGTGTCGAACTGCCCCTGGGCCATGAGCAGGCGGCTCCTGACCTCCTCTAAAGGCCCGTTGACCCTCCCCATGGTCTTGAGAACCTGCTCATCGAAGCTCTGCACGCCCACCGAAAGGCGGTTTATGCCTGCTTTCTTAAGAAGCTCAATGTTCTGCCGGGTAAGCTCTCTGGGCGTTGTCTCCAGGGAAATTTCACCGATAGTGAACTGAGTGCGCAGGTGCTCGATAAAGACGCCGAGCTCGTCCATGAGCACCGTGGGCGTGCCGCCGCCGAAATATATGCTGGAGAACTTAAACCCCCGCCGTATATATAGCTCTAGCTCTCTCTTCAGGTCGATAAAATAGCGGCGCGCCAGGTCTTCCTGAAACAGGTAACGGTTAAAGCAGCAGAACGGGCACAGCGAGCGGCAGAACGGTATGTGCACATAGAGCGATATACCCGCTCCCCTCCCCAACCTCTCCGCATTCACCAGAGAATCATCAAAAGCAGAATCCAGGTGACGGAACTTCCGCCCTTCGCGTCTGGTAACAAAGCTGACCAGTTCAGGAATCATGCCTGCTTAACCATTTACCTTCCGAGGTTGAAGATACCCGTTAAAAAATGATACCACACGATGGGAAGTTTAGCGAAAAGTGAATCTGGTCATTTACGGGGGATAACGATGCTTTGGCTTAAGGTAGTCCAGGCGCCGTGCTATTGCCCGACACACTCTCCGCCAGCTCCCGGGGGCTTGTCATCGACATCACGGTCTCCAGGAATTCCTTCAGAGAAGCGCTCCGGCTTCTGAGCTTTTTAAGCTCGACCCCGATGGGGCTGATAGATGTCGGGCTATCCGCATAGGTCCCATAAAAGGCAAAATAGGCTTGATTTAGCTTCCTTATATAATAGCCGTTATCAGCCAGGTATTGCCGTTTCTGCTCCATGAACTGCTCGGCCTGTTCGATTTCACCCTGAGCGAGGTAGTCATCCACGGCCTTCCTGATTTCTCGCATCTCCCGGTTAAAATTAAACCCCGATTCCGCCGTATCCTGTCCGGTGCTGTCCTTTTCATCCCGTCTATAGTGCTCTTTATATATCATGCCGCCGATTTCTTTGCTGATTATGCTGACCACGGTCTCATTTATCGTAGCGATATCATAGTCCCGCCGGACGCCGGCCAGGTCCAGCATGTACCGGAATCCCAGCGGTGTAAAGGCCAGATACTGGTGCAGCCACTCATGGACTGCCGTTTCGATGATGAATTGCAGGTCGGCCTCATCGGTAACGTAGCTCGGGTACGTTGACAGGCCACCCAGGTCCACCACCAGTGAAGAGACTCCCAGCTTATCAACCTGGGCCTCGATATTCTCCATGTCCTTGATATCCAGTTCTGGTAATAGAGTTATTTCTCTTATACTCTCTATCCTGTCCCGCGGAGAAACGACCAGCATGTAAGGCGGATTATCCAGCTTGAAACTAACCGGAGGGAAGCCAACCTTGAGCCTGATATATTTATCTGCCGGATTGTATATACCCTGCTGGGACAGGGTCTCCCTTATCTGTGTCTCCAGGTGTCTCGCCACGGAATTATCGACTTCGGCGTTTTCTTGCTTTAACCGACCAAGCTCATCTCCGAGCGAATCCAGGTCTCCCGACTGGTCGCCTGCCTTGACAGCTTCTATTTCCGATTCCAGCGCCTGAATCTGCCCGACATTGTCAAAATACCTGGCGACTTCCGACGTAATGTTATCCGTACTCTCATGCCGACCACTGAAAAATTGCCCTATTTCCCCTCCGAGAGCTTTAAACTCCCATTTTGCGAGGTGAAACCGGTACGGGTTAGTGATTGTCTGAAGATGCCTGTTGAAGTCCTGGCGGGGAGCACAGCCTGCCATCAGGGTAAAAAGTAGCATTAATACTGCTATGAGCAGTCCGACTTTGTAGCGGGACATTGTTTTTATCAATATCAACTATCGTTACATTACTCGTGAACCATTTATTTTGTCATTCCAGCGAAAGCTGGAATCCAGAACCTTCAATTGTCATTCTGACCCCGATGCAATCGGGTGAGAATCTCGTATACCCATTCGCCCCAACTGTCATTGCGAGACCATCCCGATGAGCCCCCGGGCCCTCCGCGAATCGGGAGGCGTGGCAATCTCTATTTATGCTTTTGTCCTTTTTTCCGTCATCGCGAGCACAGCGAACCCGCACGTCAAAGCGTCTCCGCATAGGCATGTCATTCCCGCGGAAGCTGGAATCCAGAATCCCCTCCCTGTCATTCTGACCCCGATGCAATCGGGGGAAGAATCTCGTTTTATTGCTTGCACGCCGAAGCTTTAGCGTAGGCGTGTCATTCCCGCGAAAGTTGGAGTCCAAATAGTCATGTCAAGCATTTACGCTGAAGCATTCAGGCTGAAGCGTTCAGCTTTTCCTTGACCCTGGCGACAATCCTGGAGAGGGCTTCGCCCGTCTTTTCACCGATAACGATATCGGCATAGTGATCGTGGGGCGTTTCCGTCAGGTTCATGATGACCAGCCGGGCGCCGCTCCGTTTGGCGATTATGGGCATCTGCGCCGCCGGGTAGACCACCAGCGATGACCCGGCCGCCAGGAACAGGTCGCACCCGGCAGACCTTACCTCGGCTTCTCGGGTCTCCCTTTCCGGCATTGCCTGTCCGTAGGCCACTGTCGCCGGTTTGAGAATTCCGTTACATTTATCGCATCGGGGCACTTTCTCCCCGGCCAGCATCTTTTCGTGGGCGCGTTCCCTGGGGTACCTCTGGTGGCAGTCGAGGCAATCGACCCAGTGCATCGTGCCGTGCAGTTCCAGCACCTTCTCATCGGGTGTGCCGGATTTCTGGTGCAGGCCGTCGGTGTTTTGCGTGATAACGCAGTCCAGCTTGCCGATGTTGTGGAGCTCGGTGACGGCATAGTGTCCGCTGTTTGGTTCGGCTATTTTTACCGTCTCCCAGAACATTTTATGCACCTGCCAGTATTTTTCCCTGATTTCCTCGCTCCGCAGAAAGTTCGGCAGGTTCAGCTCGCTCGGGTCGAACTTGCTCCAGACCCCCTGCGGCCCCCGGAAGTCGGGAACGCTGGACTCGGTGCTGAATCCCGCACCGGTAAAGACAACCACTTTCTTAGATTGGACAATCATCTCGGCAACAGCTTCAATATGCTCCATGATTTACCTCCGTCCTGCCTGCCCGCCGTAGCTTCCAGCGTAGGCGGGTCATTGCGAGGAGTATAACGACGAAGCAATCTCTATTTATGCTTTTGTCTTTTTACCCGCCATTGTGAACACAGCGAACCCGCACGTCAAAGTGTCTCCGCGTAGGCGTGGCAATCCGTTCACCTACCCCCTTTTTCTCACCCTCCTATCATTCCAGCGAAAGCTGGAATCCAGAATCCCCACCCTGTCATTCTGAGTGAAGCGAAGAATCCGTATCTCCCCCCACTGATAACTGTTAACTGAAAACCGATAACTCATCTCTACTTCACCCTTATCACCACTTTTGCCAACTCCCATGTATACTCGTAGAGGTGCAGGCCCTTGCTCATGGCCACCAGTTCGCCGTCCTTAACCCCTATCTCGCTGGCCATGTATTCCTTGAGCAACTGTATAGCCGCCAGGTTGGACGGAAACCCTGCCCACAGGTCCCACGACCGGAAATATACAATAAAGCTCAACCTGCCTTCACGAATTCTCGTATCTATCATCCGCAGACATGGAGGGTCAGTTAGTTTAATTGAATGTCTGCTCCCTACTGCCATGAAAGCCTGATTGGTATTGTAACCATCATTCTTGTACATCTTGATGACTTCAACTATCTGCTTCTCCAGGTACTGACCGTAGGTATACTGCTCCCCCTTTTTCTTATGCGCTGTCATCAGGTATGGTAGATAGCTTTCCACGTATTCCATGGTGCTGGGCGGGGGTACGCCCTGGGGCACGTCCGGTATCAACGGCCTGGTGCCGGGGTAGCCTACCTGCACCACGACCATGTCCAGCTCTTTGCGTCTCTGGCCGGCGTAGCTCCCGCGGTCTATTTTATACTCGTAGCCTTCATTCAGGGTCTTGCACAGGCAGAGGAACCATGCCTCGGAAAGGTCTCTGGCTTCGATGATAGATATATTCATTAATAATCTCTTTAACCTGAATACTTATTATATGGCCGTTCTAGTATATTATGTCATCTGGCCCCTGTCACAACTCACCCTTAAAAACGCAGATACTTAACATAAATTGAAACAAATCCCAAAGCTACCCACGCTCGATTCGTTTCCCGAAAAAAATGTTTAGCTTCGTCGTCCCCTCAAACGATTCAAGGCTTATTTCTTCCCTCTTACCACCGCGAAGAACCTGTCCTGATATTCCTCGAAGGCTCCCCAGTGGTTCAGTTCCCGTTCGAGTTCGTAGGCTTTCAACTCACCCTGGGCAACCTGCCGGAACATCTCCTCGATTATCTGCCGGGCGCCGACGGGTATGCCGCCATGGCTCATACCCAGAAGCCCCCTCGAGCCAAGCTGGGCAATGTTGCTCTGTACCGAACGACTGGTAATTTCGTAGATGAATTTCAGCAGCGATACATCCCAGAGGTCGTCCTGTCCCTTGACGATAGTAGCCAGAGGGTCGCCCTTTTTATCAATCTCGGTATTCAGCCTGTCCACCACAACCGGCCACGCGTCCGAGACGATATTGAGACCCTTGGGTTCATTTCTATAAGTATAAAACAGGCCGGGTGCATTAGGCCCCTGCATCCTGAGCAACATCTCGAAATACTGCCGGGCGTCATAGCTGAACCCCTCCAGATGGGTGAGATAATAGGGCGTGACAATCTTCGGCCTTTCGGCGACAACCCTGCCCTCTCTGATGACTGTTTCGTTGGTGTCATTGGTAAGTTCCGTGTAAGTAGGCTCCGTTACCAGATAGTAATAGAGATTAGTTACACCGAAGGTGGCCAGATGCTGCCGGGGATGCCGCAATATCTCGGTGTGACGTGCTGCGTATTCAATTCTTTCGCTTTCACTATCCATAGTAATCCCTAGTCGATTACTGCAAGCTCCTGCTTGTATTCATCCAGCAGCGTCAGGTATTGCGCCTCCATTTGTGCCTGCACCCTCTGCCATTCCTCAAGGAACTGCGGTTGTTTTTCCACGTCTATCTTCACCCTAGCATTGACGCCAGTCTGCTTCTTGATTGCCTGCTGTATCTTGGCCTCGAATTCAGCCTTGAGCGACTCATAGGCCTGTTTCTTTTGCTTGGCCCCTTCCTGCACATAGTGGTCGAGGACATGCCTCATCCTGCTGAAAACATTCTCCACAGCCACCTTGTCACTTTTAAGGGCTTTCAGGCCATCCATCGCCTTCTTGTTTGTTTTTCGTGCGACCTCGTTCCGGGGCAGGAGTATATTCCTGATGAGGATGTCATTGACGCTGGCGGTAATATACTTCTTCGCCTTATCATCATATTTCTTGACTTCATTGATGAGGTTAGTATCCTCTTTAAGATACCGAGCGGCCAGTTTTTCCCCCTCCGGCCCGTATTTCCATTTTAGGCGTTCTGCTTCGGTCGGCTCGCCAATTTTTTCCAGTTTTTCCCTGGCTATCTCGGCGGCGCTTTTTATTTCGCCCATTTAAGACCTCCGAACCCATATTTAACACGAAAATCTCAGCTTCAATAATTATTATACTACAATGGAGACATGGCAGAAAGACATTTAACTAGCATTGCGCTTTTCTCTATGTTAAAAACACAAGAGGGGCTTGTGCCCCTCTAAGAATTCCTGTAAATGAATCTCCCTTCCTGCCCTAAGTTTTCTGCTTCACCAGCCACCACTCCAGACCATCCGCTAAAGCCAGCCAGCTTGCCTCGATGATATTGGTAGAGCCACCTACCGTCCGCCACTCGTTAATGCCGTCGCTCGACTCTATCAGCACGCGTACCTGAGATTCTGTACCTACGCTCTCTTCAAGGATGCGCACCTTATAGTCCACCAGCTTTACCTGCTCCAGGCTGGGGTAAAACTGTAACAGTGCCTTACGTAAAGCCCTGTCTAAAGCATTAACTGGGCCGTCGCCCTCTGCCGCCGTGTGTATAATTTCTCCGCCTACCTTCACCTTGACCATCGCCTCAGAAATCATTTCCTCCTGACTCTTGCGTGTCGAAGGCCGCCGCTTTGATTCCACGACCACCATGAAGTCGACCAGCTCAAACGGCGGCTTATAGTCGGGTTTAGCCCTGTGTAATAAAAGCTCGAAAGA
>Ga0315279_10011469_pt1 | contig 10246 bp, 7 predicted proteins | sample YL17G06_20_MG_FD_203694 | JGI IMG/M metagenome (GOLD analysis project Ga0315279, IMG submission 203694) | Sediment microbial communities from Yellowstone Lake, YNP, Wyoming, USA - YL17G06_20 | ecosystem: Environmental > Aquatic > Freshwater > Lake > Sediment | place: USA: Wyoming | collected...
TCCCCGCGGCTTTGCGTTCCTCGAGCTTCTTCCTGACGGTCTCCATGACGCCGGTCCCCGCAAGGGCGAGTCCGAAGCCCCGCGCAGCGGCCCAATCCTTACTACGGGGAGCAGTAAATATGTTACATAATCCTTACTGCTCCCCGAGTACTAGCCGGGCGACAAAGACATCCGGGGTCAACTATATTCCGCCCGGCTTAGTAAGACAGCGTTCGATCACGCGGGCTACCAGACTTTCAGGCTGAGCAGCCCCGTCCCGGGATTCTCGATCGGGCCGGGCGTTGGGTTCAATTCACTTCGGCTCTTGCCGAAGTAGTCGGTGATGACGCGAATCAGGGTGCCGTCGGCCCGCTCGTACGGGAGATTCGGGATCGCCGCTTTGCCGAGCCGTTCGGAAGTCACGAGCTCGCGGGTCCGCTCCGTCCAAGCCTTGTCGAACGCGAGTTCCAAGTAGAATCCGTCGGGTTTCTCGCCCAGCTTAAGCGCGGGATCATAATCCGTCTGAACGAGCGGTTCTTTTTCGTGCTTGGACGGCTTGGCGCCTGTGAGAAACACGTTTCCATCCATCCCTACGGGCAAAGGGGCCGTATCGTAGGGGCTCAGGTCACCGCGCTGCACGAACAGGTTATTGTAGAAGCGGTCGTCGCCGTAGGGATTGTCATGCATTCCGGCCACTTCCGTGGAGTGCGCTTTATGGTAGGGTGTCTGCCGGGCGTCGTACGGATTCATACGCAGCGATCCGGCCATGAGGTTGTGGACGTAGGCCCCGCCCTGAGAAACGCTGAGCAGCGTCGACGGCGAGAGGAAGATGTTGTTATCGACCAGGAACGGCCCGTGATCCACTTCGACAAACAGGTCCTCGCTTTTGTTTTCGTGGAAGAGGTTGCCGGAAACGCGCGTGCCCTGGGCCATCCAATCGAGCCAGAGCCCGCGGATCGTCCGGTAGATGTGGTTGCGGCTGATCTCGACGTCGATGGCGGCATGGAACTTGATGCCCGCCATCTCCGCGCCGCCGAACAGCTGCCGGACGTGGATGTCGTGGATGGTGTTGCCGGTTACGATGCTGAAGATCGCGCCGAGACTGCCGACGATGCCGGCCTGCTCGCAATGCGAGATGGTGTTGCGGCGAACGACATGGTGGCCGCAGGACTCTTTGTTCCAGCCGTTTTGGAGGGCGCGCTCGATGGTCTTGACGTACCCTTCGGCGGTATCCATCGACGTATTGTCGAATTCGTCGCCGTATTTGCCGAGCGCGATCCCCGAACAGATCGAGTGGCTGATGATGTTGTCCTCGATGATCCAGCCTTTGCTCCAGTGGGTGCCGAGGAGACCGATCTGCTCGGCCGTCGGCGGCGCCCAGGGGGTCGCCGCGTGCCGCATGATGAAGCCGCGCACCGTGAGGTAGTTGATGCCCGTCTTCTCGGGATAGAAGACCGTCCGGCGGACGTTGATCTCCACCGGCTGCTCGTTGGGGTTGACGCCCTTGAACTGCGCCCAGATCGTTGTGTGCTCCCTGTCCACCCGCCCGAACCACAGCGGCGTTGCGCCGACGGGCTTCAGAACATCGTCCAGCTTCGCCGCTTCGGCCAGCCATTCGCCGTTTAGATAAACCGCGCCGGTGTGATGCTCGCGGCCCTTGGGATCAAACCAATCGCCGTGGATGAGATCGCTATATGGATTGAATCCGCCGAAGAACGAATTGGCGATGGTCGCTTTCCAGACGTCGTTTTGAGCCTTCACCCAGCCCTTAACGATTTCCGATCCCTTGATCTCGACCTTTTCACCCGGGGCGGCCTGATAAGTGATCCGCTTCGCGTCGGTTTCGCCGCCGCGCGGCGGGGAGACGCGTTCGCGATAAACGCCCTCATGAACGGTGATAACATCGCCCGGCCGGGCGAGATCGGCGGCCCGCTGGATCGTGCGGAGCGGAGCGGCTTTCGTTCCGGGGTTGGAGTCCTTACCGTTGGCGGCGACATGGATCTCGGCGGCGTAGGCCGAGATCGCCAGCACCCCGATAACGGCGCATGTGATGGCGGCTTTCCTCATTTTTATTTCCTCGAAGGCTTCGTCCCATTTCCCCTACCATACTTTTTCGGAATGCAGCTCCCAGACCTCTCCCTCGATGTTTTCCCGAAGATAGAAATAGCGGCCTTGATAAAAACAAAAGAGGACACCATTGGATAAACGGCCGGTAAAGGGGAGGAACATCCGCCGCAATTCCCGCCCTTGCTGGTCGAAGATAACGAATTCCACGTAATTTTGTCGGTACCTATAAGTCCTCGTTACGAATTTTCCGTCGATAATTTCAAAATGATCGAGACCCGGCGTTTGGTCGGGAAAGTAGAACCGTTTTTCAAAAGCATCCCATCCCGATCTCGATCCCCAGTTCTCTTTGAGGGGCTTGATGACAGCATCTTTCAGGGCGGCCGTCATCTTGATCGGTTCCAGTGGCAAGCGGATCTCTTCTTGCCGGGTGCCGTTCCGGTCATAGACCGTGACGATTGATTCTCGTCCCGAAGCGATGACGAATATTTGATCACCGGCCACGCGGGGGGAATAATAGTCCGATACGAGATTGATCTTTTCAATGCCCCTGGGTTCCTTTCGGGCGCCGATCTCTCTGATCAACTTGAAATTTTTGTCATATAAACGGATTCTGGCGGTGGTTTCCATGGAGTCGAATTGAAAATCCTTGGCCAGGTAATTCTCGCCGTGGCGATAGATCCCTCCTTTAAACGCTCCGATGGGCAATTTGACTTCATTGATGTACTCGCCGTCCAAGGAGAATCGGGAGAGCTTATTGGAGCCGGGAATATCCAGGTGATCTTTAAAGACACGGATGAGGTACATAAAATCGAACTCGCCGGGGCCTTGCCCCTCGCGTCCGAAGGTTTTGACGAAAATGATCCCCTTCTCGCCCATCGTGTAAATGTGCGCGGTCGAGGAATTCTCCACGATATATAACCTGCCCTCGGCAATAGTGATGAAAAAGGGATTCAGCACCTGGGGCAGCTTGGCGACCAATTCCCCCGGCGCCGGCTTGGCCGCGAACGCTAGGCTTGCTACTATAACGAGCCATAGAAACCCGAAAGGCGTTTTTCGATCCTTCATGCCAAACCTCCTTTGCGATGGTATATTATTGATAAGAATATTCTTTTTCACGCTACGCGCCCTTTCCGTACGCTAAACTCGGAATCGACACCTCCCTTCACGAGAAAACAATATTCCCCGCTCTGATCCGGTGTCAAGGCGCGTAAAAATACCCGCGAAGGAGGCCATCTAATCGGCCGAAGACTCCGATCCGGGTAAAAAGAACCGGCAGCTTCCCAGCAGGAGCCACCTAACAAGCTGCAGCCCATGCAGTACCATCGGCACCGGCTGCGCCGGAGGACTTGGCTTCCGTGTTCGGAATGGGAACGGGCGTTTCCCCTCTGTCATGGTTGCCGGGATTTAATGACTAAATACACTTTCCTATACAAATTATAGTGTCACTGATCAATCTGAACGAGAACAAACTGAACCATCCGCCTTCAGCTTCCTTCTTTTCTTTCGATCTTACTCCGCGCCTTCCGGCTCGGGCGGCATGTCCCAACAAATTGTTGACAATTGTTTGACATAACCTTCGCAACTCCAGATGGAGAAACCGCTAGATTGTTCGTGGATAATCAAAATGGGCAAGAGAGAGAAGGTCCTGTGTACGGGGGCGGCCGGGTTTATTGGCGGTAATCTGGTCCAAGCCCTCCGCCACAAGAATTACGACGTCACCTGCCTCATCCACCCTCGGGATGAGGCGAGTCGCCTCGAAAATCTCGGCCTGACGATCGTCAAAGCGGATCTTGAGGACAAAAAATCTCTTTTCCGGGCGGGATCCGGCTATTCTTATATTTATCATCTCGCCGGAGTGCTCACCAGCCTCTCTCCCGAGAGGTTCTACAGGATTAACTATCTCGGGACGAAAAACCTGGTTGAATCTCTGTGGGAGTCCGGAACCACGCCGAAGCGCTTTCTCTTCACTTCGAGTATCTCTGCGGTTGGGCCGGCTCAAAAAAACTCGGTCCTGACCGAGGAATCTCTGTGCCGGCCCGTGAGCGACTACGGAAGAAGCAAGCTGCTGGCTGAACGATTTCTGCTCTCCGCGAGCGGCCGTCTGCCGGTGACGATCGTCCGGCTGCCCTTGGTCTATGGTCCGCTTGGCAGACCTATTATCACGCGAATACGCTGGGGACAAAAAATCTGGTTGAAGCCGCGATCCGGGCAGATGCCGGACTGAAAAAGTTTGTTTACGTCTCGAGCATCGCCGCGTCCGGACCATCGGAACGAGGCGCGGCCAAGTCGGAAAAAGATCCCTGCCGCCCGGTCAGCTTTTACGGAAAGAGCAAGCTGTTGGCTGAAGACTTCATCAACCGGAACCGGAGCCGGCTCCCCGCAGTCATCATCCGATTATCGAACGTCCTCGGGGTCGGGGAACAAAAAGTCTTGACGATTTTGAGACTGGTGAAGAACAGGATTCTCCCTCTGCTTGGAAATGGGGAAAAACAAACCTCGCTTTGCTTCGTCGAGGATGCCGTCCGGACCCTCATTCTGGCCGCCGAAAAATCCGAGGCGATTGGAGAAACCTATTTTGTCACTGACGGGCGAGCCTATTCCTGGCGGGAGATCATCGCCTGTATTGCTCGACTTCTGGAAGTCGGTGACTTTGTCATAAAACTCCACAACTGGGAATTATTAGCCATCGCCGGTGTCTGCGAAGCGGTCGGGAAATTGATCCAAGCACCGCCTCTGGTCTCAACCCACGATATCGTGGCTTGCCGGGATTATTATTCGCTCTATGACGGCCGAAAAATAGAAAGGGATCTGGGTTTTAGAACTCAGGTCCACCTTGAAAAGGGGATGAAGGCTATCATAGGCTGGTATAAAGAAAAAGGGCTGCTCTGAACCGGGCGGGCCCGAAAACGGCTTTCTTCGGAAACCGCGGTCCCGACCCGAGCGTCCCCCCAGGCAGGGCCTATTTCATATTCCGGATGCGGATCTCGATATCTTTCTGGTCCTTGAGCAAGGCCACGAGCTTGGATGTATCGGTATCGCCGAAATGGTAAGGATCGAGGATTTTCGGGCGGCTATCAACAACTCTTGAAAGGCGATTTTCGGCGGTACTACTCCGGCGCCTCGTCGTGAGCGGCGGCTGACCGGTGTTTCAGCCAAGATGTCCAAGGGGAAACCTCCGTCTTCTCCCCGAAAATTCACTCAACATCAGGGCCACCATGAACTTCAAAAACGGCTTTTTGGGCACGCCGTCGAATAAATACTTCCGCATCATCATGAGCACGTGAGAAGGGGAATAGAATTTCTTCAAGATCCGGTTCCTGATGGAGTCCAAGCCTTCCAGAGAACAGCCATCCGAATACACTTCCTCTCCTTTGCCGAAATGGTATCCCGGAGTCTCTTCGACGACCTTTCTTATTCGAGAATTTTTAAACGCCCTCAGACAGGTGAGGCCGATAAAATCGAGGCCCAGGGCGGCGGCAAAACCGGGAATTTCGAGCATCTCTTCTTTGTTCTCGCCCAAGTAGCCAACGATGAAGTAACCAAGATAGAAGAAGTTGAGCCGTCGAAACACGTCGAAGGCGTCCCTGACGTCCTGGACCGTGAAACCCTTCTTGATCCGACGTAGCGTCTTGTCTTGGCAAGATTCCAGGCCAAAGGACAGACCCCAGAACCCGGCCCTGTTCATCTTCCTGAGAATGTCCGGCCGCCTACTGATCTCGATGCGCAACTCACAGCCGATGAGCTTTTTGATCTTTCGGGCCAGGATGAGGTCGCAGATTTTCTCAACCCGTTGGAGGTCCTCGCCGAAGCTGTCGTCACAGAAGACGACGAGGTCCGAGGGAATTTGTTCGATTTCGTCGACGACCGATTCGGCCGAACGGCCGGACCAGAGCCTTCGCCGGCCAGAGGGATCCTCCTTGAACGTGCAGAATTCGCAATTGTAGGAGCATCCCCGGGAGCTCATGACGCAATCCATCCCGATATTCAGGCCCAGAGGCATCTGATATTGATAACGATAGCGCCTGAGCGTCCGGTCGGGATAAATATCGCCCAGGGGGGAAAGCGGTCGTGATTCGTTATGAACGACGACGCCGTTATGACGATAGGAAAGGCCCTTGATTTCGGAAAGGGGCCGGCCGGACAGGATCTCGCGAATCGTTTCTTCCCCATCTCCGCGGACGATGATATCGACGCGAGGCGAGGAAAAAAAATATTCCTCGATGTTTTGAGTAGCGTGAATTCCCCCCAAGATGACCGGAAAACCTCGAGGTATCCGGCGGAGGATATCCAAAGCGGGCTCTCTCTGGTGCGACCAATTGAGGCTGAATCCGGCGATGTCCACGCCTTCGAGGAATGAGGAGATCGGTTTTCGCTCATATCTCATATCCACGATCACGATTTTTTCGGCCAGATCCCTGGCCGAAGCGGCGATGATCTCCAAGCCCAATGGAGGGTGCAAATCATCGTAAGTCATTCCTTCTCGTTTTTGATGGGGATAAAGGCACAAGAATTTTTTCCACACGGTCATTTTCTTTTCGATTCGAATATAACCTCTTTCCCCGGAAGAGTTGCGAAGAAGATGTAAAAAGTCGGTTAAGAATTTGTCGACTTTTAAGACCCTCTTCCCGCTCGCCGGGATCATTTGAATTGATAGGTAACATGATGATGATGGACCAGGAAGGTCAGGTGCTTCGAAGCGGCCGGGTTCCCAATCTTGAGTCCGAGATCAAAAAGTTCAAAGAACAACGCAACTAGATTCTTTATCGGAGATAACTCGGCCGCCTTGAGAAATTCTTTAATGGGTTAGAAATATCCCACGTTCTCCTCGGACGCCCGGAGCGCTAAGGGACTCTCCGCTTCCTCCCCTTACCCCCAGGGGGCCTGTCGCCCCTCATATTCTCAGCCAAGGCTCGGCTTTCATATAGGACCACTCATCTCAGCGCCGCGTCTTCCCCTGATCGTTCTCCTGGATAAGTTTCTGTACCGACTCCAAATCTGCGGGCCGGATCGGTACAAACCCGTCGCATTTAAAAAGGGCAATTATCTGTTTGCCCCGGGGAGTGTCGCCAAGGCTGAGCAGGGTCTGTTTGAATTTTTCTCTCAGATCCGCATCGAGATCATTGCGGATGACTCCCAGACCTAACACGAATTCCGGAGATATGTTTATGATCCGCAACTTCCTTTTGATCTGAGGATTAAGCTCCGCTGCCGTCTCATAAGTCCTCTCGTTGATCACACACGCATCTGACTGCCCGAAGAATACCGAAAGCAGCGTCTGAGAGACCGTCCCCTTTTCCGCCACGGTGGAAAAGTATTTCGGTATTTCCGGAAACTTCTCTTTCATGAGCAGATTACTCAGATAGAGCGGGCCAAGCGTATCACCCTTAAAAATGGCCAGCGATTTATTCCTCAGATCCTTCAGGCCCTGGTAAGGCGACTCTGCAGGTACGATGAGAAAAAATCGCTGTGTCTTCTTCCCCCCATACACAACAGTGAGGGCCGCCGTGAAATCGGGCCTCTTGACGATCCGGAGATATTCTTCAGACCGCAGGACGGCAAAATCGACTTTCCCGGCCTGTAAAAGAGCTAACATTGCCGTGGAATCGTTGAAAATAATGGATTCCACAGTGGTCCCGTGTCCCCTGCCAATCTCCTTACTCCAGACGGTCATTGCCGCCGTGGCATCTTTCACATCCACGTCATAGAAGGAATTGGATGAGTAGGCCAAGACAATCGTTTTGCCGTGCTCTACCTGCCCCGCCAGACCGGAGGAAACAGTCTGCAGACCGAAGACCAGGAGACCAAAAAGCCACCACGGCCGCATGAGTTTACACCCTTTCCCCCTACGACGGCTCAGGCCTTCCCCCTGTTCATCGACTTCTCCGGCTTACCGATATATCGTTTCAGTATGGCATAGACTTGTTCCTGCTGAAAGGGCTTGGGAAGGTAATCATCCATGCCCGAGGCGAGACACTTGTCGCGGTCGCCTTGCATGGCATCCGCCGCGAGGGCAATAATCGGGGTGCGGGGATGGTTTGATGCCTGCTCCCATTCCCGGATGATTCTCGCAGCCTCGTACCCGTCCATCTCGGGCATCTGGCAGTCCATGAGCGCAATGTCATAGCTCTCCCTCATGATTGCCTCGATCGCTTCTCTCCCGTTATACACCACCTCAACCTGACATCCCCACTGTGAAATGATCGCCGCGACCCCCGGTTGGTTCACCCGGTTGTCTTCGGCCACCAGAATCCGACAGGAAGCCCAATCCGACTCCCCGGCTGCTCCCGTTACCCCCTTCGCTCTGTCAGCCGAGCTGATTCTCCATTCAAAGGGTGATGCGGTTTTTTCTCTCTCAGAGAACCGTTCCCCCAAGCCCTTCTCGAGGTTTACGGTAAACCAGAACGTCGATCCCTTCCCCTCGGCGCTCTCAACCCCAATCTTCCCACCCATCAGGGAAACAAGCTGGCGAGAAATGGCAAGTCCCAGGCCGGTGCCCCCATGTTTTCTGGTCGTTGATGCATCCGCCTGAGTAAAGGCATCAAAGATGCCCTGCCGCTTCTCGGCGGAAATGCCGATCCCCGTGTCGCTCACCTGGAACCGCAGCGTCACCTTCTCCTGCTCTCCTTCCACCTGGCTCACCCCTATGGTAATCCCGCCCTTTTCGGTAAACTTCACCGAGTTGCCGACTAAATTGACCAGAACCTGACGGAGACGAACGGGGTCCCCCCTGACGATGGGTATGGCCTCCTCGTCCAGGGAAGCTTCGATGAAGATCCCCCGGCTATGGGATTCCACAGCGAAAAGCTCGATCACGTCGTTAACCACCCTCCGCACGTTGAAGTCAATAAACTCCAGCGATAACTTGCCCGCTTCTATCTTTGATAGGTCAAGGATATCGTTCAGGATATTGAGAAGGTTCTGCGCGGAACGGTTTGCCATGTTTGCAAAATTCCGCTGCTTGGCGCTCAGGTCCGTCTCGAGGAGGAGATCAACCATGCCGAGCACGCCATTCATCGGCGTGCGTATCTCGTGACTCATATTGGCCAAAAACTCCGACTTGGCCCGGCTCGCCGCTTCGGCCGCCTCCTTTGATTTCTCCAGTATCGCCTCCGTCCGTTTCCGCTCCGTAATATCGATGGCTACACACACGATGCCCGGCACGACAGCATCCCCCTGGTGCATGACGGACCAGGAAAACAGGACGGGTATCGTGCCGCCTGTTTTTGTGTGGAAGGTTCTCTCCGCATTGGCGAAGGCCGCCTTCCCGTTCATGTTCTCCCTGATCTCCCGGCTCAATGGCCTTTCCCCGCCGGGACCCAGCACCAGGCTCATATCCTGTCCCAGAAGCTCCTGCTCCTCGTAGCCCAGCCAATCGAGGGTGGCCCGGTTGACCATGGCAATCTTGCCGGCATCGTCCAGGACGATCAGAGACTCCGTGATGGACCTCAGGATGTTTTGTATGTCGTCGCGGGCAGCGGAGATATCGCCCTGTGCCTTCACCATGGTGTCGGTCATCAGGTTAAAAGAGCGCGCCAGATCTTCCACCTCATCCCCGGAAGTGATCCGGGCACGGCCAGGGTGTCACCCTGCACGATCCTGTCCGCCGTCTCGCGAAGCAGGAGAATGGGCGCCGTAAGTTGCCGGGCCGACAGGTAGGATAAGCAGATGGCGATAACAAAGCAGATGATGCCAAACAGTATCAGGGTCAGGTACACGGCCCGCACTTCCGCAGAGTAGCGCTCCAGAGACAGGCCGATATGGAGAACGCCCCAATCGATGCCGGAAAACTCCAGGGGAAAGCTATAATGATAGACTTCGCCCTTCACGATGTCGCTGGTGAGGATGCGGCCCCCCTGAACGACGCTGCCGCCCGGAGTCCATGCGGGATCGGGTTTTTCCCGCTGTTCCCATTTATCGCCGGTGTGGACGATTGATAATCCGTCATGTTTGCCAATAATGATGTACCGGATATCCGTACTTCCCCGCATCACCTGCATGTTATGATCAACGATGAAACTGTAATCTCCGGTGACGAAGGCGTTCCCGCTGACGGATGCAATGGAGGTGGAAAGGGTTTTGGCCTGCGACTCCAGTCCTTTAAGTATGGAACTCTTCTCCCGGGGTATCATCATCAGGGCAAAGATAATGATAATGATCAGAGAAAGCGCCAAAAGCATACGAAAGGAACGAAAAAAAATGC
>Ga0315279_10011470_pt1 | contig 10243 bp, 9 predicted proteins | sample YL17G06_20_MG_FD_203694 | JGI IMG/M metagenome (GOLD analysis project Ga0315279, IMG submission 203694) | Sediment microbial communities from Yellowstone Lake, YNP, Wyoming, USA - YL17G06_20 | ecosystem: Environmental > Aquatic > Freshwater > Lake > Sediment | place: USA: Wyoming | collected...
CATATTCGGCAGGTTTTAACCTCTTTCTTTCTTCTTTGAAGTTGGGATGCCAAAATGTGTGAGACTGGAAGTCGAGAAGCCCTGTCTCTTTCATTTCTCTGAGTTGGTTCCATGTCATGGCATACGAGGCATTGGATATAGCCGAAGGATATAAGAAAAGAGTCACAGGGATATGGTACTTTTTTAACAGGGGGAACATTTCAGTATAGACGGATTTGTGTCCATCATCAGCAGTGATCACCAGTGATCGGGAAGGGAGAGAGAGCCCTTTCCCGAGGTAATAATCGACCAAGTGCCTGAGCGGGATAACGGTATAGCCATGATTCTTGAGATATTGAAAATGTGATTCGAAGGTGGATGTCGTGACTGTCATACTATCGGCAACTACAGGTCCGAAACGATGGTAGAGGAGAATCGGCACCCGTGCCTCTAAGGGATTTCTGGATTCACCCCTGGTTGGGGATTGCCATAATAGAAGCGAAACGAGTATCAAGAAGATGAATAGGGAAGTTTTCATTTTGACTTTTTCTCTTTGGATATTCTCCTCCGCTCTTCCTCCCTGATTTCGCGTCTCAGCAGTTTTCCTACTTTGGACTTGGGCAGCATATCCCTGAATTCGATATATTGGGGGATTTTATAGGGAGCCAGCCTCTCCCGGCACCATTTTGAGAGTTCGGATGCGTCCACTCCCCGGGCATCCTCTTTGAGAACTACCATAGCCTTGATTCGCTCCCCTACCTTTGGATCAGGAACGCCCACCACACAGGCGCCGATGACAGTGGGGTGGTCCTGCAGAACGGCTTCAATCTCAGAGGCAGAAACCCGAAAAGCTTTAAACTTTATAATATCGGCAGATCTCTCAACATAGAAGATCTCCCCTTTTTCATCCTGCTTTACGTAATCTCCCATGCGGTAGTAAATCTTCCCATCGATCTCCACATAGGAACGACTAGTCTCCTCGGGCTTGTTCAAATAGCTCTTGACCGTGTAGTCCGAAGTCACCACAAGTTCTCCGATCTCACCGACAGGAACTGATTCCAGCCTATCTGGGTCAACAACCTTGCACTGTCTCGTCTTAAGTGGTAGGCCAATCGACATCACGTTCGGATCTGTATTTAATCGAGAATAGGTAACATGACCCGCTTCCGTTGACCCATAGACTTGGTAGATATTCAGTCCAAAAAGCTCTTTCCATCGCTTAGAAACCTCAATGGGGAGAACATCCCCTCCACAGTAGCAGTATTTCAGAGAGCCCAGGTTATATTGGTCCAAGCGGTCGTTTTCCAGAATCATACGGTAGAGAGCAGGGACACCCAAAAACCACCTCACTTTATTTTTTTGTATTGACTGTAAAATCGCATCGACTTGTGGGACCGGCATGATGATCGTAGTATTGCCATAGTTTAGACCTATGGCGACAAAGAGTCCGAGAGCCATAATGTGGAAAAGAGGATTAATCGCAATATAGACATCTTTTCCCTCCTCGATATATGGTCCCGCCACGTCCTCCATGACGTCCCTGACATAGGAAATCATGCCCATATGATTGCCAGGAACTCCTTTGGGAAATCCAGTTGTCCCACCAGTATAGAGAATATAGGAAAGGTCATTCCAAGGATCGATATTTACATTCAGCTTTCCGGGTTTTTGTTTGATGAGGTCTTTGAAGAAGTAAACTTTCTCACTCTTTTTAACGATACCTTTTGGAATCTTATCGAAAAGGAAGCCAACCGTACGTTTCCAAATCGGAAGGAGATCGACGAGGTTTGTAACAATGGTCCTTTTTAAGCAGGTCTTAGAAAAAATTTCTTGCACATACCCAAAATTCGTATCAAGGCAGATGATCGTCTCCACACCCGCGTCATTGATCATATATTCGATTTCGAAAGATGTGTAAATGGGAGCCACCGGAACCACCACAGCCCCGATCTTTTGGATTGCGAAAAAAGAGATGACCCATTGGGCAGAGTTTGTGATATAAAGCATGACCTTATCACCTTTTTGCACTCCCAAGAGATTCAGAGCCGTAGCAAATCGGTCGATAAGATTCCGTAGTCTGGTATAAGTAAACTCCTCGCCCAGATAAATGATGGCAGGCCGATTAGGATATTTTTCGCACATCTTTTCAAATTGAGTAAAGGTAAGTTCACCTTCCATCATCCCAAAACCTCATTGCAAATTAAAAAATTGGCATTGCAAAGTCAGCAATGAATTTGGATTTTTTTATTTCTATACAGAGCGTCATAAATATGTGCTCGTTAAGATGTATCCTCTTTGTTGTCATTCCGGGCTTGACCCGGAATCCAGTCTCTGATTTTCTGGATTCCCGCTTTCGCGAGAATGACACTATATGCGCAATTTATTATGACGTTATGTATAATTAATCATTGCTAACTGCTAAATTTGCAATGATCTTTTATCAGGCTTCAAATGTATAATCGAGTAGCTTCTCCGATCCCAGGTAAGCTTCTTTTACCTTCTCGTTCGCCATCACTTCTTCAGGAATGCCCTCGGTCATTTTTTCTCCAAAATTTAACACCATCACCCGACTGGCCACTCGGAAAAGTTCCCTTAATCGGTGCTCAATCATCACCAGGGTAATCCCATCCATCTGCAATTTTTCGATTAAAGGAACCATGCTGGCGATTTCACTCATGCTGAGTCCGGAGAAAACCTCGTCACAGAGGATGAGATCAGGTCCCAAAGCAAGACATCTGGCGAGTTCAAGGCGCTTCAGATATCCTGTTGGAAGGCTGGATGCCAGTTTATAAGGGACAAAGGAATCTCTCTCGAAACCAATCTCTTCCAAAATATCGATGCTGACCGTCCCCCGATCCCCCAGTTTACCTCCTCCCCGCCATCCACCTTTCCGTCTCGCTCTCGGGGAGAAGAGGGGAATGATAAGATTTTTATATGCGGGAAGGCTATAGTAAGGCCTCATGATCTGAAAGGTTCTTGTGAGTCCAAGATTGGCAATCTGATTGGGTGCTTTGTAACTAATATCTTTACCTTTATAAAGAACCTTGCCAGAATCCATCTTGATAAAACCCGTGATGCAGTTGATGAGTGTCGTCTTCCCCGATCCATTGGGTCCAATGATCCCGAAGACCTCACCTTCCTGGATATTAAAGCTGACATTCAGTAATGCCTGAACGCCACCGAAGGCCTTGCAGACGTCCTTTACTTGGAGAATATCATCTCCAATCATACCTTTACCCACCTCTCAAACTGATGGTATTTCCGCTGGGCATAGACCATGACCCCTTCACTTCTGAACATGATGAATGCCATCAAGATCACGGAATAGAAGACAATTCTTAAAGTACCAAACTCTCTTAGCCATTCTGAAATAGGGACGAGAAAGAAACAACCCAATAAAGGACCTACTAATGTTCCTCCTCCACCGATGACTGTAGCTGCGATGGGAATGACCGAGAAGTCAAGTGCAAACTGGGATATTCCAGACCACATATAGATATGGGAGAGATAGGCACCTCCAAGAGAACCAAGTCCGGATGCGATAAAGACAGCGATTGCCTTGTAAAGGGTGATGCTTAGTCCAGAAGCCCTGACAGCCTGATCATTATCCTTGACCCCGCGAAACACGAGGCCAATATCCTCATTCACCAATCTCCTTAAGCCAAAAAGTGCGAAGATCACGATAAAGATAATGAGATATTCCTCAACCCATCTGTTTGGAAAACCAGCCACCCCAAGGACACCATCCGTTCCGCCGAAGATATTCAATGCTTCAATGATTCTCATAAGAGCCAGAGGGTACATAAGGGTCACAATGGCAAAATAGACTCCTCTGAGGGGAAGGGCGGGCAGAAGGAGAAGGGTGCAAATAATAGCTCCACCAATGGTGGCCATGGGAATAGTGAGTACAGGGGGTAGTCCTAAGGATTTATTGAGGAGGGCTGCCGTGTATCCGCCCACCCCTATGAAAAAAGCGCCTCCCAGGGAGACCAACCCTACAAAATGGGCTAAGAAATCAAACCCGAGAGCGAGCAGGGCATAGATAGCCGCAATGGATACAACCCTTTTCCAATAGAGGGATGGAATAAGAAGAGGAAGGAGAAGAAGACCTACAATTAAAATTAGTCTCGGAAGAACGAGGTAAATGACCTCTTGCCATGAAGAGACAGCATAGATCCCTTCCGTCCGGACCTTGATACCTCTGTCTATTCTCTCTCTACGCCTTTCCTGGATGTTCAAGTCTTTTTCCTAAATCCGAAATTCGAATATCGAAATCCTAAACAAACGTCAAAAGGTAAAGGTAAAGATGCCCGTTTCGTTAAAGGGTAAGGTCGTTGGGTTTTAAAAACGTAACCCCCTTTACTCTATCCCTTTACTCAATACCAAACGGGCTTCGTAACCTTAACCCAAAAACCATTTTTAAACTCTTTCCTCCAGTTCTTTCTGTCTGCCAAAGAGTCCCGAAGGTTTTAGTATGAGCGTGATGATAATGGCCAGGAGTGCCACTACCATATGAAAATGAGATTGAATGTAAGCGACGGTAATGATTTGGAGGAATCCGATCATAAAGGCAGCAATGATGGCACCTACCCAACTGCCTAATCCGCCCACAATACATACAGCAATTGAGAGGATCAATACATTATAACCCGCCTCTACAACAATATTGCCCAAAGGAAGTAAGGCGATAGCAGAAAGTCCAGCCAAAATAGATCCCATCCCCATAGCAATGACGGCCATCCAGTCGGAATCTATCCCCAACATCATCGCCGCATGTTCATCCTGTGCCATTCCTCTTAATGCTAAGCCGGTCCTATTGAAATGGGTAAAGAGCCACATGAATGAGACCACCACAATTCCTATTCCTATGACGATAATTCGTTGAAAGTCGACCGGAATTCCTCCTATATTGATACTCCCTTCAATGAAAACAGGAAGCGTGTAGGTCATCCCTTTAAATCCTCCCCAACGCAAGAATTCAAGAATGGCCAACCCCAAAGCATAGGTTGCAATGATCTCAGAGGTGGCCATTCCTCTCACCCGGATGAGAACGAATCGATAGATGGCTGCTCCTACCAACCCCATGATGACGAGAGCTAAGAGGATGGAAATCATGTAGTTTAATTTTAAGAGATGTAGGAAACTCCAGACGAGAAATCCTGTAATGACATATAAAGCACCATGGGCAAAATTGGGGAGTCGGCTGATCCCGTAAACCAGAGTAAAGCCGATCGCCATTAAAGCGAGGGAGAAGCTATTGATGATTCCGTAGATGAGGATATCCATAGACAAAAGATTGGATGGAATGGTGGAATATCGGAATAATGGGTAAATCCCAGAAAAACTTAGACACCTTGTCTTTTCATTTTTCCGTTATTCCACATCTTTTCCCAACATTCCACTATTCCAATATTCCATTATCCCAGTAGTTTATTTCTTCATCCAGAGAGGAAGTTTAACCTCACCCATGGCAATTTTGGGCGGAAAGACCACCACTCTTTTTCCTGCTTGCCACTGGAAAATCGTCCCAACGGCTCCCTCATTGGGATCAACGCTGGGAATCACCTGGTGGTTTTTGGGATTAAACTTTATTCTCCCATAGACTCCTATTAAGTCCGTCTTCTCAAGGGCTGCCACGATTGCGCCAGAGTCTAAAGAGCCTGCGCGTTCAATGGCATCTTTCAGGACATAGACTGCCATGTAACTTGATGAAGTCCCGTAACCTTCAGGTTCTACCTTCCATCTCTTCGTATAGGCTTCAACGAACCTCATCGTCCAAGGGGTGGCTTTCGATGGAGCATTTCCCGCATTGACGACACTGGCCATGGCGTATTCCCCTTTTCCTTCCGTGGCCTTCCAAAAACCAGGCTCCTCGGCAGCAGAAATGATCGTGCCAAAGGGAAGTGCAGGTACCTTCATATCATACCATTGCTTAAGGAGGATGGAAGTCTCAGGCATATCCATCCAAATGAGGATCACCTGGGCATTCTCTTTTTTCGCCTTCATCAGTCCGACAGAATAGTCTGTTGTTCCAGTTGGGTAGATCTCTTTTCCTAAAACTTCCCAACCTTTCTCTGAAGCCAATTTGGCCACGAGATCACCTCCGCCACGTGCATGAGCAACATCCTGGATCATGATGAAAAGCTTATTGAGGCCGTATTTTGCTTTGATATCCATAAGGCAGGGGAGAAATTCTCCTGTAACCATCCAGGCGACTTCGCCAGAGATTCTAAAACAATACTTAAATTTCTCATATTCGGCTTCCACCCGCTTGTGATAGGCTGGAGTTAAAACCCCTGTCGATAATATGGATACCTTCTTATACTTAGAGAGCAAGTCCATTGCTGCGAGGGCTGCTTCAGACCTGACAGGGCCACCCACGATAAAATCAGCATTTTTCTCCAGGATGAGTTTTTCCACCACCAACAAAGCATCGCTGGTTGGCACTCCAGGTTCAAGATCGCGGGTGTCGATCACCTCAACTTTAAATGGCCTTTTCTCTTTACCGACAGTCACGCCCCCCTTGGCATTAATTTCCTCTACAGCTAGCTTTATTGCCCTTTCTGCATCCCAGCCGTAGAGAAATGCAGTGGATAGAGGTGCCCCAATCACAATAGGTTTTTGAGCAGAAGATGGGGAAGGAACAAAGAAGAAGACTAAAAATAGAACGATGGGAAAATAAACTGCTCGCTTCATAATACCCTCCTTTCATTTAAGATTTTTTGGCTCGGTCCCTCTCACTTATGACTTTTAGTCCAAAACAGATTTTTTGTCAATACATTTCAGTCTGACTGATTCCTCAAAAAAGTATTGACTTAAGAGTTTTAAAATAATATTAAAAATCTTATCCGAAAACCTCATCTTCAGTAAGCTTTTTCAGAAAGGAGGTAGCGAAATGTTAGAAGTCAAGAAATTAATGGTATTTTACGAGAATTCATTAGCGATCAATAATATTAATGCGATTTGCCAGCGGGATAAAATCACAGGGATTTTTGGGGCCAACAGCGCAGGCAAATCCACCTTGATGTATACAATTTCTGGGATCATCTTAGACATTAAGAAGAAGGAGGAGATGAAAGGAGGAGAAAGGATCACCGTCCTCGGCAATATCATTTTTAATGATGTGGATATCAGTCACACGAAGCCAAGCGAAAGAGCTAAAAGGGGGATTATCCTTTGTCCCGAAAGACGGAGGATCTTCCCCGAAAGCAGCACACTGGAGAACCTAAAGATAGGAGGCTATTTGGCTACGAAGTCCCAAGCCAAAAAAACTCTGGAATATGTATTTTCTATATTCCCACCTTTAAAAAAATTGAAAGGGAGAGAAGGGGGTTTTCTGAGTGGAGGAGAACAGCAGATGCTTGCCATTGGAAGGGCCTTGATGGCACAGCCAAAATTGCTCCTACTGGATGAGCCCTTACTCGGGTTGAGCCCTTTAATGGAGGCCGTTCTTGCGCGATCCATTCGGGATATTAATGCACAAACAGGGATTACTATCCTCATCGCAGAACAATATGCCCGTCCTATTTTACCAATCATAAATTTTGGCTATATCCTCGAGAATGGAGGAGCGGTTCTAGAAGGAACTTCCCTGGAACTGATGGAAAACCCAGATGTGAAATCAGCTTATTTTGGAGTTTAGTTTCCCGTTCGTTTGCGAGCTTTTGACCTTAGTCTTTGTATGTTTTATCTCATTGAGACTTCATCTCCCTCCCCAAGGAGATGAAACCGGTATGTCGTAGGATCTTACCATCCTTAATGATGAACATTCTGGATTCAACACTGGGGCGATGATCTCTGGAAGTAAAGGTGATGGGTGGGATAAGGCCTCCAACAACGAAATCTTTAAAACCTTCCAGCGCAAGCTTTACCCTTTCACGAGAAAATCCTTGTTCTGGAAGGGACCTTCCCAGGGCCTCTGCGATCACTTGGAAAGTTGCCCACCCTTCCACATATGAAAGGGTATGAGAATCATAGGGATGCCATCTCTGATGGGCCTCTTTGATTGCGGCCATCCCTGGGATATTTTCTCCAAAAGGAGAGATGGGTTGCACTCCCAATACCCCGTCAAAGGTTACAAGATTTTCGTCAAAAGCCCTCATGCTGCAAATCCATTTGGTCTTGAGATCCATTTTCTTAACTTCCTGCAGGAGGAATGAGGCTTCCTTGGAGGTAAGGCTGAGGTAGGCGAAATCGGGATTGTATGAATTGATCGTTGCGAGGAGAGGAGGGATGTGTTTCCCTAATTTGTCTCCAGATTGTGATAAATCAGAGATCCAGACATCCGGTCCGATGTCGATTCCCAAGGCTCTGGCATATTCCTTTGCTTCATCTAAAAAATGGCGACCAAAGTGGCCAGAAGATCCAATGAAGATGACTTTAGGTTTTCTCACTTTAATGCCGGATTTATCCGAAATGAAATTCATTGCTATTTTTGCTAAATCGAGCGGGGTTGGAGTGATTGAGAAAACATAGGGATATTTGGACGCGTTGGCAAATTGGGAGGGTAGGGACCTGATGAAGGTAGGGATTCGGTCAAAATGGAAATGAGGAACCAGAGCAAGGGCTGTTTCGGTGGAATACATGTAAAGAATCAGAATACGATCCGCTTCATTCAATTTTCGGTAGGCTGCCATGAACTCAGCGGGTTCGGAAGTATCGTCGATGAGAAATACTTCCAATTTCATTCCAAAGATTCCTCCTCGTTGATTGAGCCACTTACTGACATCCAACATCCCTCTGGCACATTCCCTTCCCGAATCTCCCCATCGACCGGAGTAGGGGATCAAAGCTCCAACCTTGAGAGCGGGTTGGCTGATTCCAGGGGCAGGCCATACTATTAACAGGATTATCAGAAGAGCCGAAAGGAAGAAGATGAACTGTCTTTTCATCTTGTTTGTATTGGCTATATTGACCTACAAAGGGGTGTTAAATTTGAAATGTTCACCCTGTTGTTGCATTAGATTCGGCGCTCGGATTCATCAAATCTTTACCAATTGAGGAGCGCCCCTTAAATCAATGTCATCTGCTGGATCAATCAATTGGTGACCTTTAGAAAAGATTACCAAAATGCTGAAAAACCGACCTTTTATGATGGTATTCAGTTAATTCAATCGCACCTTTATGCAACAACAGGGTTCATTCTTTTGTACTGGCTGCATAGAGTACAGCTAAGATTCTTGTTATCTTATCCTGGTGGCATTGAACCCGATGAGGAATGGTCGAATCATAATAAATCGAATCTCCAGGGTAGAGGACATCTGTATGATTTCCAAGAATCACCTCCATCTCACCCTCCAGGACAAAGATGAATTCCTCACCTTCATGGACAGAGGTCTTGGCGGCTTTAACCGTTGCTGGTTCCAGGGTCACGATGAAAGGTTCCATATGCCGGTCTTTCTTATCAAACCCTAAAGATTCGTACGAATAACCATATTTCACCCCGTCCTTTGAAGCAAACCGGGAAATGTTTTTTCGTTCGTCCTTCCTGACGATGGTAAAGGGTTCTCCTTGGGTCTCACCCAAAAAATCACCTACTCTTACACCCAATGACCTGGCCAATTTGATAATTGTCCCAAGGGAAGGGGAGACGAGGTGGTTTTCCATCTGGGAAAGCAGTGCCGTTGAAAATCCTGTCACATCGGCCACGTCTTTTAATGAAAGCCCCTTTTGTTCTCTCAATGCCTTAATCTTTTCTCCCACCCGGATCTCTTCAAAATCCTTTTTCTCTTCCATGATTCCCCCTAGATCTTCTTCAGGTTTTAATTTTTCTATGCAGACACGCGACACGCCTGCCTGCGGTAGGCAGGGACACGGTCACGTTATTTTTTTAATGTACTCTGCTCCAATTTGGATGGCCTTAATATTGGATGGGATAAGATGGTGGTAGCGTTCATCCAATACTTTTTCTAAGGACTCAAATAAAGAGGTCATCTCAACCAATTTTGTCTTTTCGATGAAAGCTCCTAAGGCAACCATATTCGCGAGTTTGGGATTTCCATTTTCAATAGCGATTTCATTAACAGGCATTGGAAAGAGTTCGATGTCTTTACGGGAAGTTTCATTAGGGTCAATGAGAGAGGAATTGATGAGTAAGAGCCCCTTTGATAGAACCCGGGGTTCATATTTAACTAAGGAAGGTAGATTCATCACGATAGCGGCATGGGGCCTTTCGACAACAGGAGATCCAATCTCTTTAGAAGAGATCACAACGGTACAGTTGGCCGTTCCTCCTCTCATCTCGACTCCATAAATAGGAAGATAG
>Ga0315279_10011471_pt1 | contig 10242 bp, 12 predicted proteins | sample YL17G06_20_MG_FD_203694 | JGI IMG/M metagenome (GOLD analysis project Ga0315279, IMG submission 203694) | Sediment microbial communities from Yellowstone Lake, YNP, Wyoming, USA - YL17G06_20 | ecosystem: Environmental > Aquatic > Freshwater > Lake > Sediment | place: USA: Wyoming | collected...
ATCAACCAACCTGCATTTATTTTAGGGGGTTGACATTGTAAGTCTTTCACGGGAATGACAGACATACGCAAAATGTCATTCCCGTGAAAACGGGAATCCATTCCTAGATATTACCCGATTATTTAGTTAATGCTCATATTAAATCTGGATGAGATTTCCAAACCTTTAACTTCTAATCTTCCTGATAGGTAGTTTTAGGAGCGTCTCCCCAAAGTCTTTCCAGACTATAAAACTCTCTTGAATCCCTTGTAAAAACGTGAACAATAACGTCTATATAGTCCAAAAGAATCCACGATGCCTTTTTCCCACCTTCACGATGCCATAATTTGACACCTTGATCATAAAGCTCATTCTCGATGTTTTCAGCGACGCCTTCAACGTGTGTGTCTGATGTTCCACTGCATATAACGAAATAGTCAGTGAAGGACGATAATCCTCTCAGATCAAGGACTATTACATCAAGTGCCTTTCTGTCAACTGCTGACTTTGCCGCAATTTCTGCAATTTCTGTTCCATTAAGCGCCAATAGCAATACCTCCATAAATAGTTTTTAGTTATGAGTTTTCAGTATCATTTTTGTGTTTTATTTTTGTTATAAGTTCATTCCATGCCTCTATACTCGTTGGATGAAGCATAAGCCTTTTTTTCATAACATAGATAAGCTTCATTTCCATCGCTTCTAGCAATGCGTTGTCAAGTTCACCATTAAATGCCAATTTCCTTATTTTATCAACTCCATCATAATTTCTGTTGGGTTCTGCCGAATCAGATAAATATAAAATTTTATCCAGCGTTGACATATTCTTAGTGCCTGTGATGTGTGCTTTTATTGCTTGAAGTATCTCATTGTCACTGATGCCAAATTCAAGCATTGCGATACTTGCTCCCACATAACCGTGCAAAAGACCTGCCTGACTCAACTGTATATCATTTATCGGTATGTTATGCTCCTGTGTGTATTGTATCAATTCCCTGTGAGACATGCCTTTGGCACAATCGTGTACGAGTCCAGCCAAAAATGCTTTTTGCTCATCAACACCATATATCTGTGCCAATTGTTTTGCCATCTCCCCTGTTGCCAGAGAATGATAATATCGCTTAGGGGTAAGTCTTTCTTCCAGTCTTTTTATGATCTCACTCTCTGTCATCATCAAGTAAAGATTCCTCAGTAATCGGGTCGCTTATAGTATACTCCTCATTCAGCCATTTTCCAAGATCAATCAGCTTACACCGTTTCGAGCAAAATGGAAAATACGGTGGCAATTTCTTCTTATCATCAAACTGGACTTCTTTTTCGCACATTGGACATTTAATTTTCTTTATCATGGCTGTATAACCCATTCTTGTAAATATAATCTTCAACTTCTGTCGGCACAAGGTATCTGATGGATAATCCCTGCTTTATACGCAGTCTTATTTCACTTGATGAAATGTCAATATTAGTTACGTTTAATGATGTAACCTTCTTCAATATTCTCTCGTCAGCACGGCTAATATCGTAACCCGGTCGGTTTATGCCTACAAAATTACAGATTTCTAAAAGCTCATTAATACTTTTCCACGAAAGCATCTCAAGTATAGCGTCAGCACCGACGATCCAGTGTATTTCTGAAACACCGTATTGTCTCATTAATTCTTTAACAGTTTCGATAGTATATGATCTTCCAGGTCTGTCGAGTTCAATACGTGACACCTCAAAGTGTGGGTTATCCTTTGTCGCAAGAACGGTCATCTCATATCTATAATGAGCATCCACAATCTCGTTACTATTCTTATGTGGTGGTCTTGCGCTGGGGATAAACAGAACCTTATCGAACTTGAGCAGATCGTATACTTCCTCTGCGCATATCAAGTGTGCTATGTGTGGAGGGTTGAACGTCCCTCCCATGACCACTATTCTCAACTATACCTATCTCCGTCGTCTTTGAGCTTGTTCTCTTAACTGACGTGCATAAACAGCACTATCCTTAATGTCATCACGATCTTTCCATAGACCGACTAATCCAGAATCTAAAAAATCTTTGGCTGTAATATGTTTTTTGTCTGTTTTACTAAAAGCCTCTAAATTGGCTAAAAAAGGTTGTTTATCAAGTTTTATCTTTGCGAAATCAACATCTTTTACATCTTCAGGTATAGAAAAATACGGTGCGAGTTTATCCCAGTCTTTATTTCTTATAGTAACGACTTCATTTAAGTAAAAGCTGACCCATATATCACTAAGTTTTGAATTATCCAATTCTTTAGAAAGTTTGTTTGTAGTTATATTCACATATTTTTCGTCAACGTCTATCCCGATGAACCTTCTTCCAAGTCTTTTCCCTGCAATTACAGTTGTTCCAGTGCCGACAAAAGGATCCAATACAATATCGTTTTCGTCTGTACTCATTAAAATTATTCTTTCTAGTAAATGTACTGGTAATTGACATGGGTGTTCGTCTCTATATTTGTTATGCTTGATTCGGTGAATATCTGTCCATACGTCAGAAACTAAGGGTCCGAATGGATGCAATCCAGCTTTCTTTCCTCCATAATCTTTCAGGAGATAATCACATTTTCTACAACGTTTATGTTGATAACGGATTTCGTAGAATTTGCATAATTTTGGGTCTTTCACATAATACAGAATCCCATAATGAGATGGCTGAAGGCTTTTTCCCATCGGTGAAGTTGGGGCATCCCAGGCGATCCAGTGTTTGAAAAAAGCAACCTCGTTCAAGAAACCTGATAATACGTCAACCATTTTGGGATGTTATGAACGAATATTGAGCCTGTTGGTTTTGTTATTCTCACCATTTCATTGATCCATTGCCTGCACCATTCCAAGTATCCGTTGATCTCTTTGTTATCTTTATATCCGTTATATTTTTTCTTGAGATTAAAAGGTGGATCCGCAAATGTAATATCTATGCAATCGTCTGGAATGTCTTGCATAATCTCAAGGCAATCACCATGAATTATAGTATTAACGTATTCATCAATCATCTGGGGATGGTTCATTTTTCACAATAAATAAGGTAACACTTTTCAAACACAATGTGGAAACATACTCCACTTATAGTGTGGTAACATATTCTTATGCAAACTACACTTTCGCTCTTTGAAAAAAGAAAAAATTATGCTGATTTAGACATCAGATGATCCAATGTCTTTGACCACGTTAATGGCTCACCAAGTGGACTCTTGCCTTTACGCTTGCCTCGTTGGAATTCATGATGATTCCAATAGTATTGAAGCAATGACGGTAACCATTCTGGTATTCCTCGATGCATATCAAAATATGGTCGCAAGAAGCTATGTGATCTGCTAAACTTGATGTCTGATAAAGGAATTTTCTAGATACCTTATATGTTTCAGCCTTGTTACCATACCCCAAGGTCGAGAGTCACTTAACATTTGCGTAGCCAATTGGAATCTAGTTGACAGGTCAATATGAGTTAAGCGATAATGTGTTGTCATAATGGAATCTCCTATGTTTGAAGTTTATGTTTATTTTCTAAGGAGATTCCTTATAATTTTTTGTCTATTTTTTCAAGTGTTTTGTTACCTTAATTTTGAACCATACCTATTATTTTACACCAAAGTAAGCTGGATATGTTCTTTTTCTAGTCTTCTTGCGTTTGTAGTTGCGTGCAAGCTCGATAAATATTCCAGCGTCCCTTTCAAGATCAGATTGCGTCCCATCGAAATAGAAGGTGCGTATGGGAAGATTTTCATGATCTCTTGCTACGTGATGTGCCACAGCCTCAGACGCTATACCGTTCATGCACGTAAACGGACTTATATCCGCAATACCATCCGCTCCCTTATCGTATAAATATATGGCGCCACCTATGCTCAGAACCATCTCACCCAGACAGCCATAATAAGGCAGATATGGAAGACTGTTTTTCAAGACGATCTCTATATTCTCCGGCTCCTCGTATCCTACGAAATCCTCATGGAATACGTTCATCAATGTATGTTCATCATTTCTCTGGACAGTGTTCTTTATTTTTGCCATCATCATATCAGTGGAGAAGCCTTTACCAAGCTTGCGTAAACGCTCAAGTTGATCGTGATTCGTGTACCATACCCATTCTGATATGCCTGCAAGCCATGTTTCTGCCCCGCAACTCTCTATAACCTTGATTATATCCTCATTGCTGAACGAGTTAAGTCGGCAGAATATCTCACCCACTACGCCTATCAATGGGAACTCAGGGTCGAACTTAGCAGGTATCTTCCTGAACCGTTCTCTTACAACCTCAAGTGCTTTGACCATTTCAGACATTCTTTTTCTATCTGAAGTATTCTGTTTTTCAATGACAGCAGATACATCATTTATGCCCTTTTCGTATTCAGCCTCAGTATCGCCTTTGTTTATCTCATAAGAACGGGTTTTCAGGAGTAGTTTCCGCATTATATCGCCTGCAACAACTCCGCGCCATGCGGTTCTCATAAGTTCGGTAGCATTTTCACCGACTTCGTCGTAGCTGTTGGTGCTTGTTGGCGATAAGATCATCACATCACCATAACCAAGCTCTTCCATGACCATCCTTGCATAACCTGCATACTGCCCAAACCTGCATGGACCACCAGCAGACGGCATAAAGAAAGCCACCTTACTAGGATCAAAACCCGGTTCCTCTGTAACTTTCAGAAAATCTCCAAGAGTGACCTTTTCGGGATAGCACTCATCACCTGAAGTATATCTTCCACCCAACTCCAGCGTTCTTTCGTCAGAGATAGGAGAGATCGTTGCATCAATGCCAACCGATCTCATTGCGGCGGCGATGAACTTTGCCCCTTCATAAGCCATTGGAGGAATATATAATTTTCTGCCTTTAAGAATCTGTTTCTTTACACTGCTATCTGTTGCTGTCGTTTCCACCATCTAAGAAATCCTTTACTGTCAAGATATGCCTCACAACGAGTTAAGAATCCTGCATCGTTGCTGTGACCATCAAATTGAAGCGACAGGAACGGTTTGCCGTCTGACGCTTTACGAATAAACTGCTTTATATATGAATCCGGTCCACACTTAAAGTTAGTAATATAGATAATGTGAAGGTTTGGATGCTCACCCACTATCTTAGCCGCCTGAAGTAACTTTCTGCCATAGTTCCAATACATATTTGAATTTACGTCAGCTATCCGAATACCTTCGATTGGTAGAAAATCAAACGGGATAACGTTTACACCGTAATATTCTCTTAATTTTCTAGGAATACCCAGATTAACCCCGGAGTCATAAATATTATATCCTCTACCGATTATAACAATACCAAGCTCATCATTATCAATCAGCGTTTGCAGAGCTTCACGCCCGGCTTCCACAAGCTTCTGCTCGAATTCTGACTGAGCTTTATAAGCCATATCAACCGCATTCTGAATCCTTGCCTTGTTGAATCCAAAAGACTTACCGAATTCCTGAAGCTCTTTAGTGACAGCCTCTTGACCGTCTCTGAAATGAATGGTTGGTTGGATAAGCTTGCTTTCGTGTCCCTCCATCATGGGAGCGTGTTTTATAACAAAAGTCATAGTCTGTCCCCATGGACACAGATGGGAATTTACTTCCGGGAATTCTGTCTCTGCATTAATTACGTTCGGAATGAATATATAATCAACACCCTTATCCAACAGATCACGGACATGCCCATGAGCAACCTTGAGCGGGAAGCACGGTTCAGCGACAACTGAATCTATACCGTAGTTTATGACCTTTTTGTTACTGGTATCAGACAGGACAACGTTGAAACCCAACTGAGACAGGAATTCACCCCAAAACGGGAGTTTGTCGTAAGTATACAATGATCTTGGAATACCTACGGTCTGACCTTTACCTTGTAGTTCTTTTGCATCATATTTATCAAACAAAAGTTCCTGTCGAAAAGCCACAAGATCGGGAATGATAGGCTTTTTATCGCTTTTTGACTGTTTCCTGTAACGCTCTGAGCATTTATCGCCCCAATATGTTCGCTCATCATCAATCCTGACTTCTTGTATATCGCAGTGGTTAGAGCATCCGGGGCATACGAATGACCTTATTTTATAATCAACCTTAGTCAGATCATATCCTCTGAAAGTCGTATCAAGTTTACGTTCATCAGCCATACCTGCTTCAAATTTTTCTTTGGCAAGCAGTGCTACACCGATAGCACCTATAACGCCGTTATGTGGTGGAACGATTATCTTTTTGTCAAGGATCGTGGCAAAAGCGGCGGCTACTGAATCGTTGTAAGCCGTACCACCCTGAATGAATATGCTATTGCCGATATATCTGCCTCTTACCACACGGTTAAGGTAATTAGTTGCTATCGAGTAAGCCAAACCGGCTACTAAATCCTCTACTTTTGCGCCTCTTTGAAGGTATGGGTTAAGGTCTTTCTCCATAAAGACGGTGCAACGCTCTCCAAGCCTGATCGGACTTTTTGAGCTAAGAGCCAATTGAGCAAACTCTTCCTTAATCTTGATACCGAGTTTCTCAGCCTGCTCTTCTAGGAATGATCCTGTACCAGCGGCACACGCTTCATTCATAGTGAAGTCAATAACGACGTTATCTTGTATACTAATGAATTTAGAATCCTGACCACCGATCTCAAATATAGTATCGGGACGATTTCCCGTTAATTTATCTGCTACGTGTGTGGCGCCTGTCTTGTGAGCGGTTATCTCGTCATTAATCGTATCAGCACCGACAAGAACTCCGACTAATTCTCTGCCTGACCCTGTTGTGCCAACCCCTTTGATATTTATCTTATCACCGATCTCATCTTCAATAACCTTCAGGTTTCTAGTGACAACTTCAATGGGTCTGGCTTCAGTAGGAACGTATATTTCCATTATAAGATCGCCATTATCGTCAATAACGACTAAGTTTGTACTGACTGAACCTATATCAATCCCAAGATAAGCATCAATTTTTTCTGTTTTACCTTCATCTGTTCTTCCGTTGCACGGCGGAACGTGGAAGGAATAAGGCTTTATCATGTCTCTAAGCAATATAACATTTTCCATATTCAAGGGTTGCATAGTTGGAAAATTTCTAGCGGTAGTATCAGCATATTCCCCAAGCATCTGTACATCACGTTTACTGATACTTTTTGCTTCTTTCTCCTTATCAGCCAATAATCCCGCGCCTATTGCACTCATCCATGCGTAGTAATCAGGCACGAAAAATTCATCATCGTTAAGTTCAAAAAGGTTCTGCATTGACTGAACAACGCCCTTATTTGCGGCAACACCGCCTATGAAGGCGATTTTTGGCATAAGCTCTCTGCTTTTTACGATTGTGCCTTTGTAGTTGCGCACCACAGCATCGCAAAGACCCTTAAATATCTCAGGTGGTTGAACACCTACCTGTTGAGCATGGATCATGTCGGATTTTGCAAAGACTGAGCAACGACCTGCGATATTTGCCGCTTTACCCGCATTCATGACCATATCGCCGACAACTTCGATCTCATACTTGAGCCTTGAAGCCTGCTGATCCATGAATGACCCTGTTCCTGCGGCACACTCACCGTTTTTCTCGTAATCAATTATGCCAACAACATTTGTTTCCTTATCAATGTCTATTTGGATATACTTGGAATTGTTACCACCCATCTCAAATACAGTCTGGACGTTCGGGTGAAGAATACCAACTCCATGAGCAATTGTCTTAAAGTCATTCACGTAAGGGATACCGAGTATCTGACTAAGTAGTTTTCCTCCTCCGCCTGTTACGCATACAGCACCGACCCTATCTTCTGGTATCTGCTTAAACAATTCATCAAGAAGCTCATAAGTGGAGTGAACGGGCATACTTTTTATACGTTTATACTTCGATACTAGAATATACTTACCGTTTAGAAGTGACGAATCATTATCATCAATATGAAAGAACCCATCTTCTTTAGAAGCGATCTTTTTTAATAATTCTTTATCGTTTTCATCTTCGCCGATAGCGGCGATTTTAACGCTTATAGCACCGACGTCTATCCCAATATTTATCATTTTTTAACTACCCTCATAAACCTAAAAAAACACTTAATTCAACACGCTAACGTAAACCATATATTATAACGCTAATATTCCAAAGACGGATTTCATTATTCCGTATAAAAATATCTTCTAAGTTGTTCCTCTGGAATGTAACGAGATGCCTGACGAAATATTGCCTTCAACGTACCAATATCTATAATTGTATGTAAAGGAACTGTGAGTATTTGCTTTTTCTCTGTAGAGCCTATTCTTCTTAATTTAACATGACTTCCACGTTGTGTATAAATACTAAAACCAAAATTCTCAAATATCCTTATAACTTCTCTCCCTGATAACCTTTTTAATTTAGGCGACATTAGCTGTGGTCTCCAACTCTATAGTCACTAGAATTATAGGATTATCTACCAAACCAAATTCTGATGGGTCTTCTCCTTCCAGATGGAGACTAACTGCTTCTTGCAGATTAGCTATGGTCTCATCCAATGTCTTTCCCTGAGTGACAACGCTAATCTCCATACACTCAGCAACGTAGTATTCCTCACCTTTATAAATGTATGCCTGAATATTGTGTTTCATGTTATATCCTTTGCTTGCGTTTATATTCTACATTCTGTGACATAATCCATTAATCATCCTCATTCTCATAGCTAAAAAGCGACTTACGTGCTTCAGCAAAAAGGCTTTCATCTATTTCGCTACCTTTCCAAATGCCTTCTAAAGATTCGCGCTTTTTATTCTTCTTGTTTGAGTCCGTTTTCCATTGGCTATTAAGTAAATGAACGATCTTATATAAAATTGGAGTCATCTCTTGAGGAACGGACTCAATCTCCTGTAAAAGTTTTTCACGATAGTAATTTTTGTTTTCAATCTCCATTATATTTCACTCCTCGTAACTAAATAGCGATTTTCGTGCTTCATCAAAAAGGCTTTCATCTATTATACTTTCTTTCCAAATGCCCCTCAGGGATTCTCGCTTTTTATTTACCTCACCTAAATGTGTGCATGAATATTGTGTTTCATGTTATATGATTACTCAATCTCCGATATAATCTGGTCGGGGTCTCGTGGATGCAATGACTGAGTTGAGCAATCCACAACAAAATCCAAATCCTCAAGAACGATTGCACCGATAAGCGCTGAATCCCTGTCTGGTTCAACAGCGGCACGGAAAGTCGCCTGTCGTCCAAGTAAGTCCACCATAACGTCGTCAACAAGTTTTCGAGTAGCAGTTCGTCCATCTGCATAACGGACTTTTGTTTCGCCAACTTCTCTAGCGCCAATTTGTTTAGCGATGCTTTCGGGTATAACCAATCGTGTTGCCCCGGTATCTACTACGCCTCTTATCTTTACTTGACGAACCTGATCAGATGTCATTAATCCACGCTGCATAAGAGCAAAATCTATACTATTTAACAAATTAAACTCAACCGCAAAACGTCCCATTTTTTCTCCATTTATATCATCACAATACTGACTCATTGTTTTAGTCTCTATCACCATTGTATTTCACCTCATTGGGACAGATATGTATGTCCCTCGCCATTGCAAATGTAGGGGAGAATCTACGTGTTCTCCCCTTTTATGTCATTTCAAGACGATCATTTTCTTCACTTCGGAGAATCCCTTTGCTTGAATTCTATAGAAGTAAATTCCACTTGCTACTTTCACTCCCGATTCGTCTTTGCCATCCCAATATGTCGCCCTATCACGACTTGTATATAGACCAGCAGGCTTATATCCAAGCTCAAGTTTCCTTACTAATTCACCTGATACGTTGTAAATCCAGATTTTAACGTCGCTTCCTTCCTTTAGTTGATAAGGTATCCACGTATCAGGATTAAATGGATTCGGGAAATTTTGTAATAATGCGCTCCGTTCTGGTCTCATTGCCCACGAACTGAACCTGCCATTTACTTTTCCAGAATTTATAGGAGTTGCATCATAACTATAAAGTTCTACACTTTGTAAAATCAAAGGTGAAACTTTATCGGTCAATATATCAAATTTTATATTAGCCAAATTAATTTCAAAGCCATATTTTTCACGTCCTTTAACTAAAAAAATGTTAATTTCATAATGGTGAGGAATGTTCAGTATTATTTTGGCACATAAGTTGAATATCTGTCAAGTGTTAATGAAAGAGTGAAAGAAGCGTTTGATATATAAATAATGTGGCTCATATGGGGAATTAGGTGAAAAGGAAGCTTGACATATATGATATACTATTCACAAAAACAACAAAGAGAGGAGAGTGTATCATATGCGATTCCCCATTAC
>Ga0315279_10011472_pt1 | contig 10242 bp, 6 predicted proteins | sample YL17G06_20_MG_FD_203694 | JGI IMG/M metagenome (GOLD analysis project Ga0315279, IMG submission 203694) | Sediment microbial communities from Yellowstone Lake, YNP, Wyoming, USA - YL17G06_20 | ecosystem: Environmental > Aquatic > Freshwater > Lake > Sediment | place: USA: Wyoming | collected...
TGATTGTTTCGGGGAAAAACCTTCAGGATTTTCTCCAATCCATCAGCCATAATCCTGATATTTATGCCGTCAGACCTGGCGGGGGTGCGCGCATCCTCAACGACAATGCCTCCACCATTATCCAGTCTGGCAATCCCCCCACAGGCTTGCCTATCTGGGCAAGAGGTCTTTATGGCGAGGGACAAACAATCGCCATCCTTGATACTGGTCTTGATTTCGACAGCTGTTATTTCGCCGAGGACAATGGGACATCACCCCCGCTGGCGATTGGAACTGCAACCGGGTTGCCCGAGCATGGACGCCGCAAGGTGCTCATCTATAATCTACTCTATCCGCCAGACCAGGATGCCGGACCGGGCGACTTTGATAATCAGGGACACGGCACGGCGGTGGCGGGAAGTGCTCTCGGTTCTTATCTAAGTGACCCCCTGGGGACGACTGTCTTCAACGGCATGGCGCCCGCCGCAAAAATTGTGGTGCAGGATGCCGGATTCCAGACTAATGATTGCGCAGATTTGCCGGCGCTCGGCTGTCCCGTGATTGACCTGACGCCCTTTTTAAATCAGGCAATCGCCCAGGGCGCAAATATCCATAACAACAGCTGGGGCGACCGCGAAAATTATATGCCCCAGAACACTTATACGGCGCCCACGGCGGATATGGATGAGGTGGTCTGGCGCAATCCTGAATTTCTTATCGTTTGTGCCGCCGGGAATAACGGTTCCGGAAATGACACTGTCGGAAGCCCGAGCGTGGGGAAGAATGTGATTTCAGTCGGGGCGGCACAGAGTCCAACCTTCGGAGAGAGCGCAGAATCACTGGCGAATTTCTCCGGTCGTGGCTGGACCTCTGACGGGCGCATCAAGCCCGACCTCATCGCCCCCGGACAGACACGCACCGCACGCTCGGATTATGCTGTCACTACCAATAACTGCAATACCTTACTTCTCCAGGGAACAAGCCTTGCATCCCCTGTCACCTGCGGAGCGGCAGCCCTCGTCCGGGAATATTTTACCGAAGGATGGTACCCCACAGGTGTTAAAAACGCCGCCAACGCCACCACGCCCACAGCGGCACTCATTAAAGCCGTCCTCTTAAATGGAGCGGTGGACATGAGTGAGGTGGCGGGTCCGCCGCCCAATCGCGATGAGGGCTGGGGACGCATCCATGTTGATAATTCGCTCTATTTTAATGGCGATGCCCGCCGAATCATTGCTGTGGATAAACGCGATTACTTCACAACTTCAACTCAATCACCATATACTCTGGAATTTGAGGCGATGGGAAATGTCTCAGCAGGACAGATTAAGATAACGCTTGTCTGGACTGATTATCCCGCTGCTCCCGCCGCAACAATCGCCCTCGTCAATGACCTCGACCTTTCTGTTACGGATGCGAGTTCTACGACGACTGTTTATCTTGGCAACAGATTTGACACATCAGGGAACAGCATTACTGGCGGCATCCCCGACACGATTAACAACGTAGAGATGGTTATTCTTCCTGCAAATGCGACAGGCATATTCAAAATCAGCGTGAAGCCCACTCACCTCGTTGAGCCGCCCCAGGGCTTCGCCCTCGTTATCGGCGGTGATGTGAGGCGTATTTCAAGTCCACAAAGCACGGGATGGCTCATCCGGGGGGAATGAGCCGTCTCCCGCCCTTTTCCTAATTTCATTGACACAACTATTGGATATCCATAAGAAATCACAGCGAATTATACAGACAGCATGCAGGAGACTGGAAATGGTAAAGCCAATTAATATCGGTCTGATTGGTTTTGGAAATATAGGCACCGGCGTTGTGAGGGCGTTGAATGAAAACGGGCGTTTAATCGCAAGACGCCTTTCGCGTCCCATCAAAATCTCCCGCATTGCGGATATCGACCTCGCCAGCGTGCGTCCCGTCAAATATGATAAAAGCATCCTGACCAGTGATACCATGTCCGTTGTGAAAGACCCCTCCATTGACATTATAATTGAAGTCATCGGCGGCATCAAGGCGGCAAGAAAAATTGTTGAAACCGCCCTCAGGCGCAAAAAACATGTCGTCACCGCCAATAAGGCGCTCCTTGCCCACTATGGCGCCGACCTTCTTGCCCTTGCAAGGGCGAATGGCGTCTCACTCCTTTACGAGGCGGCGGTTGGCGCGGGCATCCCCATCATCCGCTCCATCGCATATTCCTATGCCGCCGACCGCATTAAGACCATCCGCGGCATCCTGAACGGCACAACAAATTACATACTGACAGGTATGGAAGAGCAGGGATGTGATTTCCATGACGTCCTGAAAGAGGCGCAGATGAAGGGCTATGCCGAACCCGACCCTACCTTTGATGTGGAGGGCTATGACACTGCCCACAAACTCTGCATCCTTGCCTCAATGGCGTTCGGGCAGGACATCCGCATAGACTCGGTCTTCACCAGCGGCATCACCCTTGTGCAGAAGGAAGACCTCGCCTGCGCCCGCGAGCTGGGATACACAATTAAACTCCTCGGCATCGCCAGATTGCACAAGGACGGTAAGGCGGAGGTGAGGGTGCATCCCACACTTATTCCGCGCACATCCATGCTTGCATCGATTCGCGGCGTCTTCAACGCAATGGAAATTGATGGAGAGCCTGTCGGATGCCAGATGCTTTATGGTCGGGGCGCAGGGTGGGGTTCCACATCGAGCGCCATCATCGGCGATGTGATGGATATTGCCAGCGCCATTGCATCAGGCGCCCATATCCCCTATCCCGTTGAAATCCCCATTGGGCAAAAGGACATCAAGCCCATGGAGGAACTCATGACGGCATATTATATTCGCATGACCCTCAGGGATGCGTCGGGGATGCTTGCAAAGGTATCAAGCGTCTTCGGCAGAAACAGAATCAGTATAAAAACCGTTCTTCAAAAGACGAGCGACCGGCGAGGATATGTCTGCGCCATCTTCATCACACACAAGGCGCTGGAAGGAAGCGTTCAAAAGGCGCTCGATATGTTGAAGGAGAAAAAACTCTGCCGAGAAAAACCGTTCGTCCTGCGTGTTGAGGAATAGTCATGATTATCGGCGTGGGGATTGACATCGTTGAGGTGGAACGCATCAAGGCGGCGTGGGATGCGCACGGCGCTCGTTTTTTAAACAGGATTCTGACGGAGGCGGAAAAGGCATATTGTCTGAAGTTTGCCGGAGCGGCTCTGGAGGTTGCTGGACGCTTCGCCGCCAAGGAGGCGTTTTCCAAGGCGATTTATACAGGCATGGCGCAGGGCGTTCACTGGCGCGACATTGAAATTACCAACGAGCCGAGCGGCGCGCCGAAAATGACCATAAAGGGCAAAGCGGCGGAACATGCGGAATCATTGGGAGTGAATCGAATTCATGTCAGCATCAGCCATACACATCAACACGCCGCCGCTGTGGTGATAGTTGAAAAAGCGTAAAATTTCTCTTGAATCCCTCCGAGCCGACAGCGTAAAAAAATAACTTGTTTTTGATGATGAGGTTAAAGATTCTTTTACAAATTGCCGAAGTGGCGGAACTGGCATACGCGCATGGTTGAGGGCCATGTGGACATTGTCCTTGGGGGTTCAAGTCCCCCCTTCGGCACCAATAATAACCAGTCCCGCATTGGATACTAAATCAATCCATGCGGGACTTTTTATTTAAAATCGATTGAGTCGATTGAGGGTCAGACCCCTATAAAAATGTATAAAATTCCATACTTTTCCTTCATTGATTTACTGACTCTGGAGCCTGACGCGATTTTGAAAATAATAATCGAGCATTTCACGCGCAAGCGGGGCGGCGGTGGCGCCACCATATCCACCCTCCTCAATCAACACCAGAATAGCTACCTCAGGCGCATCATACGGCGCAAAACAGATGAACCAGGCGTCGTTCTCCCTCCCCGGTCTTTCAGCGGTGCCTGTCTTCCCCGCCGCCTTCCACTCCTTTGAAAAGCCCGCCTGAAATGCCGTGCCGCCGGTTGAGACAACTCCCTTCAAACCCTCCATGATGAGGCGGCGACTTTCTTCGGGAAGGGTGGTGTCCCTTGACTTGGGGACAAATTCCGTGCGATGTCCCTCGGCATCCTTGTGGTGGAGAAGGAGATGTGGCTGGACAAGTCTGCCCCCGTTGGCAAAGATGCAATAGGAGATGAGCGCCTGCAGGGGCGTGGCGCTGATGGCGCCCTGTCCAATGCTCATATAAAGAAGTTCCCCGGTGGGAATGGAATCGGGGGACTGTAAAGGAAGCTTGCCACCCACCTCAAAGGGGAGGTCGATGTCAGTCTCCAGCCCATATCCGAAAAGGATTGCCCATTGCAAAAGCCTTGGCGCTCCGATTTTCCTTGCAATCTGATAGAAGTAAACATTGCACGATTCCTTGATGGCGTTTCTCATATTTATCCGCCCATGCCCTGTCGGGAGTTCGCACATGAAGGGCTTTTTCCACTCCGGAAGAATGTAAGAGCCTTCACAGTCGTATTCCTCCTGGGGATTGATTCCCGCATCAAGCCCCGCCATCGCTGTTACAAGTTTGAAAGTGGAGGCGGGCGGGTAGTTTTCCTGAATCGCCTTATTCAGATAGGAGACAGGGCGGGTGGGTCTGGGAGGCGCCCCGGGCTCATTGGAGTCATAGGTGGGATAGCAGGTCATGACAAGGACATTCCCATTTGCCGGGTTCATGACGATGATAACCCCGTGGCGTCCCTCCAGTTTGTAATATGCGAGCTTCTGAAAATCAAGGTCAAGGGAGAGATATAAATCATGTCCGGGCACGGCGGGGGATGTTTCAAGCGTGTCCACATAGCGTCCGTGGGCATCACGTTGAACAATCTCCGTCCCCGCCTCGCCACGGAGCAGGTCCTCATACGAGTTTTCAATGCCGGCAACCCCCGCGAGGTCATCAGGGGTGTATCCTTTCTCGATATATGAGGACATCCTCTCCTGCGAGATGCGTCCCACATATCCGATGACAGATGCAGTGACAGCACCTTCCGGATAATATCTTTTAAAATCGGGCGTGATGCGGATGCCGGGGAGTTCCCACTTTCGTTCAAGGATGGGTGCCGCCAGTTCCATGGGTAGATTTCGGGCAAGCAGTTGCCACTTCCAGCGGGGACGCAGAGCCAGCGCAGACTCTTCCTTTTCTGAAAAATCCCGCCCGAGAACATCCTCAAGATAGACAATTGTTTTGTGCATTTCCTCTTTAGAGAGGCGAAAGGGGCTGACCCAGATGGAATAGGTCAGGCGATTAACGGCAAGGGGTTTTCCGTCGCGACTGAATATCTGCCCGCGCGGGGCTTCAAGGCGCTGGGGATGGACATAATTATTCCGCGCCAGCTCAGAATATTGGCGATGCCGCAGGATTGTCCATTGCGCCATACGCGAGGCGAGAATAAGAAAGATAAAAATGGCGAGCCATTTGAGAAGCCTCAACCGCTTTTCAAAACGCAGGCGATCTTGAAATTCGGCGGATATTATCGACATCGGGTCAGTTCAAATGGTTTCAGAATTTTCCTTAATGATACTCTCAATATTTATGTCCGGAGGCGACGCAGTCTCAAAAGGGATAGGACGTTTGATATGCGCCAGATACTCCCGATTCCCCGATGTGCCCATAAGCGGCGATGGCATCAGTCCAAGGACGAGCCAGCCCATCCTTCCAAACTCACCGAGCATCGCCTCCAGCACCTGCCGGTGTACATCCCTGTCCTTGACCACACCGCCTCTGGGAACCTTTTTCCTTTCCGCCTCAAACTGGGGCTTTATGAGTGGAATGACCACTCCTCCCGGAACAAGAAGCCTCGCCACCGCCGGCAGAATCAGCTTAAGCGAGATGAACGAAACATCTATCACTGTCAGGTCAACCGGCTCAGGGACCACTTTCTCCGAGAGGAGGCGGGCGTTCACCCTCTCTCTGAGGAGCACCCTGGGGTCATTCCTCAGGCGGAAATGGAGCTGACCATATCCAACATCGATGGCATATACCCTGACAGCTCCCCTCTGCAGGAGGCAATCCGTAAATCCGCCTGTAGATGCACCCACATCCATGCACACACAACCAGCGGGATTGATGCCGAACCGGTTGAGCGCCGCCTCCAGCTTGTATCCCCCGCGGCTCACATATTTCTGGAGGGACTCCTTCAGGGAAATCTCAACATCCGGGCGCACCTGCATTCCCGGCTTGGGCTGTGGAATTCCCTTCACGAGAATCTGTCCCGCAAGGAAAAGGCGGCGCGCCCTTTCCCGGCTTTCAACAAGTCCCCGCTTTACAAGAATCGTGTCAAGACGTTCCTTTTTTGATTCCATTTTTCAACCATGAAAGGGTGAGATTAAAAGACGGGGAATCCTGTGTCATATTTTTGTGGAGGAGGCTGCCGGATAGGGAATTCGGTCATGTCCAGCCCTCAGAACAGCCCTGACGCTGTCCGCGATGCGTGCGGGTGAGAGCCCATATTTTTCATACAGCTCAGTTGGAGTGCCATGTTCAATAAAGATATCCGGCAGTGCCAGCATTATGCATGACTTTTCCACGCCGCGGCTCGAGAGGAATTCATTAACCGCCGAGCCAAAGCCCCCTGCCACCGTATTATCCTCAACGGTAAAAATTCGGTCATACTTTTCGACCGCCTGGAGAATCATATCCTCATCCAGCGGTTTGACAAAACGCGCATCCGCCACGGCTACATGGAGCCCTTCCTGGTCGAGGAGTTCCGCCGCCTCAAGGGCGTGATTCGTCATGGTTCCAGCACCGATAATGACCGCCTTCTCGCCATCGCGCAGCCATTCTCCCCTGCCTGTTTTGAAAATCCGGACAGGCCGCTCCAGATTTATATTTTTCAGACCGCTCCCCCCGCGTGGGTATCGGAAGGCGACGGGACCATTTTCATGAACCAGCGCTGTTGCCAGGGCGTCGCGCAGCTCCTCCTCACTCCGCGGAGCCATGATTGTCATATTTGGAATCATGCGCAGGTAGGAGAGGTCAAATGTGCCGTGATGTGTGGGACCGTCCTGTCCGACTATGCCTCCCCTGTCAAGGGCGAAGACAACTGGCAGTCCCTGAAGCGCTACATCATGAATGATCATGTCAAATGCCCGCTGGAGGAATGTGGAATAAATGGCTACAACGGGTTTCAACCCCTCACATGCCATCCCTGCCGCGGCGATAACGGCGGCGCTCTCCGCAATGCCAAAATCGAAAAAGCGCTGAGGGAACCGTTGAGCAAATTCACTGAGACCAGTCCCTCCGGGCATTGCTGCCGTGATTGCCACAATGCGCTCATCCTTCTCCGCCTGCTCCAGAATTGCCCTGCCAAAGGCATCCGTAAAAGTCAGTCCACCCTTCTGCTTAGGTTCGCCGGTCTCGATAAAAAATGGCGATGCGCTGTGATATTTCTCAGGGTTCTTTTCAGCGAATGAGTATCCTTTTCCCTTCATAGTCATCACATGGAGGACGCGGGGGCCCTTGGAGTTAAGAATCGTCTTCAAGGTCGGGAGAAGGACATCAAGGTTGTGGCCGTCAATCGGTCCTACATATCGAAATCCCAGCTCCTCAAAAAAGATACCCGGAACGATAAGACCCTTCACAAACTCCTCAACGCGGTGGGAAAATTTCACAATCCCCTCGCCGATTTTATGTTGCCCGAACCGGAGTCGATTAACCATTCCCTCCAGTCTCACCTTGGAGTAATTATACCATTCATCCGATATGAACCGGCTGAACATCTTAGGGATGGCGCCGACATTCCGGGCAATGCTCATCTCATTGTCATTCAGTATGACCATGAAGTCCGTTCCGAAAGCGGATGCGGAATTCAACGCCTCATAGGCAAGCCCGCAGGTCATTGAGCCGTCGCCAATTACGGCAACAACCTTAAAGCCCTCCTTTTTGAGGTCGCGGGCACGGGCAATCCCGAAGGCTGCCGCAAGTGAGGTGCTGGCGTGTCCCGCGCCGAAGACGTCATATTCACTTTCATGACGCTTGAGAAAACCGCTCAATCCCTCCATTTCCCTCAGGGTATGAAAACGCTCCCCCCTGTCGGTCAGAATCTTGTGGGCATAAGCCTGGTGTCCCACGTCCCAAATCAGCTTGTCCTGCGGGGTGTTCATGATATAATGAAGGGCAATAGTAAGTTCCACAGTTCCAAGTGAGGAGGCGAGATGTCCCCCCACCTCGGATACGACCTGTATGATTTCCTGCCGGATTTCCTGGGCAAGGGTTTTCAGTTGCCCGATGTTGAGTTTTCTAAGGTCTTCGGGGTTTTTGACCTTTTCGAGTATCATGATAATTCCTGCCATTAAAGAATAAATTTGCTCAAATCTTCATCCTGGATAATTCCGGAAAGGGTGTTCTGAACAAATTCACGATTAACGGTGAGCTCCTTATTATCAGTGTGGGGCGCATCAAATGAGATATCCTCAAGGAGTCGTTCCATAATGGTATAGAGGCGGCGCGCCCCGATATTCTCCATCCGCTGGTTCACCTCATAAGCGGAACGGGCGATCTCATCAATCCCATCCGTTGTAAAGATGACATTCACCCCCTCAGTTGCAAGGAGAGCCGTGTACTGTTTTGTCAGAGAATTCTTCGGTTCCGTTAGAATCCGACGATATTCCTCCACGCCAAGGTCATTCAATTCCACACGCAGGGGGAAACGTCCCTGGAGCTCGGGAATCAGGTCAGAGGGTTTTGTCTGATGAAAGGCGCCTGCCGCAATAAAAAGGATGTGGTCGGTAGAGACCATCCCGTATTTTGTTATAACCTTTGAGCCTTCAATAATGGGCAGAAGGTCGCGCTGGACGCCCTCGCGGGAGACATCGGGTCCATGTCCGGGCGTTCCCCGACCGGCAATCTTGTCAATCTCATCAATAAATACAATCCCGGACTGTTCCACGCGCTGCACGGCTTCCTTGATGACCTTGTCCATATCAAGGAGTTTTTCCACCTCTTCATCCGTGAGGATGCGGCGGGCATCCCGCACAGGCATCTTCACACTTTTTGTCTTTTTAGGAAGCATCTTCTCAAAAAGGCCTTTGACATCGATGCCCATCTCCTCAAGACCGGGTCCACCTGCAAGGACCTCGACCATGGGTCCAGATTGAACCTGTATCTCAAATTCCACATCCCTTTCCTCAAGAAGACCATCATTGAGCTGCTGCTCAATCTTCTGGCGAGTGCGGAGCCACCGCCCGAAACGCTCCTTTTCCTCTTCGGGGAGCCCTTCCATGTCATAAACAATCTCCCCGCCTTTTTTGCGCTGACGCGCGGAGCGGGTGAGATGAGGCGGCGGTGGGAGAAGAAGGTCAAGGAGCCTTTCACTGGCGCGTTCCTCCGCCCTTCCGCGAATCTCGGACGTCTTTTCCTCTCTTACCAAATTGACGCCGACCTCGGTGAGGTCGCGGACCATGCTTTCCACATCCCTCCCGACATAGCCCACCTCTGTGTATTTTGTGGCTTCCACCTTGACAAAGGGGGCGTAGGCGAGTTTGGAAAGGCGCCGGGCAATCTCCGTTTTTCCCACCCCTGTGGGTCCTATCATAATAATGTTTTTAGGATAGACCTCTTCACGGATATCTTCATGGAGGCATCGGCGTCTTGCCCGATTGCGCAGGGCGATGGCAACCAGTTTCTTTGCCCTGTCCTGCCCGATAATATATTTATCCAGCTCGGCTACAATCTGCCTTGGAGTCAGCCCTTTATCATCATCGTTTTTGTTCATGGACTCTTCTATTTATCAAAATATTCCTTTTTCATCCTCTTGATGAGCCTGTCCGCCACCACTTCCATGGTGCTATACTGGGAATGGAATTTTTTTCGCAGGCTGATATTGCCAGACCAGACAGGCTTGCCGGACTCGGCATCCATAAGAACAGCGTCCACATCTATCACGCTGGACCACCAGTGAAAAGCGCGGTTGTGACTGGTATAACACTGCCTGATTTTCCCGATGAGGATTTTATCCTGCTGCAGGTCACGGGCAAAATCCACCACCGGCACCTCAGTAATGAGACGGTCAATAGCCCTGTCATCAAGAGCGGGGTAAGCCTTTTTCAGCCGGCTCTTCTTGTTTGCCATATAGTATTTCAGGTCCATCCGCGAATATACTAAAACATGCGGAATCTTTTTATCAAAGCGCGTTACAAAGATATCTGAAAATATCTCACCGGCATTGGGATTGCGGTAAATATCGCGCGACCCGAACCACCATCCCTGCCGCTCCTTGGGCACGGTGGCAATATCATCGGTCACCTCAAA
>Ga0315279_10011473_pt1 | contig 10240 bp, 6 predicted proteins | sample YL17G06_20_MG_FD_203694 | JGI IMG/M metagenome (GOLD analysis project Ga0315279, IMG submission 203694) | Sediment microbial communities from Yellowstone Lake, YNP, Wyoming, USA - YL17G06_20 | ecosystem: Environmental > Aquatic > Freshwater > Lake > Sediment | place: USA: Wyoming | collected...
GTGATGCGAAGATAACCCTTGATGTTTTGGAACGCTTAGGTCAGCCAATTGAACGATTAGATTTGACGGATAGTAACATCCCCGAGCAAGTTAAAAATTTTGCTGCTGATGCTGATATGCTTGTTGACGCCCTTTTTGGCACCGGCTTGACCGGCCAACTCAGCAATGAGTATAAGGTTTTAATAGAAAGCATAAACGCCCAGAATCGCCCGATTCTGGCGGTGGATATTCCATCAGGGCTTGATTGCGACACTGGCAAGCAAAGTTGGGGGGTATATAAGAATTTCCAATAGACCGGTGCTCTGGCCACAAAGGGCGACCCTTTAATAGGTGCGGTTTCGGCTGGTACAGCTTTTGGTAATCAGCCTGCAAAACAGCCACGAGTGAGTTGAAAAAATCGTCAAACAAAACAGACAAACATCCTAAAGGGAAATAGGCCCGAAAAAAAAAGATAAAGAGGAAAGGGTCAGCCGGCACTACCGACAGCGAAACTCCTATTTACGATATACCCTGGCGTAATAAGCCCCGCACAGCTCGTTGCCGGTCTGGTCGTAGAACCAGGTCTGCAAACGGGTCTTGCCGGCCTTCAGCGAAGCTGTAAATGTCACAGCCCTTTCACCTGAGGCAACGGGTTTCGACTCATCGAACTGATTGATTTTCAAACGTGCCCTGGCAACGGGCAGGGCTTTGCCTTCCCCAACCGGCCCCTTTAGCGGCGCATCCAAAGCGGCGTTGGCTTCCGGGGGCCAGCGAGTAGGGGCGGTTCGCGAACCGCCCGTACTACTGATAGTCGCCATCCTGCTCAACCAGAATGTTCCAATAGGAGTTTATCTTTTGCTGCAGATGTCCAAAGTTGTCTGCGTAAACCATATACCAGTCTGCACAGGTTAGAGTTACCGGGTTTTCTTTGTCCGAGCCGATGTGAACGCAGCAGGGTTCTTTAGCGATAGGTTCCACCTCGGCCCACCAGCGTTCGTAGTGGTCACGCATTGCCCTGACGACATCCGGATGTCTGTCAGCAACATTCGTCGCTTGCGCTGGATCGCCGGCAATCTCATACAGCTCTTCGCCCTTGACCAGACGCCACTTGTTCCACATCACCGCGGCATTCCACTTCGGGATTTCAATGTGGTACTGCACGACCAGCATCCGGTCGGCCAGGGCGGTCTGCGAACCGCGTAACAGGCCTGCCAGGCTCTTCCCATCGAATCATCCCTGCCGGCACCTTCGGTCCATAAACTACAATTTTTGTTAGACGGGATTAACAAGATAATCCTGTTATCCTGTCCAAATTTATGCCTCTCATACCCGCATTGAACAGCTTCACACCAGATGTACCGCCGTTGTCCGTCATAAATATCAAAATCGTGTGCTCGGCCAAGCCAGTTTCGTCGAGCATCATCATCAGTTTGCCTATGTTCTCATCAACATTAGCAATCATACCGAAGAACTCTGCCGGCACGCCGGGCTTCCTGTAAGGTGCGGCATACTCGCCCGGAACAAAGTGCGGACTATGCGGCACATTGGTCGGCAGGTAACAGAAGAAAGGTTCATTTTTCGCAGTGCATCCTTTCATCCATCTTATCGCTTCCCGGAACCAGACGTCATTACAGGAAACCTCTGTACGGGCGGTTCGCGAACCGCCCCTACAGGTGCCATTTACCGAAAATACCCGTCTGATATCCGCTGGCGTTGAATATCTCACCCATTGTCGGGACGTCCGAACGCAGCATAGTAAGCCCACCACACACGTGTCTGGCCCTATTACGCAGCGCATCAAGGCCTGACATAAGCTGGCCACGCGTTGGGGTGCACATTAGGAGCCACATGGAAATCGGTGAACCGTATGCTTTCGCTGCGAAGTTTATCGAGATTTGGTGTCATAAGCACAGGGTTGCCGTGCGAGGAAAGGTCTCCATAGCCCTGGTCATCCGTCAATACCAAAATGACGTTGGGCTGCTTCACAGCGGCTGGCCCAGTCACCTGACCCCTTGTCCATACAGCAGGAATGGCTACGGCTCCAACAGTACCAACCCCAACGTGTTTAAGAAACGCACGTCTATTCATAGCCAATCTCCTTTCCCTGACCGCCGCACGGGCGGTCGGTATCATAGCTGGGCCTGTTGAGCCGCTTTCTTCTGCTTCTGCTTTTGCCCCTGTTTCTGGCGCTCAGCCTGCTTGCGTGCTTTTTCCCGCTCTGCTGTTTCTTCCTCAGCGGAAATTTTCTTGCCGCCGGCCGGATTGAGCTTATCCAGCACCGCCTGGAGCCGCTTGCGAGCGGCCACCGCCGCATCCTCTTTGGAATCGGCCGGCACGAGCTTCTCGACGAACGGTGAGTCCTTCATATCGAACAGTTCGCCGGCCTGGTTAAGCTTCCATCCGTCGTCGCGGACATACCAATTACGGCCGAGTTGCACGAAAATCCACTCTCGCGGCTTGCCCTTCTCGCCGCGGAGCTGTGGCGAGAAGCTTCGACCGTCATACATAACTTTCCCTGGCACTTTTGCCCCGGCCACTTCGGCGAACGTCGGCAACAAATCGCTGAAATCAACGAGGTCTTTGAGCACACGTCCAGCCAGCGTGACGCCCTTCCAGTTGGCAATCAGCGGTACCCGTGCGCCGCCTTCCATCATCGTGCCCTTGTGCCCATTGATCTGACGACCACCGATGGTGCCGGACTGCCCCGCTGTGCCGTTGTCACCGGAAAAGACAATCAGCGTGTTCTCTCGCACCCCCAGCCGGTCCAGTTCCGCCACCAGCGCACCTACCTGCTTATCAAGGTAGGCAACATTATCGTTGTAGAGGGTTTCGCGGTCTTCCTCTCCCGGCTTACTGTCAGGTGTGCGCAGGATGGGGGCATGGACCAGGTGTGAAGCATAATAAAGGAAAAACGGCTTGACTGATAATGAGCCGGCCGATGCGTGCTTTCGCAGGAAATCCACGGCGAAGTCGTGCGTGACATCGGGGTAGTAAATCTCTTTCTCTGATTCCACAAGCTGTCCGTTCTTCGTGTAACTTTTTTGCCAGTACCAGCCGCCTGCGGTGGGATCGGTGATGTACTCATCGAAGCCCCAGTCGGCCGGCGTCGCTCCCATCTGCCGCCACTTGCCGACATGGCAGGTAGCATAGCCGGCTTCCTTGAGCACTCGTGCCAATGGGTATTCATCCTGTGGCACTGGCCGCCCCGCGGTGGGGTTGGTCAGACCGCCTGTCCGGAAGGGATAACGCCCGGTCATAATCTGGCAACGGGTCGGTCCGCACAGCAGCGTCGAATAACACCGCTCGAACCGGATGCCGCCGCGGGCCAGGGCGTCCAGGTTTGGGGTCCGCCCCTTATGGCGGTCCGAACCGTAGCATCCCACGCCATCCAGGCCGTAGTCGTCCGACAGAACAAAAACGATATTGGGCCGGCCAGCCGGTCTGGCTTGTCGGCTGCTTGTTGACATGCAAGACGCGGGGATAGACAACGATGCGACCGCTCCGGCAACAAGCCCTGTCCTGAGGAAATCTCTTCGCGATAAATTGCTCATGATTTTTCTCCTGTGAATACATTATGTAACTTTTTTTGACAATATTAAAACGTTACGATGTCCAATGTCAATTATTTTTCTCTCTGCCGACAGTTATGTTTACCGTAGTTTATCCCCTGGTCAGCGATGAACCTTTTCGCTACGCTCGGTTTGTCGCTCGTTATGGCCAGCATTGCCAATTTGTCCTCGCCGATGGTCCTTCGTAATTCGATTCGGAGCACAGTTCTTCAAAACTATTCTCACTGTGAGCTGGCCGGTCTGGATGCTTTTTGCACCCTGCCAGGATTACCGCTGCAACGAGCATAATTGTAAGAATAGTAACCGCTGCTCCACAGCGGCACAGTTTGTCTTTCTTTGACATTCGATTTCCCCTGCGGAAAATGTTATTTATCAAGATAGATAGTATAGAGTAGTCCAAGCGAAAAATTTGTGAATTTACGACTTCAGGCCGGATAATTGACACGAGTATCCTCTTTGACCTGTGTTAGCGACAGTGGTATAATCTTCGGCAGTTTACCCCGTTAAAATGTTGCTATTGTCAGCTTTGCTCTCGTAAATTACTTGTTTGAGGAGTTAAAAGATGAGTTGCAGGAAGGTTGTCTTTGGTTTGCTTATTCTGGCAGTGACAGCGGCGGCAGGTTTTGCCGACGTAGGGCTGCCGGCAGTTATAGGCGACAATATGGTGCTGCAGCAGGGCAAAAAAATTCCAATATGGGGCTGGGCCGAGCCGGGTGAGCAGATTATAGTCGGCGTCAACTGGCACAGTATGCGGTGGGGAGTTACCGCCGACAAGGATGGCAAGTGGATGTTCAAGATGAATTCCCCTGCAGCCGGCGGGCCATACGAAATGACTATCAGCGGTAAAAACACACTAACAATCAAAAATATCCTGGCTGGCGAAGTCTGGGTCTGTTCCGGCCAGTCCAATATGGAATTCTCCGTAGGTGCAATGGAAGGGTGGAAGAGCGGAGTTTTTGACGTTAAACAGGAAATTGCAAGTGCTGATTATCCAAAAATTCGCTTGTTCACGGTTCAGAAAAAGGTGGCGGATACGCCGCAATCTGACTGTGTTGGCAATTGGCAGTTATGCAGTCCGCAGACGGTCGGAGGTTTTTCCGCGGTGGCATATTTTTTTGGCAGAGAACTCCACAGCAACCTTAATGTCCCGGTTGGGCTTATCCATACCAGCTGGGGAGGAACTCCGGCTGAGGCCTGGACAAGCGCCAGAGTGCTAAAGACACTGCCCGATTTCAAGGGTGCGATAGAAGAGATAGAACAGGCGCGGGCAAATCCAGAACCGCTTAAAAAGAAATATGAGCAACAAATGCTGGACTGGCAAAAGAAAATCGACCTGTCAGGACCTGATGGAAGGGGCTGCACGGACGTCAATTATGATGACTCCGGCTGGGAGCAAATGGAATTACCTCAGTATTGGGAACAGGCCGGACTGGCAGACTTCGATGGCCTGGTTTGGTTCAGAAAAGATATTGAGATTCCCCAATCCTGGACGGGGAAAGAACTGATTCTTGAATTAGGCCCAATCGACGATATGGACGTAACGTGGGCCAACGGAATTCGGGTCGGCGGCCTCGAAACGCCCGGTCAGTGGCAAACTGCTCGCCAGTATAAAATCGCTCCGACTGTAATAAAAGCCGGGCGGAACGTAATTGCGGTCAGGGTACTTGATACCGGTGGTGGTGGGGGTATTTATGGCAGCGCAGAACAGATGAAAATAAGACCTGCCGAGGCAGCAGGCGAAGCGGCCATTTCGCTGGCCGGTCGGTGGCGATACAAAAAGGGCTATGATTTGAAGTCAATGCCACCTCAACCGAGGCCGCCACTGCTTGTAAATAATCCGAATGCTCCGACATCGCTTTACAACGCGATGATTGCTCCATTGATTCCATACGGCATCCAGGGAGCGATATGGTACCAAGGAGAATCAAATGCAAGCCGGGCTTATCAGTATCGCCGGCTTTTCCCGGCTATGATTCAAAACTGGCGTGACGATTGGGGCCAAGGTAATTTCTCTTTTCTTTTCGTGCAGTTGGCTAATTTTCTGGCAATCAACTCCGACCCATCCGACAGTGAGTGGGCGGAGCTTCGCGAGGCCCAGATGATGACATTAGCACTGCCGAATACGGGAATGGCGGTAATTATCGACATCGGCGAAGCTAATGACATACACCCGAAGAATAAGCAGGATGTGGGTAAGCGTCTGGCGTTGTGGGCGTTGGCCAAAACCTACGGCAAAGAGCTGGTTTACTCCGGCCCCATCTACAAATCTACGAAGATTGAACGCAGAGCAATTGTGCGTGGCGATGTCTTTCTGCCTTTCATCCGGGTAAGAGACTATGAGTGCGTGATTCGTCTGTTCTTTGACCACGTCGGCGGCGGACTTGTGGCCAAAGGTGGCGAACCATTGAAAGGTTTCGCTATTGCCGGAGCGGACCGCAAGTTTGTTTGGGCCGATGCAAGGATTGACGGCCAGACCGTTGTGGTCAGTAGTGACAAGGTTCCAGAACCCGTTGCGGTGCGTTACGGCTGGGCAGATAACCCCGTATGCAATCTTTACAATAAGGAAGGTCTGCCGGCAACGCCATTCCGCACGGATGATTGGCCCGGCGTCACGGCTAACAAAAAATGAAGCATGCGAATCGGGCCTTCTCGGCTAATACTCTCCCTTGCCCCCGGAAGCAAACGCAGAGGACACGCCAGAGTTCTGCCACAATTTTAAGTTTTATCCACCTATGGCCGATAGTTTCATCCCACATAAGGCAGGTCGGTTTGTATTCTAAAGTCCTTTAATCTTTGAGACAATCCGCAACAGAAGCATTGACTCTACTGTCTCGATATGTTAAAATGGACAAAGAAAAGAATAGGTCTTCAGGGTCTATAAATTACAAGGTCAAAACCGCCATTGATAGCATAAGAACAGGGGATAATAAGGTGTCCGTATCTATAAGAATCTCGCTGCTCATCTTGGCATTAGCCGTATCTGTGGTCGGTACTGCGGGTGCCGGCCCTCTGGTGGGTGACCTGGATGGAAACTGGGAGGTCAATTTGAAGGACCTGAGGGGCTTTGCCGACCAGTGGCTGGCTCCCTCGGGCAGTTCGGCTGACTTCGATGGCGCTAACGGCGTAAATATGTCCGATTTTGCCATACTGGCTGGGAACTGGCGCAAGAAAGCGGGAGCGTTGTTCATCAGTGAATTTATGGCAATAAACGATAGTAACCTTCCCGACCCGGAGGACCCAACCAAGTTCTGGGACTGGATTGAGATATACAATCCGTCAGACGTGAGCGTCAACCTCAATGGCTGGTATCTGAAGTATCAGGCGGTCGGCGGCAGCTTAAAGGAATGGCAGTTCCCTTCTGTCGAGCTTGACCCCGGCGAGTTCCTGGTCGTCTTCGCCTCCGAGAAAGATAGACGTGACCCCACCAAGCCCTTGCACACTAATTTCAAGCTGAGAGGCGAAGGAGGATATTTGGGTCTGCTGACGAACGATGGTTTTACCGTTTCCCACGAGTATGCACCGCAATATCCGGAGCAGTTGGGTGACATCTCGTATGGCCTGCCGCAGAACACCACAACTCTCGTCCCCACTGGTGCAACTGGTTCCTACCTTGTACCTACCAAGAATGACGCAAATTGGACTGCCGTCATTTTTAACGACTTAGGGTGGGATACCGGACAGACGCCTCTGAGCTTCGCGATTACCCCGGAGACAGGGCAGGACGTTGGCAACCCGGCAGCAAAGGGTTCCTATACGCTTAACAACGGTGTTTACACCATAAAAGGTGATGGTGCGGATATTGGGGGCGCCTCGGATTCGTTCTATTATGTATATGCCTCTCTGAAAGGCGATGGCGAGCTGACGGCACGCGTCGTTAGTATGGATAGCACAAACGACTGGGCGAAAGCCGGTGCGATGATACGCGAGACGCTCAACGCCGGCTCAAAGCACGCTATGACAGTGGTATCGGCCAACACAGCCGGGACCCACGGGGTTTCCTTCCAGTATCGCACAACTACCAGCGGGTCGTCCGCAAGCTCATCCGGCGGTGCGATGAAGGCGCCTTATTGGGTGCGGATAAAGCGAGTTGGCAGCGTGCTTAGTGGTTACGTTTCGCCCGACGGCAATACCTGGACGCAGCAGGGCAGCACGACCATCACAATGGCAGATGATACTTACATAGGACTGTGTGTCACGTCACACGTGGGTGGCACCTTGTGCACCGCCGTCTTTGACAATGTGAAGGTGAAAGGCAACAACAGAATTACCAGCAACCTCAGGCAAAAAATGCTGGGTATCAATACCTCGTTGTGGACGCGAATCAAATTCAATCTTGCCGAGGGAGATGCTGATTTATTCAATACATTGACGTTGCGGGTCAGGTATGAGGACGGGTTCGTGGCTTACCTGAACGGCCAGCAAGTCGCACGCCGAAATGCTCCTGCTTCTCTACTATGGAATTCAACAGCCGATTCCAATCGTCCGAACGAGCAGTCCTTAACTTTCGAGTCGATTAACATCACGGCCTTCAAGAGCTTGCTGCAAACCGGCACAAACGTGCTGGCAATCCACGCTCTGAACGACAACAAAAACGATGAGGATTTCCTGATTTTGCCCCAGTTGATAGCCGCTGTTGGTTCGAGTATCCCGGAGTATTTTACTACAGCCACGCCGGGAGCGCTCAACATTTCGGGTGCGAAGGGTATTGTGGATGATGTCTCCTTTAGCCATGAGCGTGGATTTTATGACGCTCAATTTTATTTGACGCTGTGTACGGATGAGCCGAATGCTGTAATCCGGTACACACTCGATGGCTCGCGGCCTACGGCGGTGCACGGCACTATCTATAATCCTGCTTCGCGGCCGCTGATTTCTAAGACCACCTGTGTCCGCGCCCTCGCATTCAAACCGGGCTATATAGACTCAAAGGTCATAACGCACACCTATATCTTTCTCAACGACGTGATAAAACAGTCACCCAATGGCCAGGTGCCTGGCCCCAACTGGCCAGGGAGCGGCGTCAACGGACAATACATAAATTATGGTATGGACCCGGATGTAGTAGTTAATGACTCCCGGTACTCGGGTCAGATTAAAAACGCTCTAAAGGCCATTCCCACCGTCTCGCTGGTAACCGACCTCGCCAACCTTTTCAACGCCTCGATGGGCATTTATGTCAACGCATGGCAGGAAGGCCGGTTGTGGGAACGACCGGTATCTGTGGAGCTAATCAACCCTGATGGCAGCGAGGGCTTCCAGATTGATGCTGGTCTGAGAATACGAGGAGGCTACAGCGCCAGCGGCAGCAACCCCAAGCATGCGTTTCGTTTATTTTTTAGAGACGAATACGGCCAGGGCAAGCTGAAGTTCCCCCTATTCGGGGATGAAGGAGTCGATGAGTTCGACCACGTTGACCTGCGATGCAGCCAGAATTATTCATGGGCTTTTGAGGGTAGCCCTTACAATACCGATGTCCGTGACGTATTCTCACGCGATGTGCAGGGGCAGACGGGTCAGCCCTATACGCGAAGCCGCTACTACCATCTCTATATCAACGGCCAATACTGGGGCCTTTTCCAGACACAGGAACGCTCCGAAGCATCCTTCGGCGCATCATATATGGGTGGCGACAAGGACGACTACGATGTGGTGTCATCAAACTGGAGTGCCGGACGACAGATGGTGCCTACCGACGGCAACCGTGACGCCCTCGACCGGCTCTACGACCAAACAATAGCAGGCTTCGACAATTACGAAAGGTACTACCGGGTGCAAGGTCTGAACATCGACGGCACTCGTAATTACAGCTATGAAAGATTGCTTGATGTTGACAACGTCATCGATTTTATGATAATCGAATACTATTCAGGCGATAGAGACGGTCCCGGCTCACGCTTTGGCGACATACCGAATAACACATGGGGCGTTTATAATCGCGTTAATCCGGATGGCTGGAAATGGCTGCACCACGACAATGAGCACACCCTCGGTGTGCCTTGGTCCGAATTAAATATGGTTACCCCGTTCACCTGGGCCGGCGCACAAAGGGAGTATTTCAATCCGCAGTGGCTTCACGAACAGCTTATGTTTTCCAATATCGATTATCGGCTTCACTTTGCCGACCACGTTTACCGCCATTTTTTCAACAATGGTATTCTGACCCTTGATAAGGCCCGAAACGACATCTCAAACCGTGCCAGTCAAATCTATATGGCTGTTATTGCTGAATCGGCGCGCTGGGGGGATTCCAAAGTGCACCCGCCTCGGACTAAAGACAATGATTGGCTGCCCGAAGTCAACCGGCTCCTCTATGACCCTAATAACAAAAAGTGCCTGACTCTTCGAGTAGGAGTTGTTCTTAATCAGTTTAAGAGTGTGGGTTGGTATCCGAATATTAATCCGCCGACATTCAATCAGAATGGCGGGCTGGTTCCCGAAGGGTTTGGTCTCATCATGAGCAACCCGAATGGTCCGGGCACGATTTACTATACGCTGGATGGCAACGACCCGCGGCTGTCGATGTCGCAGTCGTCATCAGACAATACCGTGACCCTTGTGCCCGAAGATGCTGCCAAGCGAGTTCTCGTTCCGAGCGTTGCCAACGGCGGTAACTTGCTCAGCAGTACCCTTCCGCTCCAGGTTACCTATTACAAGGCAAATATCCCCGTAGTGAACCTGGCTACCGCCAAGAC
>Ga0315279_10011474_pt1 | contig 10240 bp, 6 predicted proteins | sample YL17G06_20_MG_FD_203694 | JGI IMG/M metagenome (GOLD analysis project Ga0315279, IMG submission 203694) | Sediment microbial communities from Yellowstone Lake, YNP, Wyoming, USA - YL17G06_20 | ecosystem: Environmental > Aquatic > Freshwater > Lake > Sediment | place: USA: Wyoming | collected...
TGCAGTACGGGCACTGGGCGTCGGCACGAGGTTGTCCGGGCCTGCCGCCACAACCCCTGTTGGGACAGATAGTTGGCGCTACACACCAGATCGGGCTTTCATGACCCGCAACCCGACCAACGTCACTGTCCTCGGCTCGACCGGCAGCATCGGCCGGAGCACTCTGGAGGTGATCGCCGCGTCGGGTGGGCGGCTCCGCGCCGTGGCACTGGCGGCCCACACCAACACCGGGCTGCTCGTGCGGCAGGCCGAGGCCATGCGCCCACGCTGGGTGGTGGCGACCGATCCCGAAGCGGCCGAGCGAGAGGACTGGTCCCTGTTGCCCCCTGGCGTGGAACTGCTCGTGGGGCCGGAGCAGATCTGCCAGGTCGTATCCGACCCCGAAGTGGACATCGTGGTCTCGGCGGTGGTCGGAAGCGCCGGGCTCCGGGGGACCTGGGCGGCCCTGGAGGCGGGGAAGACGGTCGCGCTGGCCAACAAGGAGAGCCTGGTCGTCGGCGGCCCGTTGGTCACCCAGTTGGCCAGGCGGACCGGCGCCCGGATTCTCCCGGTGGACAGCGAGCACAGCGCGGTCTTCCAGGCCCTGCAAGCGGGGCGCCGCGAGGAGGTCCGGCGGATCATCCTCACGGCCAGCGGAGGACCGTTCCGCCAGTACACCGAAGGGCAATTGGCGGGAGTGACGGTGGCCGAGGCCCTGGCGCATCCCACCTGGGACATGGGCCCGAAAGTCACCATCGACTCCGCCACCTTGATGAACAAGGCGTTGGAGATCATCGAGGCCCGGTGGCTTTTCGATCTGGGGCCGGAACAGATCGACGTGCTGATCCACCCGCAGTCGATCGTCCACTCGCTGGTGGAGTACGTGGACGGGTCGATCATCGCCCAACTGAGCCCGCCGGACATGCGGCTCCCGATCCAGTACGCGTTGACCTGGCCGCAGCGCCGGGAAGGAGTGGCCCGGAAGCTCGATTGGAGCGGGGCGATGCGTCTGGATTTTGAGCCGCCGGATTTCGAGCGGTTCGAGGCATTGCGGCTGGGCTTGGAGGTCGCGCGGTCGGGGGGGACCGCCGGGGCGGTGCTCAATGCCGCCAACGAGACGGCGGTGGCTGCATTTCTGGCCGGTGAGCTAGACTTCTCAGAGATCGTCCCGGCGTGCCGGAGCGTGCTGGAAAGCCACCAGTTCGATCCCAATCCCACTTTGGAACAGTTGCTGGAGCTCGACCGCTGGGCTCGAGAGGAGGCTTTACGTTGGGTTTGTACTTGATGGCGTTTTCGTGGGCCGACCTCGGCACGACGGCGTGGGTCTGGACGAAGGTCCTGGTTGGCCTGGGGCTGGTGATCTTCGTCCACGAGCTGGGGCACTTCGTCGTGGCCAAGCTCTGCGGGGTGAAGTGCGAGAAGTTCTACCTCGGGTTCGACATCGGCGGTCTGAAGCTCTGCAAGTTCACCCGGGGCGAGACCGAGTACGGCATCGGGATCCTGCCCCTGGGCGGATACGTGAAGATGCTCGGGCAAGAGGACAACCCTGCGCGGCTCCGCGCGGAGATCGAGCGGGCCAGGCTTCAACAGTCCGGCGGGGAGACTTCGGCCGGGCCGGCGGGGTCGTCGGGGACGCCGGAGAGGGCCCCGTCGCCGCAGGAGATCGCGGCCGCCGAGCAAGCCCTATTCGACCCGCGAAGCTACCTGGCCAAGAGCGTTCCGCAGCGCATGGCGATCATCTCGGCCGGCGTGACCATGAACGTCGTGTTTGCCTTTCTGGCGGCGATGCTCGCTTACAGTATCGGCGTCGAGGAAGTCAAGCCTGTGATCGGTGCGGTTTTCCCTGGAGAGGCGGCCTGGCGGGCCGGTCTGATGCCGGGGGACCACGTGGAGGAGATTGCCGGCCGCAAAGTCCATCGCTGGGACGACCTGGTCCGATCAATCTCGTTGGGGGACATCGAGCACGGGGTGACGATGGTGATCCGGCGCGCCGGCGAGAAGCAGACCCGGGAGATCACCGTCTATCCGGACCGAATCCAACTGGCTCCTTCGATCGGCGCGGGGAACGGATGGACCACAACGCTCAGCGACGAGTCTCCTGTTGCCCCTAGCTCCGCGGCCGCTTTAGCCCGGCCGCAGTTCCGGGGCGGTGACCGCATCGTTCAGATCCATGGCCGGCCGATCGCCAACTACCGGGATGTGCAAGCCCAATTGGCCCTCCATCCCGATGAGGTATTGAAAGTCACTGTCGAGCGAACGGTCGCGCAATCCGGCGACACACCGGCAGCCTCCGAGCGCACCGAGCAGATCGCCATCGAAGTGCCTCCAGCCCCAGTGCGAGACTTGGGCATGGTCATGGAGATGGGTCCGATCGCGGCGATTCAAGCCGACTCCCCCGCCGCAGCCGCGGGGATTCAGTCAGGAGACATGATCCTGCGGATCGACGGCCAGCCTCCAGAAGACCCGATGTTCCTGCCGGAGTGGTTCCGCCGCCGTGCGGAGACTTCGCCGCGGATCACGTTGACCGTGCAGCGTGAAGGGCAGGAGAAGCCCGTGGACATCCCCGTCCCGTTGCGTCGCGCCGACCGCTATGCGATACCTCGCGAGGGGGACTCCCTTTCGATCCCGTCCCTGGGGATCGCTTTGCGCGTTGGCAACCGCATCGAACGGGTGAGCAAGGGAGGACCGGCTGCGGGCGCGGGCGTGCAGGCCGGCGACGTCGTTGTGGCAGCGATAGCGATCCTTCCCGATCGCGAATCGGTCCCGAACATGGACCCGAAGACGTTCCGTGAACTCGAACGGAAGTACAAGGAGAAGATAGAGTTCGGGAAAGACAAGCCCAGTTGGCCATTCTTGTTCGCGTTGGTCCAGCACTTGTTGCCCGGCAGCAAAGTGAGATTGACACTGGAGGATGGGCGTACCGTGACCTTGGAGCCTGTCGCGGCGAAGGGCTGGTTCCAGCCCGATCGTGGATTCTTCTTCGAGTCCGACTCGTTTGTCCGCATTGCCGACTCGTTGCGCGAGGCTGCGGCTTTGGGGGCGTGGAAGACGTGGGATGCCCTGACCCTCGTTTTCCGCATAATGGAGAAGCTCAGCACGGGACAGGTCTCGCCCAAGGCCCTCGGGGGGCCGGTCGCGATCTTCCGCCTGGCGGGCCATGCCGCGTCTCAGGGGACCTCGCCGTTGTTGCTGTTTCTGACGCTCTTGAGCGCGAATCTGGCCTTGCTCAATTTCCTCCCGATTCCCGTTCTGGACGGCGGCCATATCGTCTTCCTGGCGTACGAAGGGATCACCAGAAAACCGCCGAACGAGAGCGTGCAGGCCCATTTGACGTTTGTCGGGCTCATCCTGCTGTTGGCCCTGCTGGTGTGGGTGTGCGTGCTGGATTTCGGGATCGTCCCGCGGTTCTGAGGATCGCGCCCGTGCCATAAAGCCGCGACCGCTGGTCGCGCCGGTTCACCGCGACCGCTGGTCGCGCCGGTTCACCGCGACCACCGGTCGCGGCTTTGTGAGCAGATCAGAGCCACCCCGCTTGGCGATACCATTGGGCGGTCTGGCGGAGCCGCTCCAGGAGCGGGGCCCCAACCGAGAATCCCAGCTCGTCGATCGCCGCTTGTGGGGAGCAGGTCCACGAGCCGGCCGTGACCTCGCGGGCCTTGTCGAGATTCAAATAGAGCGGCCGTCCCAAGAGCTGTCCCGTCAGGTCCACTCCGCACGCGATGGCCCACACGCACGCCATGGCCACGGGCAGGTTCCAGACGCGGCGGCGTCCGAGGGCTTCGCCCACCAGGCGGCCCAACTGGCCGTAGGTGACCTGCTCCTCGGCAGCCACGAAGTAGACCCCGCGTGCGGCGGAGCGGGGGTCCGTAGAGCCGGGCGGCGCCAGTCGCGTCCCGCGTTGGGCGGCCAGGATCAGGGCGCCGGCGAGGTCGGCGGCATGGATCAGCGAGTAGCGGTGGGCCTTCAACCCGGCAACCAGATGGATCCCCATCCGGTCCACCGTCTGGAAGAGCGTCGCCCCCTGGCGGTCCCACTCTCCGAAGACGATGGGCGGACGGAGGATGGTGATTGGGACCCGGTCGGCATACTGCCGGGCGCCCAACTCTCCCGCCTTCTTGCTCCGCCCGTAATGAGAAACTGGGCGGAGCGGGTCGGTTTCCACGCGCGGGCGGTCCGCAGTCGAAGGGCCCGCCGCCGCCAGGGAGGAGACGGTGACCAGGACCGGCGGATTGGGCTGGCGGGCACACGCTTCCGCGACGTTGCGCGGTCCCTCTCCGTTGACTTGGTAGAACTGCCTGACGTGGAGGGCCTTGGTGCAGCCGGCGACGTGGTAGACCACCGCCTTGCCGGCGACGGCGGCGCAGAGGCTCTCGCGGTCGGCCACGTCGCCGTAGGCCGTGCTTACCCCCAGCGGCGCGAGCCGGTCGATCGCCGAGGTCTTGCGCACCAGACACGTCACCCGGTCGCCCCGGGCAATCGCCGCTTGAGCGAGGTGAAACCCGATGAACCCGCTCGCCCCCGTGACCAGCACATCCGCCATACCGCAGCGATTCCTTGGTCATGTAGCCCGGACGACCGAAACCGTATCCGCCGCACGCTAGGGGCTAGATTCTCGCACAACGGGCCCGGACGGGCAAGACGCGGCGGGCGAGGTCGGCCCCCGAGGGCGTCCGGTTTGGCCGGGCCCGGCCAGCCGCCTGCGCCACGGATCGCCTTGCCTTGCTCACCCCCCAGCGCGTCCTCTATAATGTGCGGCTCGGGAAAACAGGGCGGTTCTCAGATCATCGCGACGACGGACGGGTTTTCGATGTCTTCACTGGTGGTTCAGGCGGTCTCGACGCGCCGGCAGAGAAAGGACTTCCTCCTGTTCCCTTGGTCGCACTACCGCAACGATCCCAACTGGATCCCGCCGCTGCGGAGGAACCAGGAGGAGCTGGCCGGCTACCGGGCCCATCCCTTCTACGAGCACAACGAGGTGCAGACCTTCGTGGCCTACCGCTCGGGCCAGGTCTGCGGGCGGATCGCCGCGATTCTCAACCGCGGGCACATCGAGCGGCACCAGGACCGCCGCGGTTTTTTTGGGTTTTTCGAGTGTACCGACGATCAGGAGGCGGCCAACGCCCTGTTCGACGCCGTGCGCCAGTGGTTTAACCAACGGGACATTTCCCGTCTGCGGGGCCCGACCAATCCCTCGCTGAACTACGAGCTGGGGCTCTTGATCGAGGGTTTCGATTCCGCGCCGTTTTTCATGATGACCTACAACCCGCCCTACTACGCGCGCCTCATCGAGACCTGCGGCTTCCGCAAGACCCAGGACCTGTACGCCTACTGGGGCCACGTGGACATGCTGCCGGCCGTCGCCGCCAAGCTGGACCCCCTCGCCCGGCAGATTATCGACCACTATAAGATCCGGCTGCGGCCGGTCAACAAGAGACGGTTCCGGGAGGACGTCGAGGCGTTCCTGTCGATCTACAACCGCTCGCTCGGGAGCACGTGGGGATTTGTCCCCATGTCGAAGGAGGAAGTCCGGCACATGGCCGGGGGCTTGCGCCGCCTGATCGTCCCGGAGCTGGCCCTCGGCGCGGAGATCGACGGCCAGCTCGTCGGCGCGGTCTTCGGGCTTCCCGACTACAACCCGCGGATCAAGGAAATCGACGGGCGCCTGTTTCCTTTCGGTTTCCTGCGCCTGTTGCGCAACAAGCGCGGAATCAGGCGGATCCGCGTGATCAGCACGAACGTCGTTCCGGAATACCAACGCCTCGGCGTGGGGCTGGTGATGATACACGGCCTGGTCCCCAAGGCCATCGAGTGGGGGATCGAGGAAGCCGAGTTCTCCTGGGTGCTGGAGTCCAACTGGCTGTCGCGAGGCAGTCTGGAGAAAGGCGGCGCTAAAAGGACCAAGACCTACCGGCTCTACGACTTCGACCCGTGACGCAGTCGGCGCCCGTCGGGCACGGAAGACTTCCGAAGTCTTGAAGACTTCGGAAGTCTGTCGGTGAGATAGCCTCCGACGAGTTTGAGACGTTGGAAATCAGTTGGGCTGGAGTTTCACGCATGGGATCGAGGCGAGAGGTCGCGATTACCGGAATCGGCGTGGTCAGTCCGATTGGGATCGGCACCGCGGCCTTTTGGAACTCGCTGGTCGAGGGAAAAAGCGGCGTGCGCTTGCTCCCCTGGTCCCAGGACGGCGTCCTCCCGGGCTGGATCGGCGCGGAAGTCCACGACTTCGTCCCGGCCAAAATGATCCGGCAGCGCAAGGCCCTCAAGGTGATGAGCCGGGACATCCAGTTGGGCGTGGCCGCGGCCGACGCGGCCTGCGCCGAGGCCAATCTCGCCGGCGCCGGGATCGACCCCGATCGTCTGGGCGTCATCTTCGGGGCCGACCTCATCGCCGTGGACCTCTCGGAGTTGACCGACGCCTATCGGGCGTGTTCGGACGGCGGGGACTTCGATTTCGCGTCGTGGGGTGTCAAGGGTCTGGCCGCCATGTACCCGCTCTGGATGCTCAAGTACCTCCCCAACATGCCCGCCTGCCACGTCGGGATCCTTCAGGACGCCCGCGGCCCCAACAACACCCACACCCTGGGCGAGGTCTCCGGGCTGACGGCGTTGGCCGAGGCAGTGGAGGTGATCCGCCGGGGCCAGGCCGACGCCATAATCGCCGGCGGAGCCAGCTCGCGGATCCACCCGAGCGTCTTCCTCCGCAACCGGTCCAGGCAAGTCTCCCAGCAGTACGACGATCCAGGTGCGGCTTGTCGTCCCTTCGACGCCCGGCGCGACGGGATGGTCTTCGGCGAAGGGGCAGCGGCCGTGGTCCTCGAAGCCCGAGAGCACGCCCAGGCCCGCGGGGCGAAATGCCTCGCCCGGATCCTCGGCTCGGCCGCCGCGTTCGAGCCGCTGCAATCCGGCCGGGCGACTGAAGGCCATGCCATCCGCCACGCCATGCGCTTGGCGCTGGCCCGCTCCGGACTCAAGCCGTCGGAGATCGGTCATGTGAATGCCCACGGCCTGGGCACGGTGCTCGACGACCGGATCGAGGCCCAAGCCGTGCGTGAGACATTGGGGGACGTGCCGGTGACGGCTCCCAAGAGCTACTTCGGTAATCTGGGGGCGGCGGGCGGGGTGGTCGAGATGGTGGTCAGCATCCTCGGTTTCCAGCACGGCGTCGTCCCTCCTACTCTAAACTACGAGCGACCCGACCCCGAGTGCCCGATCCGCGTCGTCCACAGCGGGCCGATGCCGCTTGGTCAGCCCACCGCGATGCTGCTGAATCACTGCGGCACGGGCCAAGCCGCCGCGATGGTGGTGGCCGGGCCGGATTGAGCCCTTGGGCGCTGGCACCGTTCGGGGGGCCTCTCGGATGGCCGTCTCGGGTGGTCCTGACGTATATTCCTAGAGACGGGCGGCACAAGTGCCGCCGCTAAACCATGCGGCACGAGTGGCGCGACAGAGCGCGCGGCACAAGTGCCGCGGCTAAACGGGTTGTCTACTGTCTACTGTCTACTCTCTGTCCCATGCCCCCCGACTACCGAACCTGGTCCTCTCGCGTGCGCCAGCTCGACCGCGGGCTGACGGCGTTGGGGTCCCTGGCGGCCGGGATCGGCGTTCTGCCGCCATCGGGGCAATCCTGGTACGAGTTGCTGCGACTGAAACTCCTTCCGCAACTGGACATTGAGCCCCTGCTGGTTGTCGGCATCGTGGGCGGGACGAACATCGGCAAGTCCCTCCTGTTCAACCACTTGGCCGGCGAAGTGGCCAGCGGCGTGAGCCCTTTGGCGGCCGGCACCAAGCACCCGGTCTGCCTGGTCCCGGGCGGTCTGGATGACCCGGCGCTTCTGGCCCGGCTGTTCGAGGATTTTCAACTGGTCCGGTGGGAGTCGGCCGACGATCCGCTCCGCGAAGACCCCGCGAACCTGCTGTTTTGGCGCACGGGAGCCGGCGTGCCCCCCCGGCTCCTCCTCCTGGACGCCCCCGACGTGGACTCCGACGTGGCGGTGAACTGGCAGCGGGCCCGGGCCATCCGACAGGCGGCCGACGTGCTGGTTGCCGTGCTGACCCAGCAGAAATACAACGACGCGGCGGTCAAGCAGTTCTTCCGCGACGCGGTCCAGGCCGACAAGCCGATCATCGTCATTTTCAACCAGGTGGACCTCGAGGCGGATCGGCCGTACTGGCCGCAGTGGCTTGCGACCTTCTCCAGCCAGACGGGCGCCGAGCCCGAGCTGGTCTACGTGATCCCGTTTGACCGCGAGGCGGCCGACGAGCTGCGCCTTCCGTTCTATCCCGTGGGGCGCAACGGCCGGCAACGGCCCGAGGGCCCTTCGAGTCTGCGCGAGGAGCTGGCCGCCTTACACTTCGACGAGATCAAGATCCGCACCTTTCGCGGGGCGCTGGGCCGGGTCCTTGACGCTCAGGATGGGGCGGCCGGATATCTGGCCGCGGTGCGCCGCGCGGCTGGCCAGTTCGCCACGGCCCGCGATGTCCTCTCGGCCGCGGAGATGGCCCGGGTCTCCTGGCCCTCGCTCCCGCCGCGCGTGCTGGTGGGGGAGATCCGGGCGTGGTGGAATGCCGGCCGGACCACGTGGTCCCGCTCGATCCACGGTTTTTATCGCAAGCTCGGGCACGGCATTGCCTCGTCGTGGCGTTGGGTCCTGGGCAGAACGGCCTCGGGCAAGGAGGACTTGCTGGAGGCATTCCGCCGCCGGGAGCGGGAGGCCATTCTGCTGGCGGTGCAGAAGATGCTTGAGGAGCTGGACCGCTTGGCGCAGGTGGGCAACGAGACCCTTCGGCCAAGGCTCGAAGCACTCCTCAAAGGCACGGCCCGGGAGCAACTCCTTCAGCGCGTCCAATCCGCGCACGGGCAGCTTCCCGCCGTGGACGAAGACTACCGCTTGTATCTCTGGGCGGAATTGGACGCCTGGAAGCGGGAGCGGCCCGGCGTGGTCCGCATCCTGCAGTCGCTCGACCAGGTTGCAGCCCTCGCCCGGCCGGCAGTCACCGTGCTCTTGCTGGTGAGCGGCTGGCACCTTGCCGGGAACCTGGTGGGCCATGCGGCGGCCCAGGCCGCCGGCCAGACGGTGACGCAATTGGCCGGTGAGGCCGCGATCACGGGTGGAGTCGCCGGCAGCGGCGAGGCCCTGCTCTCGGGCGCGGGCGAAGGGATCGGACTGGCGGCGGCCCGGCTCTTCGGCCGGCTCCAGGCCCGCTACGCCCAGCAGCGGGCCGCATGGCTGGCCGGGTGGCTCGAAAAGGAGCTTTTGGCCGGCCTCTTGAGCGACCTGCGACAGGGGGCCCAGGTTCCCGAGTGCGACGCCTTTCGCCAGGTCGAGACCGCGCTGGAAGAGATCCGCAGCGCCGCGGGTCTTGAAACCGCCTGACAGCCGATAGCTGAGGGCTGATAGCTCTTGCACAACTGGCTGCAAGACTGACGGCCTCGCAGCCCGGGGCTCACCCTATCTTCGCGGCGTCACAAGCACCACTCCGCCGCTCGCCGCGCTGAGCCCGGCCACGAGCAAACACACGGCCGTCACCCCCATGAGCGGAATCAGCCACGTGCTCACCAACAGGGCCCCCAAGGCCGCCCCGAGGTAGTCGGCCGTGTAGAGCCGCGAGGCCGTGGCACCGGGCGACTCAAAGTCGATTTTGCCGGCTAGCGGGAATATGGCTCCTACCAGGGCGGCCAGGACCACAGTCAAGAGATAGATCGCGGCCTCGGTCGCCGCGCAGGCAGCCGACCCGCTCGGGAGCCCTCCGAGCACCACCTCTCCTGCCGGCAGACATCCGGCAAACAGGGCCACTGCGAACACCAGCTTCGCCAGGTCCTTGCGCCCTCGCCGCGCGAGCACCCGGTTCATCCAGAACGAGCCGATCCCCAGCCCGAGCATGAACATGGCCACAATCAGCCCCACGCCGCGGTACAACGATCCAAACAGGACCTGGAACCCCAGGAGCAGCACCACCTCCAGGGCCGAGGCCGCCAACCCCGTGGTGAAGACCGCCAGCCCGACCGGGCGCAACCGCACCAGAAAGGCCGCGAAGACCGCCAAGAGCGCGGCCTCCAGGATGCCCAGCCTCACCCGAAACCGGCTCATCCAGTCCAGGAGATGGTAGTAGTAGAGGATCGGATTGAAGTCGGTGTTCAGCGGAGGCTCCTCGGCGGACGGCCGGGCAACGTCGGCCATCCGGCCCGGCGAGAGCGTGTCCCGCAACCGCGACTGGTCGAGCCACTCGGTCCGGATTCCATATTGCCGGAGCCTTTGTG
>Ga0315279_10011475_pt1 | contig 10239 bp, 10 predicted proteins | sample YL17G06_20_MG_FD_203694 | JGI IMG/M metagenome (GOLD analysis project Ga0315279, IMG submission 203694) | Sediment microbial communities from Yellowstone Lake, YNP, Wyoming, USA - YL17G06_20 | ecosystem: Environmental > Aquatic > Freshwater > Lake > Sediment | place: USA: Wyoming | collected...
CCACACCCAGCTCTGCCTGCTCATCATGCTATTCACAGCTCAAGCCGCCATCAACACGCACAAACCAGGCAAATCCAGAAGCATACGGTACTTCGCAAACTAATTTAGGAACAGGCATGCGCGCTAATAGTGAAGAATCTTAGGCTGAATTCTGCAAGTCCACTATCTTTTGGAAATATCTTATTATGATTAATATATACAAAAAAATGAAAAGAAAAATTGACGTGCACCTAGTGCACACGACTGCTAACCTCTTTTCAACCTCTTAGTTCTTTGAAACCTCTCTGTTATTATATCACCATTCAACCACTATGCTCATTCTTCAAATCAAGGTAACGCAGTTGAGTTTCTAAATTCTAAAATTCTAACCGGGAAGAAGAAATAGAAATTATAAGATTTCTTCTTGTTTAGAATTAGAATTTCAGAATATTCAATTGACGAAGCGCCTCTTTGCAACCTCTCTTTAAGCTTCAACGATACGCAACATACAGTAGCACAAACACACAATCAACTAACAGCAAAACATCAAACACAGAACTTCGATGAAAACATTCTAAAGGGTTCATAGAAAGTGTTGGTGTATTTTCGGTTTTGTTCAGTAATGTTTGGCGTAAGCCATAAACGCTTTCGAATACATACTGTCGAGTGCGTGTCATTCGGGAATTTGGCAATCAGCCGCATTTGCAGGTAGACTATGCTGAAACCAAAACTTGTCTTAGAATACGTTAAGAAGTACTCAAGTGAAATGGCAAAACTTGTGTCCAACGCTTCTGAAGAATGTCGGATTCTGCTACCAGACCATATTGTTTCTTCTCAAGAAATAGAAATCTATGTCACAAAAGAAACTGGCGTAGCAATCAACTACATAGGTATGAGCAAATATCCAAAAATCACCATTTATGGGAGCGATAGATGCTTTGATGATCTAGTATTTCCACCAACCGAACACAGTCTTCCCTGTAGTCAAGGCTCAATAGAGTTGAAACCACTATCCAAGACTGGTAAGAATGACCCAATCACGACTCTGAGTTTCCTTGGTGACATGAAAGGTATTGTCCTGTTCAAGATTGTTGGTGGTGGCCATCTTTTCTCGTTCGACAAACAGCTTATGGCATCAAATTTCGGTAGACACGTTATTTTCAACATTTACGTGCAACGTGAGTACTCCGATGGAAATCTCGTTTCAAAATATGTTCGATATGCAGAGCTTTACCCAAACAAAAATGAGCTATTTACATCAGCAAAAGCGGTGGCAAACGCAAGGAAGGACTTTGAAGATTATTCAAGTATGGTCAAGAGCGAGGAGTTCGGTCCTCAAGTTCAGAAGTATGTAAGAATAGGTCAAGCCGTCCATCAATTAAAGAAGGATTCGGTTGTTGTGCTTGGAAAGGACACGCCGCTGCTTGGACGAATCAGAGACGAGCTATGTACGATAGGATACAACGCTTTCTTAGTGAAGAACCAACCTGACATTCCCGAACAAAGTGCAGAAGAAAAGGTTAAACTGTACACACTAATGGCGAAATTCGCTGTCATGGAAGACAGCTCAGCTAGTGGGCACATAGCAGAGTTTGAATACTGTAAGAATAACCGTGTGGTGCTGACAATGTTACGCCAAAAAGGAAAAGGCTCCACTTGGATGATTGGGGACGCTTCTTTGGTGGATCTAAACTACATAAATGTCTTCGAATATGATGAAAAGAACCTACACACAATCCTAGTCGACGCATCAAAATGGGCGGAATCTTTCATTCAACGGAGAAAAGAATCGTACCACAGTCGGCTGTCCTAGCATGGCCATAGGCCGCGCGCCGTAAACAACAAAGAACCAGATACACAAACAACGTAACTTCGATGAAAACATTCTGAGGACTCCCTGAAAAGTCATGGTCTTTTCTGGATTCGGTTTTTCGAACAGTTTTATTATTGTGAAGATTCATTGTTGCTTGTGGCGGCTTGAGTGAAGAAGACGATTGGTTTTGAGTTTGCTATTGATGATTTGAAGGCTATCAAGATCGCTGGTAGACTATACAATCAGTTCTACAATCGTCAAGGTTTCTTTGCCAACTATACTATGCCAGAATACGTCTTGCCTAGAAACTTGAAAGAAGGTTCAAGGGAACATGCGTTGTTCTTGACTTACGTTATTTCTATTGATTATATGACTGATGCCGTGAAGCTTTGGAAAAAGTCAAGAGGAGCGTATGAACTGTATCCAGACAGATTCACGTCTGAACAACTGTTGAAAGTCAGTCCGAAAACTATTGAGACTTTTGTCAGAAATCTCGGTGCCAGGTTCGGTTCTACTGCAGCCAAAATCTGGACTAACTTATCGAGAATTCTAGCTGACAAATATGCTGGTGACCCAAGAAACTTGACAACAGAAGCCTTGACCATACAAGAAATCAAGAAGAAACTGAACGAGTTTCCTTCGCTGCGAGGCCCGAAACTATCTAACTTCTACATCAGGGCAATGGGTGAGGCAGGTTTGCTGAAGGTGAAAAATCTTGAAGAACTTGACATCCCTGTTGACAAACAAGTTGCCCGATTTACAATGTACACTGGTGTTCTTAACTTACTGAGTGAACAGTTTGTTGGTTGCGCTCAAGATAGCCCTTTAAGAGAATTGACTGAGGAGGCTTGGAGAAACGCTGCAAAGACTTTGGGAACTCCACCTTGGAAACTTGATGAGCCAATATGGACGATAGGTTCTAAGCTTTGCAGCGGCAGAAACTGTGGACAATGTCCAGTGCAAGATTTGTGTGGTAAGACAAAAGGAATTACTTTCAAAGAGAACACTGTAGTCTGGAAGCGTATCTAGTTGAAGACATTAGGTTTGATATCGTGTACTAAGAAGAAGCAGAATTATCGTTGCAAGGCTTCTGAGATGTATTCAGCTTCAGACTTGTTCAGAAAGGCATACGCTTATTGTACAAAGAAGTATGACAAAGTGGCTATTCTCAGCGCGAAGTATGGTCTGCTTTTCCCTTTTGAAGAGATTGAACCTTACAACATGACGCTCAACAACATGAGCATGGATCAGGTCAAGAAGTGGTCAGATCAAGTCTTTCAACAATTCCTAGCGAAGATCGAGTTGAATGATCTTGGCAAAGTGTACTTTCATGCTGGAAAGAGATACAGACAATACCTAATTCCAATGCTGGAGAAGATGAACATTGAATGTGAAGTGCCATTGAAGAATCTAGGCATTGGCAAGCAGTTAGCGTGGTACAAAGAACATGATTGCTAGCTCGAACTCATAACGCGCGCTTCGTGCGAAGCTGTTTATAGAGGTTGTTTGAACAACATATTGTCGTGAAAGTCGACTATCCTGCAATAGCGCACTAAACCGAGAGCCGTTTGAGGTCCTCAATGTGTCAGGTGTATTGAGACGTAGCCGTGATCCTCAGTATCTTCATCTATTCAGAAAATGTATTATGCGCGCGCGCATCTATTGGCTCTTGAGTCCTTGGATTGGTTTATACTCGGTACTTCCGGGAATGGCAGTGATATGTGCTGCAGCCCTCATAGGCGTCCCGATTTTTAAGAAGGTAAGCGAGCACACACGGTAGCTTCGTTTTAGCCAGTTCCAGCGTTTCCCCTATTTTTCTCTCCCCTAATGTGTTATACACACACCGTTAGGTTTATCGTCTCATAGATCTCCTTCAGTTTTTCAAAGGAGAAGTCAGTATAGTGTCTTGCCAACACTGATTTTGGCACTCTTCCACAGAAAGCATCAACATACGTCCCAGAAACACTCAACCTGAGCATTTCAGAGAAAAACCATTGACGCAGTGGAAATAATCAACAAAGGAAGAGTCATAGATGGTCAAGCCGATTACAGGAGACTAGTTGGAAACTGGCATCCACCTTATGTTTAGGCTATTCTGCGCGACTCAGGCTGCACACAACGAAATGCCATTGCTTCCTTTTTCAGTCCCCTTGATAGCTTGGATTGTTGGGGTTTAGCTGATCAGCTCTATTGTCTCTTGCATCATCATAAGCAGGGTTATTTGGATTTAGCGTGTCTGACCTATCATCATTCGGACTACGTTCATGTCTATCATCATCCCAGTCGCCACCTTCATCTTCTTTCTTCGCTCTCTGTTCCTGATTGTTCTTAGGTTTTGACATATCATTCCTTATCGCCGTCTTCATATTCTCAATGAAATTTGTCAACACATTCACAATTGATCTGTTTCCCGATTGGATTTCTTGGTTTTTTCTGAGGATCTTTTCTTCAAGATCTCCAATCGTCCCTAAAGCTAAGTCGTTCTTCAAAGGTTCAGCGCAACCTCTGTCTGCCAATTCTATGATTATTGATCCTTTTTCATAGTCTTCAAAAGCTTCCAAACCAATCTGGGAAACAGGTGTGTATCGTAATGATTCTTCGATCTTGTCAAAGTGTTTTATAGGATAGGATACTCGAATAGCGGACCATCTTCTAAAATCCAGGTCTCCATCATCTTCATATACCGATCGTCTGTTTACTGGCTCAGCCGTGATTGATCTAGTTTCATCTTTAAGAATCAGTGGAAGCTGATACTTTTCCGCAAAAGATTTGACCATTTCATCCGTATTGATTTGAAGCAAGTCATCGTCGCTTAGTCTTTCGATTTTCCATTTTGCTTCCCGTATTCTGGTCGCGTAGTATTCCGAATAGGATATCACAATTCTCTACAATAATTTAAGGTGAATGCTTAGGCTAATGTCTTTCGTTTCGCGCGCGTTGGCTACATATCTATTTGTGAATCTTTGGTCCTGCGTTATGGACGATTTAGTCCATATACACCCGTCGCTGAGAAACAGAGTACCATTTTTCCAATTCTAAACAACTGACTTCTGCTTTTGAGCACGCGCTTGAAGGTCCGTTCTCAATCTTCTTGCGTCGGGTCTCTTGATTACTTCGATAATATCCGAATTGCTTGAGTTCAGCTTTTGCTGGTAGCGGCCAATCTTTTCAAGAACAACTGGTTCCAGTTCCTCATCAAGCTCATAGCCCACCCCATTTCTTTCAAGTTCTCTGGCGACTTTCATGGTGGTTCCTGAACCAAGGAACGGGTCAAGGACAGTTTCACCTACAAATGAAAACAACTTGATTAGCCTGCGAGCGATTTCATCAGGAAACGCGGCAATGCCTTCTTCCAGTCTTCCCGCAAGAGGAAGAACATTTGTTATTTCCCAGACTGTTAGATGCCATTTGTTCTTGCTGACTTCTGACATGTTGACTTTGGATGCTTCGACGACATCTTTAGGCAAGCTTTTGATGTATGAATAGTCAAAATCCCCCTTCTGGAAAATAACAATTGATTCTTGAAGGTTATCGGGGTAAAAATACATGGGGTATGGATGTTGTAGGAGAACTCCACTTCTTCTGCTGATTCTAGTATATCCTTCAGGTTTTTTCCAAACAATTCTATCACGATATTTGAAACCGCAATCCATCATAATCTTCGTTATGTCCGCTACAACCGGATACTTTTCGCCATCAACAAGCATATCATCGGTTACGAAGGCTGCGATTCTTCCTTCGTCGGTGACCCTGTAGAGCTCTTTGCTAACTGACCGAATCATCTCAAGATATTCACTATAATCTTTAAACAGTCCCGGATAATCAAACGGCGCATTGTAGTAGGGCGGCGAAGTAACTGTTAGATGAACCGAGTCATTCGGCAGCTCGTGCATGTCAACTGAACTACCGAAAATAATTCTGTACGATTTCTGCATATAACGTTCAAACAGTTGCTTGCGATATTTATAGTCTGCTTCGCCCGAAATACCGCAAAAAGTATATTCTCTATTCAATCAACCGTATGTGGGGTCAACGTTTGACTGGAACAGTGATTGGCAACTACATTATGGACACTCTTCAGATATTCTTTGCATGGGACGACGACCTTTACACTCACTTGAAAGAACGCGGTCTTGGCCAAAAGGGCATAAAGAGTGCAGTTCTGCCGCTTGTTTATACAGACAACTCCGAAAGCACTACAGGAGTAAATGAGCGCGCGGCAAAATGTGTAATTCCACCAGAACGTTTTGGTGAGACCTACGAGAATCTAGGATGGAAACAAGCAGCACATAAGAGCGAACCTATCATAAAATCGGAAAGACCTCAAGTTCAGGTTTCTCTTGAAGATGACAAGAGGAATCTGAAATTCAGAATAGTTCCAAGTCTCAACAAAAAAGAGCAATATCATCTCGAATACTCGTCGATGTCTGCCTTTGGCAGCATGTACAACAATTGGGCAATCGTCGTTCTAAGAACACAGGATTTTCAGGACATTCTTCAAGGTCTGGGCAGGCAATTCCCTGAAGCTAGCAGCATTGTTGACGTGCCTATTCACAAAGAGAGCAAGCAAGGTCAACGAGAAAACTTCTACTTCGTGAAGGTTCCAGTAAAGTCCTACAAATTCAGCATCGGAGAGTTCTTGTACGCCAAGAAATACTTCGAATTGAATGGAATATTTGGCACTCTGCCTTCTTTGGTCTACGAAAACGAGCCGTCATACAATGAGACAATGGAGCCTGTTCTGAAGGTCGGATTTGTCCACACAAAGAAGGAAGAAGGTTTTCAAACCAGACCTCCACAATGCGCTATCAAACTGGCTCAACATAAGGTTAGTCTTTCAAAAAGAGGCGAAAAATCAAAGATGAAGGGCAAAATTGTTTGCGTTGAGCCATATGAGAACTTTTTCACTGTGCCGGCGAAAGAGTTCTATGTCTCCTCAGCGGCGATTAGGAACGCAGACCCAGTTTTTCTCGATAGGACAACGCATTCCGGAAGAATAGTCGCTAAGAAGTGCTCAGACACCTAGGTTCCTTTTTTCTCTTATTGCAGTTTGGCCAAGCGCTGACCTTTAAATAATTGTTTGCAGGGTGGCTGGCGTCAAAATCAAAAGGAGGCGATAGGTTTGAAGAGAAGGGAAAACTCTCTTCTCTCGTAATGAATGTAATAGTTAGTTGGTTAGTAAAGAACGAATGTGTTACATGATGACATACCTGAACTTTGCTAACTAGCTAACCAAGAAAAAAAGGGATTTTTAGCCGCCGGTGCAGTAAAAAGAAATGTAGCTATTGAGAGACGTAATCGATATTTCAAATTCATAATCTATAGTAAATGAGTGAAACCGTTGAGTACATTCAAGGTGTTTAAATGGAGCATTTGAGTGTTTATCGAAGAATGCTCATTTGGGGCTTAGGTACTTGTATGGCCATTATAGCAGCCGCAGATTTTGGGATTATGCATGCAATGGGCATCTTAGACCCCATACTGTTTATTGGCGGATGGGCTATAATCATTGTCAACGAGGTTGTATTCTGGTTGAGAAAAACACAGCTAGAAATAGACAGAGACGAAACAATCAAGGGCACAGGAGAGAAAATTCCCCCGCCCCCGTCAATACTTGCGATTTGTCCACAGTGCAAGAACCGGGTACCTTCTGAGTCGAGATATTGCCTTCAGTGTGGAACAGACCCCGAGTGCCAACACCAAACGAATACTTTTCAAAAAGCTAAACAAAAACAAGAAAACAGGTTCGAGCACGCACGCTTATGGATAGCGTCCGCGTCACGCAAACGGTGCCTGCTCTGGCCAATCAAACGTCTGTCCAGTTGAGGACAACACTTTGAAGTAGTATGTTGCACCTTTCGTCCAGTTGTAGTCTATGGTGATTCTGGCAACTTTGCCAGCGGCAAGCGGTACCGGCGTAATTGTCTGGTTCAACAAGGAGGTTGTTGATGTTCCGACATATAGAGTTGTCAGTTGCGTGTCCGAGGTTCCAGAGTTGCCTATGTCGACGTCAATTTTCAACGTGCCCGTACGAATATAGAAGTTCGTGTTTGCTTTGTACAGCATGACGCCTGCTTGACGTCCCTCAGGAACTTGGCTGAGTTTTGAGAACTTGTTTCCTTGTGACGTGAACAAGTCTATCTGATACGTTCGGCTTTGACTGAGGTCCATCGTGACGTTAAACGTGAAACCGTGGTCTGGTGCAACCGTAAACGGAAAAGAAGGATTGACTGACGATTGTTTAACATTGTTGACTAGAACCTTGACTAAGCCAACGCTGCCGATTCCAGTATTGTTAATTGTCATCGTAAACCATCCGCCAGTAACATCATATTCCGGTTCAGACAGCACCAAATACTCGGGATAAGCAGACGAAACCCCTGACTGAAGATAGCTGAAAGCAGCAAAGAAACCTACCATTGCCCCGACACCAACAAGCATCACGCATACGATTGCGAAAGCAACTGTTTTCATGACTTACAGTTGAAGATTTGGTTATATTTTGATTATGAATTTCAAATAAGCAAGCGTGCGCTGATGCAACGTTTTTATTCTTCAGTGCAGGGTCCACGCCGCGAGTTGATGTGTCATGGTTAGGACGTCTGCTCGTCGTGCTGAGCAAAGCGAAGACCGCGCACGTAAGAATAGGTCAAATCAAACACGATATCAAAATGTGCCGGGTGTTAGAAAAAGATAGATTATAGTGAAGACGAAAATGATTAGGAAAGAAGAAGTGGCTACGACCGCGGTTTTCTGCCATTCGGAAACTGGTAGGAGACGTTTGAGGGCTTCGATTTTTCCGTTCCAAATTTTTGTTTCAATATGGATGAATTTTGGATGCAACCATGAAACATAAGCTGCCACAGACCCAAGGATTGCTAGCCAAAAACCAATATCAAGGAATGGGACGAAACTCTGAGTTTGGCGGGCTAGTAGCCATCCGTTTTGCCCACCGTTAAGCGCTTGCCCACCAATTTCAATGTACCTGCACACAATTATCAGGTAGAGAAAAATCATCAGGAATGACAGGTTGCTTGCCGCTATGGCGATTTTTCTTCCAACTCCGTTCCATGAGCCGCTCGCGAACGAAACATGAATCATCAAAGCGGCGGCGAAGATGAATAGCAAAGCAACTGCCGTCACTGAAAGGAAATACGTGTTCAGTGTGGTCCAGAGAGGTCTGTCAAGGAAGGGTTTGGGACTCCAAGATTCTGGCCCGTAATATCCCAAGGTTTGAAAAGAGGTGCTGTTGTATACGACGGCGCTTGCGGTTTCTCGAAACGGCGAGTAGTTGACTGAGAAAACATTCAGAAGGGGCTGGGAACCGAAAGCACTAAAAGAATAGGATAACCAAGGAAAGAACAGACTCAGCAGAAAAACGCTCGCAGCAAGCAAAGCGTAAATGTTTATTTTCATCTTTCAACGAGCTCCTTACCAATATACATGTGGCTTGCACTGTCACTGTAACCATATGTTGTATAGTATATCTTAATAAATGCTACGTTCTAGTAATAGAACACATCTACAAATCATTTCCATGTTCTTTGCCCGTGAAGGAACTTGTTCTACTGGTCAGAGGAAGGCCGATAGCGGTCCTGATGGCAAATTCTTACCTCACTCGCCGTGTGCGTGTGTGTTGTATGGGTAGGTATAGGTATAGGTAGTGGAATCGGGGTTGTGATTGGAGTAGTTAGTTGTCGGCAGAAGTAGTGATGTGTTGGTTGGTTGGGGTAAAGTTTTATCCAACCAACAAGGATAACGGCGCGCGCTAATCTGGAGGTCATCACGCCGCCTCATATTCGACGCGACGCTTTTTGGGTTCTCTACTCAGAAATGCTAGTATGACACTTGCTCCGGGCAGAATAAACCCGACTGGCGACAAAGGGAGGGCCGCAGCTCCCGGTATCATCCACAGAAAGGCCGGTAGTCCGAGGCCTCCGCCGGCGACTGTTCCCACCAACACCAATAATCCACCAAATCCCGGTTTTCGCAACAAGACGAGTATGCCGCCGATAATCATTAGTAATCCACCTATGTAAAGGGAGGGCAACAAAAGAAAATATGCATAGTTCGTCACATACAAAGCGAGGACTCCGCTCGCAAGTCCTAACGCGGCTGAAGCTCCACGATAAACAGTTTTTCTCCCCGCATCTCTGGAATCAGACTGCGCCGCTCTGGGGGAATTATTCGATTCGGACAAACTCAAAAATTCTCCTAGAATAAACTGGTGAGTCTATGCTCTTATTTCTTGCGAATTGATGGTACCCGGTTGGTTGGAGTAAAGTTTTATCCCAAACCCAAACCCGAGGATCTAGCCGGTGTATTCTTGGAGAAGAACCCTTCCACGAGTCTGAGCAATTGATAACCGAAAAGTATCGCAACAAAATACGTTGGCCAGAGCATCACAGGCCAGTTCTGAGGAACATAAGTCCACAGATTCGTCGAGG
>Ga0315279_10011476_pt1 | contig 10239 bp, 10 predicted proteins | sample YL17G06_20_MG_FD_203694 | JGI IMG/M metagenome (GOLD analysis project Ga0315279, IMG submission 203694) | Sediment microbial communities from Yellowstone Lake, YNP, Wyoming, USA - YL17G06_20 | ecosystem: Environmental > Aquatic > Freshwater > Lake > Sediment | place: USA: Wyoming | collected...
CAACACGGACATGTCCATTTCATGAAGTTGAGACGCAAGTTCCTCCTCTCCCCGACCGGCTTTCTCAAGAATCGGAATTACCACCTCAGCAGGTGGGTACGTGTATTTTGTGAGTAGGGCTCTCATCTGTTCTTCAACGGTTTTCTTCACCCGACTCACCAGCAATCATAGTGAAGATATCTGGCAGATAAACGCTTTCGCCCGCAAAGGTGAGTGTGTCCTGCCATGGTCGCGCAGCGCGCGCGTTACGGGGTCAAAATAGAAGTTGGCAATCTCAAGTCACGCTCAGAACTTCAAATAGCAGATGTACGAGAAGACTACGAAACTAAGCCAGAAATCTATACCTTCCGTCCGCGCACGTTATGGGAACGCTCTTTCTTCTTCTATACATTCACGAAATCCTAAATGTATAGCGATACGTTCATAGCGGGTGCCTGCTTTTTCAAGCATGAGTCAGTAACATTTTGTGATTAGTTTCTGTGATTTCGGCATGTGCGTCGAGTCTTATAAGGACTTTAGCGTTTGGTTTGTTTGAGGTGAAACGAAATGGAAAGAATATATGAAAAGAAAATCGAACGAGGAAGAATCGTTGCGTTGGAACAGGTCGAAGTAGTCCGCGCCATCGCGCGTGTACTGTTTCGCGCATAGAATCTCAATTTTCCATATTTTTGTTGGTATAGCCTTTTCGCATATGCCGAAGTTCATTATGGCTATCTGAATACTCCTCAGTTCACCGTGCCCATCGGCATTGATATCCCGGATGCGCGAAATATCAGTCTTCAAGTTTGAAGAGGGTTTCAGAGTTCCATATTCGCGGGCTACGTCTCGCTTATTGCTCTCCGCGATATGTGTTCGTGTTTGCTCCCGTGGCGGAAGCTATATGATCGATACTCAAAGAACAGTAGGTTTTGAAAAGAGCGTAACTCAATGACTGCGAAACCAGAACGCTACAGAGTAGTTAGAGATTACGAGTCTCCCTATCCCGATTCGATGGGCTTTCTGAAGGGAGAACTGGTCAGAGTTGGTCAGGAATTCAAGGAAGATTCTGATTGGGAAAACTGGGTGTGGTGTGAAGGAAACAACAAGAAAGCTTGGGTTCCAAAACAATACATCAAAATCCTTGGTGCAAACGGAATCCTCGAAAGGGACTATGACGCCATGGAGTTGAGCGTTCAGGTAGGAGAGAAATTGACAGTTCATGAAATCGTCAATGGTTTTGGGTTGTCAGAAAAACCAGATGGAACAAGAGGTTGGGTACCGATGAGAAATCTGGTGATTAGGAAAGAATAATCGCTTTTGCTCATCCTTTCGTATTTGTTATAGAAAGTTCATTAGGCTCGATATCATTTTGATGCTTATGCAATTTGAAGATTTAAGGAAGCAAGATCTCGAGCTTGTCGAAAAAGCGAGAGATGTGATCAGAAAAAGAAAATCCAAAAGGTCGACTGTCGGCGCGGCCTTGAGAACCAAAAATAACAAGATATTCTGCGGCGTAAACATTGAAATAGAATGCTCGGCCCCATGTTCGATCTGTGCCGAGTATGCAGCGATAGGAACTATGGTTTCTGAAGGTGAGACCGAAATCAAAACTATCGTCGCAGTCTCGTCCAATCGGCAATACTCAGTTCTTCCGCCGTGCGGAAAATGCAGGCAGTTCATAAGCGAATTCGGGAACCCTTACGTGATCGTGGAAGTAGACGGCAAACTGAAGAAAACTGAGTTGAGTGAATTGTACCCTTTGCCCGTAGTTTCTGATTGACGAAACACTGAAGAGTCCCCTAGGAGGATAGGGGGAGGGTGCTGTTTGCTTGATTTTACTTCAAAAGACTGCGCAATTCTGTCTCGATATATCATTAGGCGGCGTGCCTAGCGACTGTTTAGCTAGTTTACGTCGTCGTTTAACTATCAAAATGGACACGATGAATATTGTGACTATGATCAAGATGATTCCGGGAACGATGTATGGGACCCATGAATATGGAACAAGTGTCTGTCCGAAAAATGGAAGATGCCATACCACAAGAACGTTCGTTTGATAGGCATATAGATCTTTCACTTCTGAACCATCAAGCCAGACTTGACCGAGGCGGACGTCCAGTTCTTCGACTTTCGTGTTCGTGAGTGAAAGAAAAATGTCAGAGCTTGAACTACTGTCTATCCAAGTGACTGTACTGTTTGTCAGCCAGACTTGAGGAGTGCCCTCGGAAGCTTCGAGTTGCTCGCTAGTACAGTTCAGGAGGATACTTGACGAGTTGCCCTCTGCATAGACGCGATCAACGATCGAGTCAGTGACGAATATGTGTGAACTATCGTTGCCCAAGACGAAGTTCTTGGCGTACTCCCATTCTTCCGAAGAACGAGGCGAGATAGGTTTTTGGAATGTGCTTATGTTACAGTTGTCAATTACAAGCCTCGAATAGTCATAGAGATAAATGCCGTTGTAGGCCCAACCATAAGCGTCGTCTACCCAGGTTAAACTTGAATTGACCATGGTTATGTTTGCCTGATCATACGCCACGATTGCATGGATACTCGTTCTCTGTGCAGGAGGCACTAGAAGAAGTAATTCACTGTTGGTAATGTCAAGCCTGCTCAGGTTTTGAACGATTATTTGCCTTGTCCGCCAATTAGTAGTGTCTGTCTGGCTTGGTGTATCCGGTTTTTCTGTCTCATTCCAATACGAAACAAATCTGCAATTGTTGATTATTGCTTGGGCGTGGTCGGAAATTACCAGTTTGCCAGTTATGTTGAATATGCAGTTCTCGACGCTGAGGGTTTCGTGATCTTTGATGATCAAGTCGCCATAATAGTTTGTGACGTTCTCCAAGAGGACGTTAACACTGCTCACGGGAATGATGCAGTGAGTATTTGAAGAATCACTGCGGTGAGGAACGACTGCGAAACAAGTGGTGTGCGAAAGCAATATCAATACCACAAGCGTCACCACTGAGAAGCAATATAGGCAACTACAGTTTCCACGGGTTGAATTTGTCAAAATATGTTTCAACCGTCAGGAAAAACTGATGTTTCATCAGACTTTTAAACTTTGGATTATTACGTTCCAGAAACATTCGAAACGTCTTTAGATAAACTTAAACCAAACCTCCAGCTACCGATTGCCTGATGTCTATGAAATCCAAATTCATGTACGTTGGAATAAGAGTCACAGACTTGGAAAAATCAATCGATTTCTACACAAGGCTCAAGTCGCGTATTGACATTTACAGCTTCGCTGAACGTCTCGCAGGTCGTCTTCGAATCTGCTTCTTGTATTCTGAAGTTCACCGCAAAACCTCGTCGAACTTCGCAAGAGTCTCGCAAACGTGCACAAAAAAAGAACATACACAAAGTGAGACTATTCTTTCTCTTGCTTCTGCATAGTCAACAAGTGTTTGGCTAAAGTTGAGAAAGTCAAATAGCGATAGTGAATTTCGTCCTCAAGGTTTATCAGGAAATTCTCCAACTCAAATGGAACGAGAATTGAGAACTGTTTGAGCCACTTCTGAAAATCAGAGAAATTCGAATAGTCCTTGTGCAGCGCTATTACAACTCCATTAGAGCTATGTCCCATTCCTCGCTCAATCAGAACCGCTTGAGGAATCTCCGATAACCGATCAAGACCCGCTTCAATCACTTTTCTGAAAGCCTCTACATGAGGGGGTTCTTGGAAACGGGCAAGCGTTATTGAACATAGATGATACCCCAACTTGTTGAAATCTGGAATCATCGTGTATTCTTTGATTATGCCAGTCTTCTCGAGTCTTGTTCTGGTTCGCGTGACTGTCGGTTGGGAAATGCCTAGTGCTTTGGCTAATTCTCTGTCACTTCGACGGCTGTTCTCCATCAGCTCGGCTATTAGTCTTAGTTCAATGTCTTTCAAGGAAATCACTTGTCTTCCTTGTGTGATATTGAACATGCTTAAAACTCTTATTTCCGAAACAGCCTGACGAAGGCTCATCTTTTAGCTTGGCGAGGCAAGTCGGAGTTGACTTCAATTCTGCCGACGCAAAAAAAGAGGCTACTTGCTCGGCTTTCGGATAACGAGTTCGCCGTTGACTAAGTCTATTTCGACCGCAAGCCTGTCGCCTGAGATTTTCCAGCCTAGTGCATTAAGAACGTCTGGACCGACTCGCATGAAATGGTATTTGTTGACGAAGCCTTCTTTGGGAAAAGTGGCGATCTTCGGTTCTTTCGGTTTCGGCTTGGCTTTGGTTTTATTCTCTTCTGCGCCTTCGCCTGAGTTTTCGGGTTCTTTTCGTTTTTGGCTCGTTTTCCTCACCGAGATACGAAAGGCTGTGCCGTTTATAACCGATTGGATATGCAAATGCTACTTCTTGTATGTGAGTCAAGCGCGCGCATAAGATACCAAGACAATTTAGCCATATCCTACTTTCGTTTGAATATCTTGTAGGCACGATACAGAATGCCAGTCGCGAGAAAAACTGCTACTGGTATTACTAATATCACATAAAGCCAACGAACAACAGTAGGTTCTAAAAACCCGCTTGCCGCTGCACCAAATATCAACGTAAAGTATGAAACCGCAATCAGCACTGTTTCATTAGAAGTATAGAACTCTAAAAATCTCCCTTTAACCCCTTTTTCACGTTCTTCGCGCTCGATCTGACCAGTGATAATATCCTCCATGACTCTGATTTTTCTGCTGAATACTGACGAAGGAGACTGCCGAACGACAAGTTTGTCGTCCTTGAAAGCCATGGGAACAGCTCTTTCTAGAGGTATCTGCAGAAGACACTTACCTCCTAATACTCTTTTCTCAAGATAATCACGAACAAAATCCAATGGGATTTCTTCAGTGACTTTGTTCAAAACAAAACCTTTGAAGTGCGTTTGCACTGAGTCAGTCAAACTCTGGAGGAATTGTTCGAGTTTCTTGATTTCAGATATTAGAAGTTCACCTATTCTCCATGACGTTTTGTCTTCCTCTACGATGAGAATAAACTCATCTGCAACGAGAGCTGGAAGCAGACTAACAGGATCAACTCCTGATCTTGTATCCAAGATGATATAGTCATAATCTGCTCTGACGAGGTTGATTAGTTCTTGAAAGTCATGATACATTGCTCTTAGACTTTGCAAAACGGTCAGATTTGCTCTCTGATCCAGATCACTCACCGAATACATCCTCGTCTTACTCGAAGCTGGAAGAAGGCTCAAGTTAGGCGTATCTTTGACAGATACTTCAAGAGCTGTCTTGACTTCGGAGACAGATGTGCCGTCGCTAAGAAACTCCAAAAGACCGGCTTTTGCAGATTTGTCACCAATCATATAGAAAGTCAAGCCACGAGTGAAGAAGTCGCAATCGATCATCAGAACTTTCATGCCATTTTTTGCCAGACAGGCACTCAAGTTGCCAATTATGACGCTTTTTCCAGCTCCACCCTTTCCACTCACGAACGCAATTACAGAAGCTTTTCCAGGTTTCACAGGAGTTCCCAACAAATACACCTAACCGTTGTCTCTCCGTAGTCTCATTCTTTCTGTATATTCGATTCCCGATCTGTCATGCAGATATTTGCCTACAAGGCACAGGATAGGAGTGGTGAAAAGTATCAGAGTTGCACTTGCCAACAAAGCATAAGCATCCGCTGACGAAAAGTCAAGACTAAGAACCACTAACTCAGTAAGATTGGGCCCACCGCAGTAAATCAGAACATTGTTGAAAGAGGTTCCGATTAATAAGGAGGCAAACCAAGAGAAAGTGCCGAAGTAAACGGTGCGAGTGAATTTGGTCGTCAATTTATCCGCCGTATTGTCGTAGGTGACCACTCTGATTCCTGATCTGTAGGGAAAAATAAGACCTCTGAAGGCGTGTTGAATTATAGTGCCGCAAATCATAAGCAATCCCGCCGAACTCAAATACTGCCATATGCTGCTGGATATTCCGAGCAATTGTGAGTGAAGAGTACGCATTGATTCACCAGTTGCACTTTGCGATATTTGTGTTCATGTATCTCGAATGATTCCTATTAAAAAGCTTTTGTAATTCCAATGATGAACATTGGATCCTAGTTCACCTATCACAAATAACTTGGTATCGGATGACACGTTCTGGCGTTTTGTTCTGACCGGAACTCGCTTGGCTAATTGTAAACCTTTTATGGCCCAACTCTGCATGTATTCAATGGTTGTACTCATGACCAAGATAGACAGCAAAAAGGATGAAGAGCAACTCTCGAAGCGAGGAAGAAAGCCAGGTACGATATACTTCCCACGGCATCCACTCAAAGAGACTTTGTCCATTCCCGAAGCCGTCTGGACACAAAACGCTGGAAATCCCTTTGACATTCTAGACGTTGCGAAAGCAGTCAAGAAATCGCCGACCAGTAGCGGTTTCGATCAATTGCTCGCTTCATCATATAGATATGGCTTGACAGAAGGAAGTCTGTCGACGAAAATAGTCAGCCTTACACCTCTCGGAAGTTCAATTGTCGCGCCTACAGTAGAAACAGACGTAAAAGCGAGACTTCGTGAGGCGTTATTGCATCCAGAGATATTTCGAAAGGTTTACACTTGGATGGACAGAAAGCCTATTCCTCGTGACGATGTTTTCAGGAACACTGTTGTAAAAACGGTGGAACTTGGTGGCTTCGGCATTCCGCAGAAAGACGCAGATGAGTTCGTTCAGGTACTTATGCAAAACGTTTCCGATTATGGTCTGGCAGACGATCAGCAAGGTGTAAAGTATCTTCGTTTGGACAAGCTGAGTCCGACCGTGCAACCACCAATTAGAGAAGATGTCACGGCAGAAGGCGAACAGAAGCCTCCCGTACAAGGAGAGATCCCTGCTGCGAAGATCGAAACACCTCCACTACAGATTCCTAAACAGATTTTCGTCGCTCACGGCAAGAACAAGAAACCATTGGATCAGATGAAAACAATCCTTACACAATTTAAAATCCCGTTTCAGGTAGCGATTGATGAACCTCACAAAGGACGACCCATAAGTGCAAAGGTCGTTCAACTAATGAAGCAGTGTACTTCAGGCATATTCATCTTCACTGCTGATGAAGAAACGACCGACGCACAAGGTAGCAAAGTCCTCAGACCTAGCGACAATGTTGTCTTTGAACTAGGTGCAGGAATCGTTTTGTATGCGGATAAAATCGTCATATTTAGAGAAGACGGCGTCTCGTTTGGAAGTGACTTCACGGATTACGGACACATAACGTTCGAAAAAGACAAACTCGACGCCAAAGCGTTTGAGTTAATGAAAGAACTGATCGGTCTGGGTTTCCTTCAAGTAACACCAACCTAGAGCTATCGATAGAAAAAGAATTTGATAGGTCGGAGACTGTACCTAGACCTTCGAGACCTTCGTTGAGTTCGAAGGCTCAGCATACATGAAGGCTCTGAAGCGCTATGTTGCTAGATTCGTGGCGAGCTACCTTCGAATCATGTTGCTTTTACGTTGATTCTTTCGAAGGCTCAGTCGAAAAATCTTGACTCACTTTCGACCTTATAGCACCATTGCACGCTTTGCATCGCTCATTACAATACTCTTTTCGTTTTTTCGCTCGATGGACCTTCGAAGTATGTTGTTTTCACGTTGAAAGTCTCAGGGCGAAGCAAAATTGAACAGACCAAAGGCGAGACTGTTGGACTGCAGACTGAAAAGGACGGTTTCACTCTCGAACTGAACTACTACGAGAAGGACAGCTCGTACAACACGAAGTATGTTGTCGGAGAGGGATTAGATCACTTGGCCTTTAAGGTTGATGATCTTGACAAAGCCCTTGAGGAAACTAAGAAAGCTGGACACCGAACAATTTTGCAGATGAAAGCAGACGGCGGTCGATGGGCCTACATTGAAGATCCAGATGGAAATTGGATTGAACTCTTCTAGACGAAACAAAACAATACGCTTGAAAGTTCAGTGCGGGTGTTCCAAACTAGGGAATGTCTGTTTTTCTAGTTTCTTTTTGGTCGCTCTACGATTTCCTTTTTCTTCCAATTCAGCAACTTCTTTTTCGAATACACCTGTGACGACCCATAATGTTCCAAACATGGGAACTGTCCGCATTCTCCGCAGGAGGCTAGTCGCTTGTTTTCCACGCATGCGTAGAATGAGCATTTGATACTTTTGGCAAAATGATTCAGACATCCTTCGCACTTGGTCAGAACATGAAGTCTGCACGTGCCACAGAAAACGCCGCATTTGCCGATGACGTTGCTCGTTGAACCCAGTTGCAGACCCTCAATACCGACTGCGTCTTCAGGATATTTAAATATTGACTCGAACCAGCGCGCGCTCAATAGCACGCTTCCTGAGCTTGAAATGCTTGTGGCATCATTCTGCTATCTCCTTGTTCATCGATTCTTGATGGTTGCACCCCTGCTATTCATCGCAGCTCATGCTGCTCCTCGTTAGGAGGAGAATCGAAGATTCTGACCATTGGCATTTCACCAACAGATATTTAGCTGGCCCGTTTGTACCTTGACAACAGGTATGTGAATTTGCTCAACGTGGAAAATGTCAGACAAGACTTTCCTGTGCTTCAGACCGGCGTTATCTACCTAGACAGTGCTTCAAGTACTTTGACGCCTGAGCCAGTTCTGCAGAAAATGCTAGAATTTTATCACGAATACAGGGCAAATGTTGGACGAGGTCACTATGAGTTCTCTCGAAGGGCAACATATGAATATGAGCAAGCTCGCGAGAAAATTGCTCGATTCATCAATGCACGGTCTAAAGGCGAGGTTATTTTCACCCGGAATACTACTGAAGGGATAAACATCGTTGCTAATGGTTTGAAATGGCAGGAAAACGACAAAGTAGTAACCACTCTCATCGAGCATCATTCCAATTTTATTGTGTGGTTACGTGTTAGACAAAAACACGGTGTGGAAGTAGATGTAGTAAGACCGCGGGAACTTCCCGAAGGTGGCGTTCTGGATCCATCAGAATTCGAAAAAGTGGTAGATGACCGAACCAAGATTGTGGCTATAACCCATATCTCAAATGTCCTAGGAGTCGTAGAGCCTGTAGAAGAAGTTGTGAAAGTCGCCCACGAACATGGTGCTTACGTTATTATCGATGCCGCTCAATCTGTTCCGCACATAAGAGTTGATGTTCAAAAGATCGGCTGTGACTTCCTAGCCTTCAGTGGTCACAAAATGTGCGCGCCAACTGGCTGTGGTGTGCTCTACATTCGGAAAGAACTGTTCGATAAGGTTGAACCATCATACATCGGCGGAGGCACAATAGTTGACGTGAATATTGACAACTACACCTTGGACGAAGGTCCCGCGCGATTTGAAGCTGGCACACCTGCCATTGCAGAAGCCATAGGGTTAGGCGCCGCAATCACATATTTGAACGAAATAGGAATCGAAAACATCGAAAAACATGAGAAGGAGCTATCCGAACGAATGCAGGGAGGCCTAGAGCAGATTTCAGGAGTAGTGACTTATGGGCCTAAACATGAAAACAGGATTGCCCTTATGTGTTTCAATGTTGAGGGTCTTGCTCCTCGCGAACTATCACTCGCGCTGGAAAAATCAGCAAAAATCATGGTCCGCGCTGGGCACCACTGTGCCCTTCCTCTGATCAAGAGTATTGCAGACAAAGCCGGTACGGTTCGCGCATCTGCTTATTTCTATAATACAAAGGAAGAAATAGAGAAATTGGTACAAGAGGTGGGCCAAATTGCGAGGGCTCACAAGTGACTGCTGAATGCATGGACCATATCCTAGACGATTCAGCTATCGGTTCGCGCATTGGAGGCAAGTAGTAATATTTCTGAATCCGCGAAAATCAGAATCACCGGCAAGACTCAGCAAAAAAAGAAGTGCGAACGAACCTGCTTCGTCTGCGCGAGACACAAAAACGAAGAGATCTGATAGACTTTTTTATTTTCAATCGTAGACAGAAAATCTGCGCAGTTGTCTACTAGAGCGCGCGCGTGCGAGTAAGAAGTCTCAATTTCCATGTGCGTGCGCATGCCTTTATGCAGCTGACCGCAAGACTAATCTTGCTTCCTGAAGGTAGTTAATGTGGAGTTGCGGCAGTTTGGTTCGGAAGTTGATAGTGCAAATAGATGATGAGCTTGAGAAAGAAATGAGCGCGTTCCCCGAAGTAGATTGGGCTAAGGTTGCCATACAAGCAATCAGAAACTGCATTCGCGACAGAGAAAACTGCAAATTCCTGCACACACTAGTCGATAGAGCGATGTCGCAAGAGAGAAAGCGAGGATCAAAATCGCCAAACAAAAAGTC
>Ga0315279_10011477_pt1 | contig 10239 bp, 1 predicted proteins | sample YL17G06_20_MG_FD_203694 | JGI IMG/M metagenome (GOLD analysis project Ga0315279, IMG submission 203694) | Sediment microbial communities from Yellowstone Lake, YNP, Wyoming, USA - YL17G06_20 | ecosystem: Environmental > Aquatic > Freshwater > Lake > Sediment | place: USA: Wyoming | collected...
TGCTGTCCACTAGGTTGTTCAGCCCGTCCAGCACCACGCCTTGCCCCGTCCCGCTCTGGCTCACCGTGAACACCCCCGGCTGCGCGTTCACGATGGTCACCGTCCCCGGCGCCCCCGCCGAGTCCTTGCCCGTCACCACCAGCGTGGCCACCCCCGCCGTCAGCTCGAACGGCACCTGGGCGTTCACCTGCCCGCTGTCGGCATAGAACAGCGGCGCCTCGTAGCCGCCCAGCGTGGCCCGGATGTTCCCCAGTGTGCGAGGCAGCGGTATCTGCGAGGCCAGGTTCCTGCCCTCCGCCAGGTTGCTCCCGAACAGCGAGAAGATCATGCCCGGCGCCAGCGGCTTGTAGCGGTCGAAACTGGCCGCGTTCACCCAGCCGTCGCGGAACACCAGCGGCAGCTTACTGGCCTCCCCCAGGGTCCCCGAAAACTGGAATACCCCGTCTTCCAGGCCGCTGGCCACCGCACGGATGGTCACCCCGATCGAGCCTTTGGTGGCCGGCACCCAGGTGGCCATGTAGGTGCCGTTGCGCAGGTTCTGGAACACCAGCGGCGGCTCGTTCCCCGTGAAACTGGCAGCCACCGTCGCCGTCGGCACCGCCGAACCGCAATCGTCCACCGCCTGCACCAGCATGGGAATCGGCCACCCGCTCTGTAGCGAGAAGCGGTTTCCCAGCTTGGTCTCGACGATCACCATGCGGCGGGCGGTGCAGGCCGCTGCGGAGGTCCAAGGTCCAAGGTCCAAGGTCCAAGGTCCCGACCGGGATGTTCCCGCCCCAGCAGTCGAGACAGTCGGGGCCACCACCAAAGCCACGGCCACTTCCTGCGTCACGCCGGTGCCGAAGCTCAGAATCACCGAGCCGACATAGACGCCGGCACTGAGTCCGGAGGGCTGCGCCTGCACGCTTAGCGCCGCCGCCTCCGCCGAGCTCAGCAGTACGCCCTGCTCCGGGGTCACCGACAGCCAACTGCCCCCGGCCTGCGTCTGCGTCCGCGCCAGGTACTGCAGCGCCTGCCCGCCCGTGCTGGCGATGGAGATGCCCTGCGTCAGCGCCCCGCTGGCCCCGCTGGCCGCCGTGAAAATCACCCCCAGCGGATTGATGGTGCCCACCGGCAAGGAGCCCCGCGCCAGCATGTTGACCAGCACGATCCCCGTCTGCGGCGCATTCAGCGCCCCGCTGGCCGTTATGGTCAACAGGCCCACGCTCACGCCGGCCCGCAGCTTCGAGGGGTCCACCAGCAGCGTCACGGTCGGCGCGACCGACACTGCGGCATCGCTGGTGCCGCTGGTGGGGCTGACCCGCAGCCAGTCGCCGCCGGCCGGCAAGTTCACCTGGACCTGCCAGTCCATGCGCCCCTGCCCGGCGTTTTGAATGGCAAAGCTCTGCGGGCCGATCACCAGGCTGCCTTCTATTCCGACGAACAGGAAGCCGGTCTGCGTGGGCAGCAGGATGGGCTGCGTCTTCGTGACCGTCAGCACAACGGAGATGATCTTTGTTTCCGAGGCCGTCAGGTTCCGCAGGGTGACCTGGCCTTGGTAGACGCCCTGTGACAATCCGGTGATATCACAGGACACAATAAGGGCCGAAGGCGCCGTCCCTAACCCCGACGAAATGCGCAACCACTGCCCGCCGCTGGAGGTCTCGGCTGTGGCGCTCCAGCTCAAAGTGCCGCTTCCGACGTTGCTGATCGACAGCGTTTGCAGCGGCGGACTCGCCCCGCCCTGCACGCCCTGGAAGTTCAAGTACTGTTGTGACAGCCCGATAGCTGCGCCCGCTGCGCCGGTCACTGTCAGCACGACTTCTACGGTCTGCGGCGAGTTCGTGGCGCCGGTCGCGGTGATGGTCACGGTGCCGCGGTACGTGCCCGCCCCGAGCCGCGATGAAGCCACCATCAACATCACGCTTGAGGCCCCGCCTTGCGGGACGCTGCCGGAACGGCTGCTGGCGTTCAGCCAGCTTCCGCCGGCGCTGGTTGAAATATCCAGTGTCCAGTTGAAGGGCAGGCTGTTCGCGCTGCTGATGTTCAGCACCTGCGCCCCGACGGCCACACTGCCCTGCACCTGGGTGAAGAAGAGCGTACCGGGGGAGATGGCCACCGTGGGGAGGATGACAGTGGGGGTCAGCTTGCGCACCCGGCCATTGCTCGTGTCGGCCAAGTAGATGTTTCCGGCCCCGTCTACGGCCGGGTTCCCGGCAACACTGATGCGCGCCAGCGAGGCGAGCCCGCCATCCCCGAAGAACCCTTCCGTCGAACCCGCCAGTGCCACCAGCACACTGTCGGACGCGCGGATCTGAGAGAGCGCAGGTGTCTGGGTGAGAAAAATGTTTCCGGTCTTGTCCACTGCCACACCTATAGGGTTACCCGTGACGGGTTTCAGCGGGTCGCCTTCCTTGGAACGCGCCTGCACCGTGGCAATCACGCCCGTAGACATGTCAACACGGCGCAGTGCACGACTCTGAGCAATGAGGAGGTTCCCTTGCAGATCAAACGCCAGACCGCCGGGGGTGCTGAGGGAGGCCGCTGTGGCCGGTCCCCCGTCGCCCGAATAGCCGGCTATACCATTTCCAGCTATGGTGGTGATGATTCCGGTAGCCACGTCGATGCGGCGCACTCGTTTGCCACCCAACTCACTGATAAAGACGTTACCTGCCCCGTCGGCCACAATGCCTGGCCCACTGGTGAAAGTCGCCTCCAGGGCGGGACCACCGTCGCCCGAGGAAGCGGGTTGGCCTGGCATTGGCTTGCCCGCAATCCGGCTGAGCGTTCCTGTACGGGCATCCATTTTCCAAGCCGAGGTGTTTTGCATGTAGAGCAAGTTGCCCCGCGAATCGACGGACAGGCCACCGAACCCACTCTCCAATTTGGCCGCCGCGGCGGCGACGCCGTCCTGCGCGGGCGCCGAGCCCCCGCCGGCGACCGTAGTCACCAATCCCGTCAATGGATCAAATCGCCGTATCCGTCCCTGTTCTCCGGTCTGTTCTCCGATATACAGCACGCCGGCGGCGTTTACTGCCACGCTATCGGGCGAAGTCAGAACCGCAAACTGTCCGGGGCCATCGAGCGGGTCGGTGCTGCCGGCGATCACCGTGACAGCCCCCCCGCTCGCGCCAACGGCCAAAACCCGTCCATACCTGCTGTATATGAGCCTTCCGGACTGGTCGCGAACGAGCCCCGTCGTTCCGCCGCGCCCGATGTTGGTGACCAAACCCGTTGCCGCGGTCATTTTGGCCAGGGTGTAGTTGTAACCGAAATAGAGGTTGTCGTCGGAGTCGAAAACAACATCGCCCGGGTGGCATATCGCTCGGGCGGTCGCGAGCGTGCCGTCAAGATTTGAAACGCAGTCGGGGGTATTGGGGATGCCAACCACGGTCGTGATGATGCCGGTGGCGCGGTCAACGCGCCGGATCGTCTGGCCGGTCGAGATGTAGAGATTGCCCCGCGAGTCAAAAGCCAGTCCTCCTGCCGCTCCTCCGCCAAGGCCGGCGCTTAGAGCCGGACCGTTATCGCCGGAGTGCCCGCACTGGCCGTTGCCGGCAAAGGTGGAGATGAAGCCTGCCGTGTCCACGCGACGAATCCGGCAGTTGCTCGAATCGGAGATGTACAGGTCGCCGGCGGCATCAAACGCGAGTCCCGTGGGGCCATTCAGCTTGGCCAGCCGCGCCAGCCCGCCATCGCCCGCGAACCCTTGCTCACCTGTCCCCACCACAGTCGTTACCAGCCCGTCCGGAGTCAGCTTGCGCACGCGGTTGAACCCGCTGTCGGTGAAGTAGATGTTGCCGGCAGCGTCTCGCACGATGCGGCTGGGGCGGTTCAACTGCACGGTGGCGCCGGGAACAGGAACCGAATCCTCAATCACCGCGCCCCCGCCCACCACCAGCCTCATCATTCCCGTCACCGGGTCGATCTTGCGGATCACCTGGTTGCCGGTGTCGGCCACCCATAAGGCGCCGTCGCGGTCCAACCACAGGCCATTGGGCGAATTCAAGGGAGTGGCGGTAGCGGCCAGGCCGTCATAGACGGCGCCGCCCACCACGGTGTCGATTGTGTAAACCTTGGCTGACTGGGCGACGCAGACACTCACCGAAAACAGCAGGCAGAAAAGCAGGCACGAGCCCCTTCGCATATACACGCCTCCAAGGGCCCAAATGTGCGGGGGGAACCGCTGGCAGTCTAACACGAAAGCGCCAGCCCGGATGGTCGCTGTAGCGCCGGCAGGGCCCACCATTTCACTGCGTGGATCGGTGCTCACAGGCCAGGGCCTGCCGGCGCGACGCCAGCGTTACAATGGTCCTTAGTTTGTGAGGCTTTGTGCCCTTTGTCTTGGTGGTGAGAGAACAGCTCATTTCACCGCGATGGTAACGGTGTTGCTGGGGACGCCGTTCTGAACGAGGACCAGCGGGACGGCGTTGCCCGCCGCCACGCCGGCCGGCACCCGCGCGTTCACCTGGTGCAGCCCCACAAAGCCCGGCGCCAGCCCCGCAAATTCCACCGCCGCCTCCACGCCCCCGATGGTCACCTTCACCGGCGTGGTCACCAGCGCCAGCGGGGGTACGGCCGGCGCCGCCTGCCCCGTGGCCACCGCCGGGTTCGTCGCCCCCAAGCCCGTGGCGTATATCACCACCACCTCGCCCTCCTTCACCGCATGGCTGCTGTCCACTAGGTTGTTCAGCCCGTCCAGCACCACGCCTTGCCCCGTCCCGCTCTGGCTCACCGTGAACACCCCCGGCTGCGCGTTCACGATGGTCACCGTCCCCGGCGCCCCCGCCGAGTCCTTCCCCGTCACCACCAGCGTGGCCACCCCCGCCGTCAGCTCGAACGGCACCTGGGCATTCACCTGCCCGCTGTCGGCATAGAACAGCGGCGCCTCGTAGCCGCCCAGCGTGGCCCGGATGTTGCCCAGCGTGCGCGGCAGCGGTATCTGCGAGGCCAGGTTCCTGCCCTCCGCCAGGTTGCTCCCGAACAGCGAGAAGATCATGCCCGGCGCCAGCGGCTTGTAGCGGTCGAAACTGGCCGCGTTCACCCAGCCATCGCGGAACACCAGCGGCAGCTTGCTGGCCTCCCCCAAGCTCCCCGAGAATTGGAACACCCCGTCCTCCAGGCCCGCAGCCACCGCCCGGATGGTCACCCCGATTGAGCCCTTGGTGGCCGGCACCCAGGTGGCCGCATAGTTGCCGTTGCGCAGGTTCTGGAACACCAGCGGCGGTTCGTTGCCGGTGAAGCCGGCGGCCACCGTGGCCGAGCTGACCGCCGAGCCGCAGTCGTCCACGGCCTGCACCAGCATGGGAATGGGCCACCCGCTCTGTAGCGAGAAGCGGTTGCCCAGCTTGGTCTCGACGATCACCATGCGGCGGGCGGTGCAGGCCGCTGCAGAAGTTCCAGGTTCCAGGTTCCAGGTTTCAAGTTGGGGCCCCGCTGTTTGTGGCGTGGCGACCGGCGAGACTACCAGGGCGACGGCTACTTCTTGCGTCACGCCGGTGCCGAAGCTCAGAATCACCGAGCCGACATAGACGCCGGCACTGAGTCCGGAGGGCTGCGCCTGCACGCTTAGCGCCGCCGTCTCCGCCGAGCTCAGCAGCACGCCCTGCTCCGGGGTCACCGACAGCCAACTGCCGCCCGCCTGCGTCTGCGTGCGCGCCAGGTACTGCAGCGCCTGCCCGCCCGTGCTGGCGATGGAGATGCCCTGCGTCAACGCGCCGCTGGCTCCGCTGGCCGCCGTGAAAATCACCCCCAGCGGATTGATGGTGCCGACCGGCAAGGAGCCCCGCGCCAGCATGTTGACCAGCACGATCCCCGTCTGCGGCGCGTTCAGCGCTCCGCTGGCCGTTATGGTCAACAGGCCCACGCTCACGCCGGCCCTGAGCTTCGAGGGGTCCACCAGCAGCGTCACGGTGGGCGCCGCCTGCACTGCCGCATCGCTGGTACCGCTGGTGGGACTCACCCGCAGCCAGTCGCCGCCCGCCGGCAGGTTCACCTGGACCTGCCAGTCCATCCGCCCCTGCCCGGCGTTCTGGATGGCGAAGCTCTGCGGGCCGATCACCAGGCTGCCTTCTATTCCGACGAACAGGAAGCCGGTCTGCGTCGGCAGTAGGATGGGCTGCGTCTTGGTGACGGTCAGCACCACGGAGATGATCTTCGTCTCCGCGGCCGTCAGGTTCCGCAGGGTGACCTGGCCTTGGTAGACACCCTGGGCCAGGCCGGTGATGTCGGCGGAAATGGTCAGCGAGGAGGGCGCCGTCCCCAGCCCGGAGGAGATGCGCAGCCACTGCCCGCCGCTGGAGGTTTCCGCCGTGGCGCTCCAGCTCAAAGCACCGCTGCCCACGTTGCTGATCGACAGCGTTTGCGGCGGTGGGTTGGTTCCCCCTTGCACCGCCTGGAAGTTCAAGTATTGCTGTGACAGCCCGATAGCTGCGCCCGCTGCGCCGGCCACTGTCAGCACGACTTCCACGGTCTGCGGCGAGTTCGTGGCGCCGGTTGCGGTGATGGTCACGGTGCCGCGGTAAGTGCCCGCTCCAAGCCGCGATGAAGCCACCATCAACATCACGCTTGAGGCCCCACCTTGCGGGACACTGCCGGAGCGGGTGCTGGCGTTCAGCCAGCTTCCGCCGGTGCTGGTTGAAATATCCAGTGTCCAGTTGAAGGGCAGGCTGTTCGCGCTGCTGATGTTCAGCACCTGCGCCCCGATGGCCACACTGCCCTGCACCTGGGTGAAGAACAGCGTGCCGGGGGAGATGCCGGCCGTGGGGAGCATGACAGTGGGGGTCAGCTTGCGCACCCGGCCATTGTTCTCGTCGGCCACGAAAATGTTTCCGGCCCCGTCTACGGCCAGGTTCTCGCCCCAGACAACGATGCGCGCCAGCGAGGCGAGCCCGCCGTCCCCGAAGAACCCTTCCGTCGAACCCGCCAGGGTCACCAGCACACTGTCGGAAGCGCGGATCTGAAAGACTTGCGCGGGTCTCTGGGTGAAAAAAATGTTTCCGGTCTTGTCCACCGCCACACCTATAGGGCTACCCGTGACCGGTTTCAGCGGATCGCCTTCCTTGGAACGCGCCTGCACCGTGGTAATCACACCTGTAGACATGTCAAGACGGCGGAGTGCGCCATCTTGAGCGATGAGAAGGTTCCCTTGCAGATCGAACGCCAGATAACGGGGAAAGGTGAGGGAGGCTGCTGTGGCCGGTCCCCCGTCGCCCGAGTAACCGTCCACGCCATTCCCAGCTATCGTGGTGATGATTCCGGTGGCTGCATCAATCCGGCGCACTCGATTGCCATCGCTGACGAAGACGTTGCCTGCCCCGTCGGCCACAATGCCGGTCGTGCCGGCGAAGGTCGCCTCCAAGGCGGGACCACCGTCGCCGGAGGAAACGGACGAGCTCGGCGGTTGCTTGCCCGCAATCCGGCTGAGCATTCCTGTACGGGCATCCATTCTCCAAGCCGTGCTGGATTGACCGAAAAGCAAGTTGCCTCGCGAATCGACGGACAGGGCCATGACAGCAGTATTCAATTTCACCGCCGTGGCGGCGATGCCGTCGGCCAAGGCCGCGGAGCCCCCGCCGGCGACCGTAGTCACCAATCCCGTGGATGGATCAAATCGCCGTATCCGTCTCTCTTCTCCGATATACAGCACCCCGGCGGCGTCCAGCGCCACGCCAAGGGGCGAAGTCAGGACCGCGAACTGTCCGGGGCCATCGAACGGGTCGTTGCTGCCGGCGATCACCGTGACAGCACCGCCGCCCGCACCAACGCCCAGGACTTGCCCACGCGTGCTGTACATCAGCCTTCCCGACTGGTTGCGAACGAGCCCTTTTGTTCCGCCGCCGCCGATGTTGGTGACCAAACCCGTTGCCGCGGTCACTTTCGCCAGGTTGCCGTTGTAAACGAAATAGAGGTTGTCGTCGGGGTCGAAAACAACATCGCCCAGCCAGCACGTCGCTCGGGCGTTCGCGGGCGTGCCGTTGGGAATCTGATTGCAGTCCGAGGCATTGCCGATGCCGACCACGGTCGTGATGACACCGGTGGCGCGGTCAACGCGCCGGATCGTGTAGGTGGTCGAGATGTACAGATTGCCCCGCGAGTCAAAGGCCAATCCTTCCGCGTTTACAAGGGTGTTGAGGCTGGCGCCGAGAGCCGGCCCGTTATCGCCGGAGTGCCCGTACTGGCCGTTGCCGGCAAACGTGGAGATGACGCCTGCCGTGTCCACGCGTCGGATCCGGGAGTTCTTTCGATCCGTGATGAACAGGTTCCCGGCTGCGTCCATCTGCAGGCCGGTGGGGCCGTTCAGCTTGGCCAGCCGCGCAAGCCCGCCATCGCCCGCGAACCCCTGCTCGCCTGTCCCCACTACAGTGGTTACCAGACCGTCTGGCGTCAGCTTGCGCACGCGGTTGAACCCGCTGTCGGTGAAGTAGATGTTGCCGGCCGCGTCTCCCACGATGTGGCTGGGGCGGTTCAACTGCACGGTGTTGCCGGGAACAGGGACCGAATCCTCGATCACCGTGCCCCCGCCCACCATCAGCCTCATCGCTCCCGTGCCTGGGTCAATCTTACGGATTACCTGGTTGCCGGTGTCGGCCACCCACAAGGCGCCGTCGCGGTCCAACCACAGGCCGTTGGGAGAATTCAAGGGAGTGGCAGTAGCGGCCAGGCCGTCATAGACGGCGCCACCCACCACGGTATCGATGGTGTAAACCTTGGCTGACTGCGCGACGCAGACACCCGCCGAAATCAGCAGGGAGAGAAGCAGGCACGAGCCCCTTCGCATATACACGCCTCCAAGGGCCCAAATGTCCGGGGGAACCGCTGGCAGTCTAACACGAAAGCGCTAGCCCGGATTCTCATACGGGGAGTAGCAAAAAGCCGCCTTTTCTGGCATAAACATTTCTGGAACAAAAGGTGAAGGGTTGAGGTGTCTCCCCGTGGCCATTCTCGCGCCGCACAAGGTCATTCAGCGAAGCGAGCCGGCGCTCCGCAGGCGCAGAAATCTGGCAAAGTGGACTCCTGCGGCGCTTTTTGCCTGTTGGCCGAGCCGCCTGCCGGTCCTAACTGACGGACACGACGCCGCGTGAGAAATTCGGGCTAAACGCTCTTGACCCCAGCGCCACACCTTGTATACTTTTTAAGCAACATCAGGACTATTGGCGGATCAGCCGCGAAGGCTTCGGCACTCGCGGGCTGTGGGAGACCCTTAATGTCTGCACGTCTTGGCGACCTTCTGGTTAAGGAGGGGATTATCAACGGGGAACAACTGACCCGCGCCCTGGAGGACCAGAAAAAAACGGGCGGGCGGTTGGGCAGTTGCCTGGTGCGCCTCGGCTTCGTGTCCGATGAAGAGGTCACCACTTTCCTGTCGCGCCAGTACGGCGTCCCTTCCATCAATCTGTCGTTTTTCGAAGTTGATCCCACGGTGATCAAGCTGATCCCGGAGGACACGGCGCGCCGTTACGAGGTGCTGCCGCTCAGCCGCGTGGGCTCCTCGCTGACCATCGCCATGGTGGACCCCACCAACGTGTTCGCCATGGACGATATCAAGTTCATGACCGGCTTCAATATCGAGCCGGTGGTAGCTTCCGAAGCAGCCATCCAGGAGGCCCTCAAGAAGTTCTACGGCTCCGCCGAGGACAAGATCAAGCAGATCACCAAGGAATTTGAGAGCGACGACACGGCGCTGGAGCTGGAGGCCGAGCAGGAACAGATCGCGATGGACGAGCTCGAGAAGGCGGCTGACGAAGCGCCCGTCGTCAAGCTGTGCAACGTCATCCTGACCGAGGCGGTCAAGCGCGGCGCCAGCGACATTCACATGGAGCCGTACGAGAAAGAGTACCGCGTCCGGTTCCGCATCGACGGGATGCTGCAGACCATCATGACGCCGCCGCTCAAGCTGAAAGATGCCATCATCTCCCGCATCAAGATCATGTCCAAGCTGGACATCTCCGAGAAGCGGCTGCCCCAGGACGGCCGCATCATGCTGCGCATGATCTTCGACGGCAAGAAGAAGCAGCTCGACTACCGCGTCAGCGTGCTTCCCACCATGTACGGCGAGAAGATCGTGATGCGGCTGCTGGACAAGGAAAACCTGCGGTTGGACATGACCAAGCTGGGGTTCGAGCAGGAGTCGCTGGACAGGTTCGAGAAGGCGATCCTGAAGCCCTACGGGATGGTGCTGGTGACCGGGCCGACCGGCAGCGGCAAGACCAACACGCTGTATTCCTCGATTGCCCGGCTGAATCAGCCGGACACCAACAT
>Ga0315279_10011478_pt1 | contig 10238 bp, 10 predicted proteins | sample YL17G06_20_MG_FD_203694 | JGI IMG/M metagenome (GOLD analysis project Ga0315279, IMG submission 203694) | Sediment microbial communities from Yellowstone Lake, YNP, Wyoming, USA - YL17G06_20 | ecosystem: Environmental > Aquatic > Freshwater > Lake > Sediment | place: USA: Wyoming | collected...
ACCGGCGCCGTGCGGCGGCGTCTAAACGATTGGATCAAGGGAAGTGACCTCGCGTTCTGGAACAAGTGGCGGACCGACGGACCCGGAACTGGTCGCCCGGATCATCGCCGGCGATGGCGCGGCCTTCGGCGCACTCGTCGAGCGATACCAGGACCGGCTGTATAACGCCGTGTACCGCCTCGTGGGGTCGGCCGAAGACGCACGCGACCTTCTTCAAGACACGTTCGTCAAGGCGTACGAGAATCTGGGCACCTTTCGCGGGGGAAGCAGCCTGTACACGTGGCTCTTCAGGATTGCGGTGAACACGAGCCTCAGTCACCGCCGAAAAAGGAAATGGCTCCAGGTGGGATCGGGGGGGGATGGAGACGATCCGGCCCCGGCGCCCGACGCCGCCGCCCAGGACCCGAGCGATCGCCTGGTAGCCGCAGAAACGGAGGCCCTTGTTCAGCAGGCGCTCGACAGCCTCGATGACGATCACCGGACGGTCGTCGTGCTGCGGGACATCCAGCACTGCGATTACCACGAGATTGCAGAGATCCTCGAGGTGCCGACCGGCACGGTGAAATCGCGGCTGCACAGGGCCAGGCTGACGCTGAGGGACAGACTGAAGCCGCTTCTGAAGTGCTGACTGTGGCACGCCCGCCCTCGGGCGTCGGCAATACCCGAAGGCGTGCACGGGCGGGGCCGCTCGGCCACAGGCAAGGGCGGCAAAGGATCGGGTTGGGGCGACGAGGTAACAGGCCATGTTTTGCGAACACGTGCGTGAACATCTTTCGGCGTACCTGGACAAGGAACTGACGGCGGAAGTGACTGCCGCCGTCCAGGACCACCTCGACACGTGCGCCGAGTGCAGGATGCTCCTGGAAGAACTGCGGGCCACCACGGACCTCCTTGGTCGCCTGCCGGTCCATGCGGCACCGGAGCGCACGGCCCAGGACGTGCAGCGGGAGATCGAGCGTCGGGCCATCCTGGCAGGCGCCCCGCCGGCCGAGGAGGCGCTTCGCGAGCGGACGGTCCCGATCGAGCGGGCCCGCCTGTGGCCGCGAGCCTTGGCCGTGGCCGCCACGGTCGCCCTGGCCGCCGGCATCGGCCTGCTGGCGTACCTGACCAGTCTGCACGGGCCGCCGGCGCCCACGGAGGTTGCCGTCCCCTTGCTGCGCGACGAAATCCGGCTGGCCGACGCGAGGGCCAAGAGACCCGTGCCGCCCGCGGCGGCCGAGGACGCCGACGCGGACCGCAGCGGCGCCCTGCACAACGGATGGGGCGAGCGCCAGGCCGAGACGGCCATCGCAAACGGCCGGTTGAGGAGGCAGTTGGAGCCTTTCGCAACAGAGCGTGAGAATAGCGACATGGGGCTGCTCAAGCCGCCACTGGCCACCGCGGCGAAACCTCAGGCCCCCGGGATCAAGAGCACTTCCAGCCGCCCCGAGGTTACAGAGATGGCGGGGGCGATCGGCGCGCGGCGACTTGCCCAAGACACGGCGGACAACCTGAAGGTTCCCGCGAAGCCCGATCTTGAGGTGGTTACTGGCAAACCAATTGGCCTTGGCGTCGCCCCGGCCCCGCGCAAGGCCGGGCCGTTGTACGCAGGCCGCGGCGATGGGCCCAAATCGCGTGAGGCAAAACCTGCGGCCACGACGCCCCCAACGCAGATTGCCGCAGCGCCGTTGGAGAAGGCGCTGGAAAAGATCGAGGAGGCCAGGGAATCCGCGCCTGGCGCGGAGGCGCCGTCCGCCGAGTCGCTCGAGTTCCCGCGGTCCACCGGCGCGCCCGCCGCGAGGCCTGCGGCACCGCCGCCCGGCCCCGCGCCGGCAGCCAAGCACGCCGTAGACAAACCCGCCCGTGTGCTCAGCGAGAGACCTGCGGCGCCGCCGCCCGGCCCTGCGCCCGATATCGCGCAGGACGTAGAGCAGCCCTCGTCCGCAGCGACGCGGAAAGCCGGGCTTGACATTGCACAGAAACGCTTCGGGCCGCCTGGGGCTGGAAAGCCCGCTACGGTCCCGACGGAGGCGCCGGCGAAGCCGTCTTTCGGAACAGGCGGCGGCATGGCCGTGGCGAAGGCCCCGGCCCCCGGCGCGCCGCCCGCTCTCGGAGCGGCCGTCCGCACCGTGACCACGGCCGGCGGACCGGCGGCCGTGCAACAGGTGATGATATCGGTGTCCAACGGCGTGGCTCCCCTGGATGACCTCCAGGCCGTCGTGAGCCGCGAGAACCTGAAGCAGGCCGAATACCAGTTGGTCCTCGTGGCCGACCCCCCGCGCCGCGGGAAGCAGGCCCTCCAGCAACTGTTCCGGTCCAACGGCTGGGAGGCCGTTGCCCAGCGCGCCGCAGCAGGGAAAGCCGGCGTGGCCACGGACCGCGCGGCGGGCGCCACCGGCGGCGCCTACGCGGCGCCCGAAGACGTGAAAACGGAGGCCGAGTCCCGGCCCGCGGGCTTCTACTACTCCCCCGCCCCCACCGGCGGCGAAGACACCTGGGTCGTCGTGACCGACCTGGACCGCCTCTCCCGATTCGCCAGCGAGTTGGGGCAGGTCGATGCCCTGATGGTGTCAGCCGACTCCAGCGGCGTCTTCCGGCCCATTGCTACTATACAGCAGGAGAACTTGCGGCGACGGGCGGCCGGCGAGGAAGGCGGAAAATCCAAGGCCGCTCGCGAACCGGCGCAGGCCCAGGCGGCCGAGTCCACCGACCTGGACGACTACAGACTGGCGAAGCCCAGGTCTACCGCGCCGTCTGACGAAGATGGCGTCGATGCGCTCGGCGACACTAAGGGCCGCGCCCATCGCGGCAAATTGGCCCCCGCCGACACGCCCACAACGCCGGGCCAGTCGGCGGGACGCGGCCCCGCCCGGACGGACGCCGATTTCTCCGCCGGCCCGGCCGCCGCCCCGTCGGCCCCTAAGGCACCCCCCAGCGAAACCTTCGAAAGGGGGTACAAGCGTGGCGGCGGGCAGGAACGCGGGGAACAGTCCGGGTACGGCGACCTCCGCCTCAAGGGCGGCCAGGCAACGGGCAACCAGGTCCTGGTGGTCATCCGCGTGCGGCCGGCGGAGGCGAAGCAAGCCGCCGAAGAGGCCAAGCCCCCGGCCGGCGCCAAGTAGCCAACAGGCTTGAAGGCGTGCGCTGAGCGGGGAGCCGAAGGCGAGCGCGGCCGTTACGGCGGTTTGGGCGGCGTTTTCGGCGTCTTCTTGGGACTCTCCATTCCGAAGAACTTCAGGGCCTCGATCTTGGCCTTGACCTGCTTGATCTTGTCTTCCAGCCCGTCGGGCCAGTACTTCTGATCGTACTTGGCCTTGATTTCCTCGAGTTTGGCGACTTCCGGCTCGAACTGCTCGGCCTTGTCCAGGGCGGCGGCCTGATCCATGAGGGCCTTGACGGCCGCGACAGCGTCGTCGGGCGGCCCGGGCGTCGGCGTCGGCGTCGGAGTGGGCGTGGGGGCCGGCGTCGGCGCGGCGGCGATCTGCGTCTCCAGGCCCGCTATGATCTTGTCGATGTCAACGTGTTTCTGGACCAGGTCCGCCGGAAACGTGTTGGCGATCTGCTTGTAGGCCTCCAGCGCCATCGTCAGCCGCTTGGTGGTCACCAGTTTGTCGGCCTGTTGCAGCGTGGCCACCAGTTGCTCCTCCAACTTTTTCTGCTGGGCCCTCTCGCGGACGAGTTGCTGCTCGTACTGGTCCCTGCGCTCCTGGATGCCGGCCTCCAACTTCTCGACGTTAATGCCGATCGCCTCGTCGGCGGGGCCTCTGAGCGATGCCAGGAACGCCCGGTCGTCGGGGGGAATGTTCCTCACGATATCCAGCGCGAGTCCGAACTCGCGATCCTCGGCCTTCTTCCTGGCCAGGGTGACTTTTTCCACCAGCCGCGCCACCCGCGCCTTGTACTCATCCTGCGCCTTCTTGCGAATGCGCTCGATGCCTTTCTCGAGGGCGTCTCTCCACCCGGGGTCCATGGTCCGCGCCAAGACGTTCCGGAGGATCTTGACGGCGGCGTCGTAGTCGCGGGCCTGCTCGGCGGCATCGGCCGAAGCCAGTTGCGCGTTGCGCCACTTCTCATCGTCCGCGGACGCCGTGCCGCCCGGCTCGGTCGGTCCCGACTCCGTGCCGCGGACCATGCGCATCAGGCTGTCACGCATCCCGCCCACATTGAGTGTCAGGCCGATGCCCACCAGCACGAGAAGGGTGACCCACGTCAGGATAAGGACGACCCATATCCTGGGCCTCTGGCGCCTGGGGACGGCGACGCGCGACGAGCGTTCGCCGCCGGCCGCCGCGAGATCGGCCGCGGCCAGGTCGGCCACGGCCGTGGCGGCCGCTGCGGTCGCCGCCGCCGCCTCACTCCGCGCCGCGGGAGCCGAAGGAGCCACCGCGGGCCCCGGCGCCGGCTTCGACGCCGTGTCAAGCGATTCGCCCGTGGGCGCCTCCTCCGCCGCGGCCGCCGCACGCGACAACTCCTTCTCTATCTCGTACGCGGCCTTGTGAACCGGCGGCTTTACGAGGTCCGCCGGAATGCCCGGCCGCGGCTCAGCCGGACGCTGGTTCATGTTCAGTTGGCAGCGGACGCAGTAGGTGTCTTCGGGTTTGGCTTCCGCGAAGCAGTGCGGGCACATGCCCAGGTACTTGGCCAGGCGCGGCGCCTCGGCGGCGTACATCCAGTCCTGGTGCGTCGTCGGGCCGCGAACGATCGAGTCGGGTCGGATGCGGCCCTTCTCCATCATCTTGATGAGCGTCTCGAACGTCACCCCGCGGCCGCTCGGGTTGCGCGGATCCAGGTGGTACCACGGGCCGACGACCTCGCGCGACGCTTTCCGGACGGCCAGGGAGAGCGACGTGCGACAGTGCTCGCACCGGTCGCTGGATCGGGGAATGACCTGGCCGCAATATACGCACGGCGCCTGGTCGCCCGTCCAGGCGGGCTGGCCGCCGGATGCCCCGTTAGTCTGGCTCATGGCAACCCCCCGTCGTTTCGGCAAACAGGCCTTCTTGGCTGCGCGGTTCTCCTGGCGCACCGTCAGCGGCCCATTATAGGCCGCCCGCTACCCTGTGTCAATTAACCCCGCGCCGCCCTCAAACTATCGGCTAAACAGGCCGAGAACCCGAAATCTTCCGGGCCCCGCTTTGCTTTTTGCGGGAAAATGTGTATACTGATTTCGGAGACAAGGGGGTTGGGTAGGCAAAGGGTGATTTCCCACCTGCTGCTTAATCCCAACCAAGGAGTAGTATGCCCGTGGCTGCCGCAAGGGGCGGCGGCCGGGCGCCTGCGGTTCGGCGACCGCACGCGGCGCGCTCAGGGTGCGCGGCTCAAGGGGGTTGTGATGTCCCGACGGGAGGAATGCGAATGAGACGCTTTTTGCCGGTTGGGGTGTGCGCGCTGGCGCTCGTGGGCGCAGCGTCCGTGGCCTCGGCGGCCACCATCCAAGACGTGCTGGCCAAGACGGGGGCTTTCGACCCGACGACGCAGAATTTCGAACTCTGGCTGGGCGGCGTGTCGGGCTACGCCTTGACCTTCGACAAGGTCAACCCCAACACGAACCTCTTCGACCCGACCGGCCGCCCCGGCCCCATCCCGAAAACGGGCCCGGCAGGCGGAAACCCCGCCTGGCTGGTGTTCGACTACCTCGGCGCCGGCGACAGCGGCACCGGTACCGGCACCGCGGTAAGCAGCAACCACACCACCAGCCTGTACAACCTCGGCAATAACCAGAACCAGGCCTGGACCATGGACTTCTCGGTTCTCTTCTACGACCCCGCCTTCACCGGCACCGACGTGATCCTCTCGCTGTACGATGAAAGCGGCAAGCACAAGACCAAGGAGGTCAAGATCGACGCCGCGAATGTCAAGGCCGGCTACATGGTCACCTACAGCATTGATGCGGCAGCCCTGGAAAGCCTGGTCATCCAGATCATCGCCGAGGACGGCGAGACCTACGCCGCCGGCTTCTTCATGAAGAGTTCCACGACTATTGCCCCGGAGCCCGCCACTCTGACGTTCCTGGCCATCGGGGCCGCCGCACTCGTGCTGCGGCGGCGCAGGACCTAGGGCGGCAGGCGCGATATTGAAGATCACCCAGGGGGGGCTTTCGTACCGCCCCTGTTTCTTTGCGCCTGACGCTCACGCGGCCGCCTCCGGCTCTGCGCTAAACGCGAGGCCGTTGCCCCGCGCCACTTGAACAGTAGCGGCTAGCCCGTTATCATCCCCCTCGGTCCGTTCAGGAGGAGGAACCATGGCGACCGAGCGACGCGGCATCGCCTGCGCGGGCAACTGGATCATTGATCATATCTACATCTGCGACCGGTGGCCGCGCGAGGAGACCCTCTCGAACATCCTCCAGGAGGGCCGCGGCACCGGCGGCGCCTCCTACAACTGCCTGGTGGACCTGGCGAAGTTCCAAGGGGCGCCCGGCCCGGGGAAAACCGCCCGCAAGATCCCCCTGGAGGCCATCGGCCTGACAGGCGATGACGCCAATGGCAAGTTCATCCGGCAGAACATGGCCGACCTGGGCGTCGACGCCGCCGCCCTGGCCGCCACCGAATCCGCCCCGACGGCCCACACCCTCGTTATCGTCGCCAAGGAAACCGGCCGCCGCACCTTCTTCCACAACCGCGGCGCAAACGCCCACTTCGGCCCCGAGCACGTGCCGGTCGACAAGATCAAAGCCCGGCTGCTGCACCTGGCGTACCTTCTGCTGCTGGACCGCATGGACGAACCCGACGACAAGTACGGCACTGCGGCGGCGCGGCTCCTGGCGCGGCTCCAGGAGGCGGGCATCGAGACCAGCATCGACGTGGTGAGCGAAGACAGCCAGCGGTTCCCGCAAATCGTCAAGCCCGCCCTCAAGTACGCCGACTACGCCATCCTGAACGAGTTGGAGGCCGGGCGGACCGTCGGCCGCGACCTCAAGCCCAACGACAGGCCCGACCCCAGCGCGATTCGCGCGGCCGCCGAGGAACTCCTGCACCTGGGCGTCAAGCGCCTGGTGTGCATCCACATGCCGGAGGGCGGATACGTCCGCACCGCCGACGGCCATGAACTGTGGCAGCCGTCGCTCCGCCTGCCGCCGGGGTACATCCGCGGCGCGGTCGGCGCGGGAGACGCCTTCTGCGCCGGGCTCCTCTACGGCATCCACGAGCGGTGGGACCTGGAGCGGAGCCTGAAACTGGCCGTCGCCGCCGCCGCCGTCTGCCTCTCCGACCCCACCTGCACCGCGTCGATGTGCTCGCTCGAAGAGACGCTGAAACTTACCGCGAAGTTTCCGTACCAGGCGTCGGTGTTTTAGGAACGTGTAGGGCGCATCCTCCGCACCCAAGCGAGCCCTCGCACCCCTGTCAGCGAACTGTGCCGACAGGCGCGGAAACTTGCTCAAAGCACGCCCTGAAGTTCCTTCCGGGTGACCTCGCAATCCCGGAGGATATGGGCCAGCAGGCCACGCCCTATAGTTTCGCCACGGTGGACCGGAACGACCGTACATCGCCCGTCCGGATGCCGGAGAAAATGATGGCTGCCCTTGGTGCGGACGACCTCAAAGCCCAGTCTCCCAAGGGCCTTGATGAGGGCAAGAGCCGTCACCGCCGGGAACCGGCTCATTTGCCCACCGTCACGCGCTGGACCCCAACGAATTCGTTGGAAATGGGTTCCTCGACCTCAAGACAGAGCCTAATGGCTTCCTTGACCCGCTTCATGAGGACATCGAGCGACTTCGCTTGCGTATGACATCCCCGAAGGGCCGGAACCGATGCCACAAAGTATCCGTCTGCGTCCTTTTCGATCACGACGTTGAATTCACGAACCATACCATGGCCTCCTGCGTTTTCGTCCGCCATCATCATACCCGACCGGCTGGAGGAATTCATCCGAATCTTACCCACCCGGTCGGATGACGACCTTCAGGTGCTCGCCGCCGGGCGTGGACATCAGGCGGAACCCGTGCGGCGTCTCCTCCAGCGGCAGGCGGTGCGTGATCATGTCGGCCACCGGCACCCGCCGCGCGGCAATCAGTTCAAGGGCCACCTTCGCGTCGTACGGCGAGTTGCCGTAGGAGGGCTTGAGGGTCACGTCGTTACGCCAGAACTCGTTGAGCGGCACGGGGAGTTCCACGCCCGGATCAGTGGTGGCAAAACACAGGACCGTGCCGCCGCGGTCGACCGACGCCAGGGCCTGCTTGAACGGCGCCAGGGCCCCCGCGCAGACAACCACGAGGTCGGCGGGGCGGCCGCCGTTGGCTTCGCGGACGCGCCTCGGGACGTCGTCATTGGCGTCGAAGACCGCGTCGGCGCCAAACCGCCGGGCCAGGCCCAGGCGAAACTCCGAGATGTCGGTCGCGATGATCCGCCCTGCCCCGAGCGCCTTCGCCAGGGCGATGTGCAGCGCCCCCGAGATGCCTGCCCCGAGAACCGCCACCGTCTGGCCCGGCCTGAGGCCGGCCGACCGCTGGCCGCGGACCACGCACGCCAGCGGCTCGAAGAACGACCCCTCGTCGAACGTCACGTGGTCCGCCAGGAGAAAGACGCCCCGGTCGGCCTGGAGCGGCGGAATGCGGACGTACTCGGCGAACCCGCCGGGGTCGAAGTTCGTCGTGTGCAGCGTCTCGCAGGCCGTGTGGTATCCCGCGAGGCAGTAGTGGCACGTGTTGCACGGCACGTGGTGCGAGACGGCGATCCGCTGGCCGACGCGGTACCGCGTGACGCCCGCGCCGACGGCGACGATCTCGCCGGCCACCTCGTGCCCCAGCACGATCGGCGCCTTCTTGATGCGGTACCACTCCAGGACGTCGCTGCCGCAGATGCCCGACGCGCGGATCTTGACCAGCAGTTCGCCGGGGCCGATCTTCGGCACCGGCCGCTCCTCGATCCGCACGTCGCTGTTGCGATAGTAGACGGCCGCACGCTGAGTCTCAGGTATCTTGCCCATGAGTGGCTCTTTCTCGATTGCGGTCCACGTACATATTCCAGAACGCTCCGAGGCGCGAGCAATGGCCGCGGCTCTCGGCATCAAGCAACCGCCCCCGCGGTTGCAGGGGCGGCGCTCCATCTTCGCCGCCGCCCGGTGTGGGCATGGCGGCTTGCGATTGGCTACGGCCTGTATTGCCTTCGCCAACGTTCAGTTATCGGGGCCGATAGATTACTTCGCCGAGGCCGCTTCGACAAGCAGAAAAAAGCCGCACGGCTCAAGCCAAGACGCCATGGCGCAGCGTTGAGGAAAAACAGCGCGGCCGCCTTCGGCTCCCCGCCAGACGGCCAAGTCCTGCCGTTGCCGCACTTCGTTGCCTTCTTCCATTGCCTGCGTGCCTATGTCCCTTTGTCCCTATGTCCCTATGCCCCTGTCTTCCGCATCACCTCGTACCCGCGCTCGATGAGCCAGTGGTGGAACTCATAGGTCGTGTGGATGCAGTCGGTCACGCAGATGCGGCGGATCTCCTCGTGGTCGGCCGTGCCTTCCGCCGCCCGGTCGAGCAGGCGCTGGATGGGGCACTTGACGTCCTTGCAGAACTCGCGGCGCTTATAGTCGATATAGCCGGAAATCGCCATGTTGGGGCTCCTCTTGTGCCGCAACCGGCCGGCACCTGAACGATGGCGCTGATGATAAACTGTCCTGCTGGCAGGTTCCATGGAAAAGCCCGGTGCGCCCATGGGGCCTGGGTCGCGTGAGGTGGCACGGTCGCGCAACGGCGCCCGCCGGGGCGATCCGCACCAGCGGGGTGCGATGCCCGGGGCGCTTCCCACGCCGCGGCCGGAAAGTGCTTGATTTTACGCCGCTTCTGTGGCGTACTAGCCTTACACTCCGGCGGCCCGGCTCGGGCCGAGAGCAAGGCCGGACAAGACCAACCGTGGCACACGTCGGGTCGGACCGACGGGCCATCAGGCAGGAACATTAAAGGAGGCGGCAATGTTCGAACACGAGCGGATCTCGAGGCGTGGGTTTTTCAAATGGGGTGCGGCAGCGGCGGCAGCCCTGGCGGCAACCAAGGCTCCCTTCGCCCTGGCCGCCGACACAGAAACAGGAGACAAGAAAGTACCTAGAACCGGTCTGCAACTGTACAGCGTCCGCGAGGACTGCGGCAAGGACCTCCCCGGCACCCTGGCCGCCGTGGCCAAGATCGGGTACAAGGGCGTCGAGTTCGCCGGCTATCACGGCCGCGATGCCAAGACCCTGCGCAAGATGCTCGACGACCTGGGCCTCGTGTGCTGCGGCACGCACACCGACCTGGACACCCTGACGGGCGACAACCTCGCCAAGACCGTCGA
>Ga0315279_10011479_pt1 | contig 10238 bp, 8 predicted proteins | sample YL17G06_20_MG_FD_203694 | JGI IMG/M metagenome (GOLD analysis project Ga0315279, IMG submission 203694) | Sediment microbial communities from Yellowstone Lake, YNP, Wyoming, USA - YL17G06_20 | ecosystem: Environmental > Aquatic > Freshwater > Lake > Sediment | place: USA: Wyoming | collected...
CCAGGTCGAAGGCCCGCCGGGCGATGGCACGTCCGTTCTCGAACACATCCAGCCCGCCGAAGTTGTACCACCAGCCGAGCGAGATGGCCGGCAGTTTCAACCCGCTGCGGCCAGCGCGATTGTATTTCATATTTTCATAACGTTGTTCAGATGCGATATACATGGTTTCTCCTACTGCCATTCCCACATCTTCATCTCTTCCATCGCCTCCCGCGCCGTCAAGTCCAGTTGCAGCGGCGTGATGGATACGTAGCCAGCTCTTATCGCGCCAAAGTCGGTTCCAGGCTCGTCCACGCCGGTCGGGAAGTCGCCGCCTATCCAGTAGTAGGGGCGGCCGCGTGGGTCACGGCGGGCGTCCAACGCGTCGCGGTAGAGGCGTAATCCCTGGCGGGTGATCATGTAACCCTTGATTTCAGCCTCTTTCAGATACGGCACGTTGACGTTCAGTAGCACCCCTTCCGGCAGGCCATTTTCCGATACCTTTTGGGCCACGCGCCGGGCAATTCTTGCGGCCGTGCTGTAATCCAAAACGCCGTGATGATTCTCCGGCGCGTGCAGCGAAACGGCAATGCCCGGCACGCCGCCGATGACCGCCTCCATGGCCGCTGTCACCGTGCCGGAGTAGGTCACGTCGTGGCCGATATTCTCGTGCGGGTTGATGCCTGAAACCACCAGGTCAATCTTCTCTTTCACCACACCCAACAGGGCCAGCGCCACGCTGTCAGACGGCGCGCCGTCGGTCGTCAGGGCGGAGGTGCCATCGGCAAGGAGCACCTCACGGGCGCGCAGTGGGCGATCCATCGTCTTGACGTGGCCAGAGGCCGACCAGCTGTGATCCGGGGCAAAAACGGTGACCTTGCCCAAAGCTCGCATTTCCTGTGCCAGCGCCAGCAAACCGGGAGCCTGTACGCCGTCATCGTTGGTGACCAATATGTGCATGTTCATGGCCTTCTCTGTTGTAAAAATTCACCCCCTGATTGTAACTCACCTGTGCATTTTACCCAGTATGTTGGAGGCGAAATGTAAGGCGGGAATGGAATCCCGCCCTACGGTAATAGCGGTGAATAATAATCCTGCCAGATTTCCCGATACTTCATTTCCTCCTCATCCCACCGCCAATCATCCCATCCCAACTCCGGCTGGACGATGGCGCGGATGCGATCCATCTGCGCCAGGCCGCCGCCAGGCAGGTTGATCGCCAGGCGCAGACGGCGCGCCAGCAGGTCATCCAGGTGCACCACGCCCTCGGCGCGCGCAGCCCAACGCAGTTCGGCCCACAGCGAGGGGCTATCACCGACGGTTTCCAATTCCCCTTCTCGAGCTACTTCAGCCAGGTTGCAGGCCTCGTTTCCATAGCGTCCAAGAAGGCGCAGGCGCAGTTCAGGCGGCAGATCACAAACGGTCGTCTCGGGCGGCAGCGGGTCGAGGACGCGCTCGTCGCGGCCCAGGCGCGGGTGCTCCGGCAGGGCGGCGCGCACGGCGCGCAGCGCGGTCTGCGCCATCAGCCGGAAAGTGGTCAGTTTGCCGCCGCTGACCGTCAGCAGCCCGGCCTCGTTCCATAGCACAAACTCGCGCGATTCCTTGCTCGGATCGGCCTTGCCGGTATCCACCACCGCCCGCACCCCAGCCAGCGTGGACTGCACGTCTGCCAGAGAGAGCAAGAGGCTGGGGAAAGCATGCGTCACCGAGTCCATCAGGTAGGCGGTCTCCGCCTCGCCAATGCGCAGGTCGGTGGACGGGGCCACGCCGTGATCCACGTCGGTGGTGCCGACCAGGGTCACGCCCTCCCAGGGGAAGATGAAAACCGGGCGTCCGTCTTTTGGATGAAGGAAGGTGACGGCGCGCGCCAGCGGGAGTTTGGCGGAGGGAAAGAATAAATGGCTGCCACGCAAGATACGTAAGCGCGCCGGACCTCCGACCTGTCCCCGCAGTTCATCTGCCCATGCGCCCGTGGCGTTGACTATGGCCCGGGCGCGGACTTCGGCCGTTTTGTGCACAGCACCTAATCGGGCGGAACCAGGCGAGAGGTCCCTCACCGCCACGCCGCAGGTACGTTCGCCAGTTTTTAGCAGCCCCTCTACACGGGCGTAGTTCAGCGCCATTGCGCCGTCCTTCGTCGCTTCCAGGATCACGCGCAGCACCAGCCGGGCGTCGTCGGTCTGGGCGTCGAAGTAACGGTAACCCGCGACCATATCCGGCGAGGTCAGTTGCGGACAGAGGCCGCGCAGGTCATCCGGTTCATAGTAGGCGTGATTCCACTTGAGCGCCATGATGTCGTAGAGCGAAAGACCAAAACCGAAGACCCAAGCCGGGATTTTGTCGCCGCGAAAGTTCGCCATCAAGAACGGCAGGGGTATGACCAGGCCGCGGCCTTCTTTCAGCAGGTGCTCGCGCTCGTGAACCGATTCGTAGGTCAACTTGAATTTTGCATTACGCAGATAGCGCAGACCGCCATGCACCAGCTTCGAAGAGCGGCTGGAGGTGCCGGAGGCGAAATCGCCTTGCTCGAACAAGACGGCTTTCAACCCGGCGCGGGCAGCCTCGCGCAGAATGCCAGCGCCTGTGATGCCCCCGCCGATGACGACAAGATCGAATTCGCGGTCGAGCTGCGACCAGACGGTGTCACGCCAGCCTTGTGCCCACATAAATACATCCTTCCTTAATTCACCACAGAGCACACAGAGCGCACGGAGAAAGAAAAATCTCTGTGGACTCTGTGCTCTCTGTGGTTAATTTTCTTTGCCCATCGTCTCCAGCAACCAGCCGAGGACCTCTTTTTTGGCCGGGAACCGCCCGCTGCCGAAGGCCTACTCGGCAGACCAGTTTTTCGTTGACCACCAGGCTGGGCAAGATCAGCACCAAAGCATATTTACCGATCTCGCCCGGGTCTTTGATCTCAGCGATCTCCACCGCCAGATCGGGATATTGAGCCTGCAATTCGTTTTGAGCAGAAAGGACGCTGCGCCTGACCGCGTAACGCTCGGGATGTCGAACGCCGAGGATTATGATATTGAGCAAGATTTGTTCTCTCGAAATAAGCTCACTTTACGTGAAAAGCATTGAGGATCGTCTGTAAATCTTGTTCGTGATGCTCAAGGGTGTTTAATAAGAAATGAAAAGAAAGAAGATAAATCACGCCATCTTTTTCCAGCCAGATATCTACGTAGTCCCACCAAGGCTCTCCAACTGGGCTCTGGTAAATCTTACGCAAGGCGGTGATTCCATCTACCGCAATGGTGTCTTCCGAGATTTCCCTTGAATAACGATTGATGTTGAAGTAATCCTGGTAGGCTTGACGATAGGTATCTTCCAAGTTCTGCCCAGCTGGGAGTGGCCTGGTCGCCACGTTGAAATAAGCGCCGAACTGCCCCTTCTTTTTCATGCTGGTTATGGCGACAATTTCTTGCATCCCAAAGCCGCGGAAATTATCGTCAAGGTATTCAGCGCCGAATACTTCGGACATGCTACGCCACGAGGTGGGGTAATCAAACGCTATCCCGTCATTTTCGAAGTGCTTGACTGTTGGCTGAGGGCCGCAGGCTGTCAGGGTAAACAGGACCAACAAAAGAAAAGCAACTAATTTTCTCATCTGCTATTCTCAGTACTTCACAAAAAGCATTTGTAGTAGCGACTTCAGTCGCTTTTTCGCCGAACGACTAAAGTCGTTACTACGCTTTCGTGATTTACTGATTCTCCCTTTTCATGAGAGCAACTTCCCCGGGTTGAGCAGGCCCTCAGGGTCAAGGCTGCGTCTCACCGATTCCAGCATCTGCATGCCGAGCTTGCCTTTTTCCGCTGCCAGAAAGGGCGCGTGATCCAACCCGACGCCGTGCTGGTGGCTGATTGTCCCGTCGTGCGCCACAATGACGCGGCTGGCCGCGCCTTTCAAGACCTGCCAGCGGCGCAGGGTTTCATCCGGGTCGTCAGCGCGGCGGTAGAGATAGGTCACGTAGATACCGGCCCCATCCTTGTACACGTGCGAGAGGTGGGCAAAGACAAGGATACGCTCGCCGATTTCTGCCAGTCCCTCGCGGATGATCTTCTGGGTTTCTTCCGCCGTTGGCAAGACAGACGCCCACGGGACGGCAGTCTCCAGCGTATCCAGGGCATAACCGAGCTCCCAGAGCGTGTTGCGCAAATAGGGCGTCAGGAAACGCGACTTTTTCCACATTTTGCCGATGGGCGTGCCCGTCCACAGCCCACCGTGGGCGCGGATGACCTCCCGAGCCGCGGCGAATTGCTCCCAGGCAGCCTTATCCTTCTTTTCGGCGGTGAACCCCGCGATCAGCAGGCAGCGCCCCTCATCATATCGCAGGAAGGATAAGCCGCGATTGGCCCATTCGACGAGACTCTCCTTGTCAGAGAGAGCCAAAGTCGTCGTGGTTTCCAGCGCGTTGCTCAGGCGCAGCATCGAGAGTTTCAGCCCGGCCTGAGCGATTTCGCGCGCCGCCGCCGCGCCCGATTCCCAATCGTGGAAAAAGAAAGCTTGGAAGGATTCTTCTTCTGGCAATGGTCGTACCCGCACAATAGCACGCGTGATGAGGCCGAGACGCCCTTCCGAGCCGAGGATCATCTGGCGCAGGTCCGGGCCAGCGGCCGAGGCAGGATGAGGAGGCAGTTCCAGCGCGCCGAGCGGAGTTTCCACGTGGCCGCCGGCGAACAGGCTCTCGATGCGCCCGTAGTAGTAGGACTGCTGTCCGCTGGAGCGCGCCGCGATCCAGCCGCCGAGGGTGGAGTATTCGAAGGATTGCGGGAAGTGGCCAAACGTATAGCCGCGCGCGTTGAGGCGCTTTTCGATTTCGGGGCCGGTAATGCCCGCCTCGAACGTGGCCAGTTGGCTGGTCTCGTCCAGGTCGAGTAGACGGTTGAGGCGCGACAGGTCGAGGGTCAGGACGGGCGCGCCGCCGGGGAGTGGGTTGATGTGCCCGACCACGCTCGTCCCGCCGCCGTAGGGAATCAGGCGCGTACCGGTGCGGCGGGCATAATCCAACAAGGCGCGAACGTCCTCGTCGCAGGCCGGATAGGCTACGCCATCCGGGAAGACGCCGACGCGCCCGGAGCGCAGGGCGATCCAATCCGGCAGGGATTGTCCCCGTGCGTGGCGTAGGCGGTCTTCGGGATCGGTCGAGAGGTGGGGATAGGGTGAAAGGCGAGAGGCGGGGATGTTCGACAGGACACGTTCCAGCAAGACGTCCTCCAGGCGCAGCCCCGCGCCGACCAGCGTTTCCAGGTATTGCACAGCGGTTTCGGGCAGCGGATATGTGATGGTATCCTCGCCCCAGCCATTCCAACGTCGCATAGAGTCTCCTCGTGCGAAAAGTCACGTGTATTCTACAACCGCCTGGCGGTTATGGCAACACCAACGCTTGACGGGGGGCTACAATACTTTCAGCAATCACCTTCTGGTACCAATGGGCGCTGTCTTTGAATATCCGCTTCTGGGTTTGGTAATCTACCCAGATTAGCCCAAAGCGCTGAGAGTAACCCTCTGCCCACTCGAAGTTATCCAGCAACGACCAGACAAAATAACCCTCCACCGGAACTCCGGCCTGGATAGCGCGCTGCGCGGCGGCGAAATGCGCCCGAAGATATTCCAACCGGCGTGTATCGCGCACGCGCCCCTCGGCGTCCGGCCTATCGGAATAGCTGGCGCCGTTCTCCGTTATGTATATCTTTGGTGGCTGGTATTCGAAATAGATCCAGGCCAGGATGTTGAACAATCCATCCGGGTAGACTTCCCAGCCTGTCTCGGTGTAGCGTTCTGAATCGCGCGGAGGGGCAAAGACGGTCTGTGGCAGGTTGTCGGGAGCGTCGTTATCGTGGGCGATGAAACGGGCGTAATAATTCAGGCCAAGGAAATCGGTAGGGACGGCAATCGCCTGGAGATCGCCAGGTTGCACGAAGGTCATCCCTTCTGGAGGCAGATCCCCCTCGGCAATTGCATCTGCCACCATATCAGCCGGATACCCGCGCCCATAGAGCGGATCGGCGTACCAGCGCACCCAGATGCCCTGTTCGCGGCGGAGCGCGTTGCGGTCAGCCGCGCTCGCGGAGGCGGAGACGGTCCAATTGACGTTGAGCGTGATCCCGGCTTCCGCCCCAGGGCAGTTCTTGCGGATGACCGGCACTGCCCAGCCGTGAGAGAGAAGCAAGTGATGGCTGACTTGGATCGCCACAGCCATGTCTCGAATGCCCGGAGCATGTTCACCACTGAAATGCCCATCCAGGGCTGCGACCGAAGGCTCGTTGTGCGTGATCCAGTGCTTGACCCGGTCTCCCAGCCTACGGGTGACTGCATCGGCATACTCGACAAAAGCCTCAGCCGTTGAACGCGCCGCCCAGCCGCCCTCGTCTTGCAGCGCCTGCGGCAGGTCCCAATGGTAGAGCGTGACAAAGGGAGTAATGCCCGCCTCTAGCAATCCGTCTACCAGGCGGCTGTAGAAATCCAACCCGACCGGGTTGACCTTTCCCCAACCCTGTGGCAGGACGCGCGGCCAGGAGATCGAAAAGCGATAGGCCTTGAGGCCCAACTCTTTCATCAACCAGATGTCTTCAGCCCAGCGATGGTAGGCATCGCAGGCCACATCGCCTGTGTCGCCATTTTTTACCTTGCCCGGCGTATGCGCAAAGCGATCCCAGATCGATTCGCCCTTACCGTCTTCGTTCCATGCGCCCTCGATTTGATAGGAAGCCGTCGCCGCACCCCAAAGGAAAGCGGGAGGAAAGGAGAGAAAGGTGTCCATATGTTGTTGAGTGAGAAGGAAGAAGTATGAAGAAAAAAATAAGAGGCTTCTGCTTCTTTTTTTTTACTTTTTACGCCTTTCCGAGAACCATTGCAAGAAGTGCCATTCTGACATACAAACCATACTCCATCTGACGGAAATACGCGGCGCGCGGATCGTCGTCGAATTCGGGAGAAATCTCGCCGACGCGCGGTAGCGGGTGCATCACGATCATGTGTTCTTTGGCGGCTTTCATCACCTTCGGATCAATCACGTAGGCGCCCTTGACAGACTCGTACACGGCCTCGTCGGCGAAGCGTTCCTTCTGGACACGCGTAACGTAAAGCACATCGGTCTGGGGCAGCACCTGGTCGAGGGTGGTGTATTCGGCCTGCTCGACCTTCTTGGCCTTGAGTTCGTCAATCAGTTCAGCGGGCATGTGCAGGATGTCGGGCGCGACGTAGTTCAGTTTGACTTTGTAAAGTGAGAGCAGGCGCGCCAGCGAGTGGACGGTGCGCCCGTGCTTCAGGTCGCCGAGCAGGGTGACGGTCAGGCCGTCTAGATAACCCAACTCTTCACGGATGGTGAACGCGTCCAGCAGGGCCTGGGTGGGGTGCTCGCCCACGCCATCGCCGGCGTTGATGACCGGCTTGTGGGCAGCTTTGGCCGCGATCGCCGCCGAGCCGACCTCGGGGTGGCGAAGGACGATCACATCGGCATAGCATTCCAGGGTGCGGACGGTATCGGGCAGGCTCTCCCCCTTCGAGACCGACGAGTATTTCACCTCGTTGATCGGGATGACCGAGCCGCCCAGGCGTTCCATGGCGGCGGTGAACGACGACGAGGTGCGGGTGGACGGTTCGTAGAACAGGTTAGCCAGGATTTTGCCTTTGAGCAGGTCGAAGGTGCCGATGTGGTCCACCATGTTGTGCATTTCGTGTGCCACGGCGAAGATGTACTCCAGGTCTTCGCGGCTGAACTGCTTGACCGAGATGATGTCCTTGCCGTACCAGGGGGCGGTGCGCTGGTCGCCGAAGGGCAGATGGGGGTTAGGAGGAGGGGTGGGCATGTTTAGTCTCCTAGTCTGATAGTCGGATAGTTTGATGGTTATCGTTTTGAGTATGAATCGAGCTAGCGGGGTAGATTGCTTTAACCTATCCTCTCACATTTATCCCGAAACCGGGTTTGACGAGGATCTTGTCATCCTCAAACGCCGTTTTACCGCGTAGCACAACCTTACGCACGCGTCCCTTCACCTTCCAACCCTCGAACGGCGTCCACCCGCAGCGGGATTTCATCTCCGTGGCACGGATCTCGTATTGCGCGTCAGCGTCCACCTCAATCCAGGTTTCAGGCTGCTCAGGCAGGTTGAAGATGCGCCGGGGGTTGGTGTGCATCCGCAAAATAATATCGTCCACAGTCAACCGCCCACAGTCAACCGCTGTTAGCAGTAACGGCAAGGCTGTTTCCAACCCAGGGAAGCCGGGCGGCGGGTTGTCGCCGTCCTTCTCAGCCAGGGTGTGCGGGGCGTGGTCGGTGGCGAAGCAGTCAATGACATCCAGGTTTTGCCAGAGTGTGTCCACGTCGGCCTGCATGGCGAGGCGTGGGCGGACTTCGAACCGGCCCTCACCCCTAACCTCTCCTCCAAGTGGGGAGGGGAATCTTCCCTCTCCCGCCTGCCCCCGTTCTTTGGGGGTTGGGAGAGGGGCCGCGGATGAGGTCTGGATAAGAAACAAATGATGCGGCGTTACCTCGCAAGTCACCTTTATCCCATGTTCCTTAGCTGCCTTGATGAGCAAAATCTCCTCCCGCAGAGAGACGTGAGCGATGTGCACCGGCCTATCGTAGATCGCGGCCATTAAAATCACCGCCGCCATGCTGCGGCTCTCGGCGTGAGCCACGATAGGCATGTCCTTGGGCCAGTGGAGGAAATGCTGTTGCCAGAGAGTCATGTCGTCCAGGCGCAGTTGACCGAATGTACTGTCGAAGTACATTTTCAAGCCCGCCGCCCGTAGGGGCAGCGCCTTGCCGTCTCGCACCGGCGTGCCGTCGGTGTTCGCCTGTCCTGGCGGCCAGGCCAGGGCGGCACGAGCAGTGTGCCTGCCCCAATCGGCGTTATCCGGCCCCGCGCCGAGGAATTGGGCGTAGTCGCAGCGGGCTTTCGTCCGCGCTGCAGCGAGCGCCAGGTTCAGGGTCGCGGCGTCGGTGACGGGCGGCTTGGTGTTCGGCATGGCCAGCACCAGCGTGAATCCACCCGCCAGCGCGGCGGACGTGCCGGTGTCCCAGTCTTCCTTGTGGGTCGCGCCGGGTTCGCGCAGGTGGACGTGGGGGTCAATTAGTCCAGGTAGTCTCATAGTCAGATAGTCTCATAGTCAAGGAACAGGTAAAAAAAGAGAGCCGAATGACGGCTCTCTAAAGGATGAAGATTGTGGGCAACAGCGCTCGCGCGAAATCTCGGAAATACAAGCGGGTAACCATATCGGGCGGATATTATAGGCAAGAGGGTGGTTTTGTCAAGGGGCGCAGGCCTCTCCATAATCGAAAGCTTCGAGATTCCACAGGTCGCTGGTCGCGCTGGGATCGAGGCTGAAGTTGCAGAAATCGAGACGGGAGGCGGCCACTTTCAACCGCCAGTACAAAGGAACAGTGGGCAAATCCTCTGCGAAGATAGCCTGCGCGTCGTGATAGCCAGTTGCATAAGCCGGTTCGCCCGGCAAAGAGCCTTTGGCGGCGAGACAGGCCGCATCATAAGCCGCGCTGGTGTAACCGCTGATGTTGGCGCCGACCCAATGATTAGCGGCGCTCGGCACCTCGGCGCTTGTGAACCACTCACAAGGCGGTTCCACGCCTGTGCTGCCCATGGCAAACTCGGCCAGGTCGAACTTGCGCCCAAACAAAAGCCCATCCGGGCCTTGGGCATATAGCTCGGTGGGATCGTAATATTGCACGTTGACCTGGATCCCGCACTGGGCCAGCGACCTGGCCAGGATCTCGCTGACCTGCCTGCGCTGGGCCGCGCCGGTTGTCCAGTAATTCAAGACCAGCGGCGTGCCGGCCGGGATATTTGCAATACCCCTGGCCTGGCGCGGCGTGCCGGGATCGTTGTCCTGATCCCGCCAACCGGCCTGTTCGAGCAGTTGACTGGCCGCTGCCAAGTCGAAGGGATAAGGTTTCACGTCCGGGTTGTAGAGCGGATGGCCGGCGGGCACGTAAGAATTGGGCACCGTCGTCAGCCCATACAGAACCGTGTCCACGACCTGCTGCCGGTCCAGGCACATGGCAATCGCCTGGCGGACTCGCACGTCTCCAAGGAGATCCAGGCGGTCACCTGCATCGAGATTGTATCCGTCATCATAGCTGGCCGGGCGGATTCCGAAATCGAAGCGTTCCATCACGTCCGTCGGGGAGAAGATGGCTTTGAGCTGACCTTGAGAATCGAAGCTCTTAAGGATGCCGACCTGTCCGTCCAGGTGCAGGCTGGCATCCAGGAGGTCGCATTTTCCGGCGATCAATTCG
>Ga0315279_10011484_pt1 | contig 10236 bp, 9 predicted proteins | sample YL17G06_20_MG_FD_203694 | JGI IMG/M metagenome (GOLD analysis project Ga0315279, IMG submission 203694) | Sediment microbial communities from Yellowstone Lake, YNP, Wyoming, USA - YL17G06_20 | ecosystem: Environmental > Aquatic > Freshwater > Lake > Sediment | place: USA: Wyoming | collected...
GTATCCCCGATTGGTGAGAAAGCTGAGGTATTCCTCCGGTGTGACTCCGGAGATGCTGCGCAAACCGCCGGGCATGAATTCACTAATGATGAGGGGGCGATCATTCTCGATGCATCGAAGAGCACCGCTGAGGGCGTTGAACTCTGAACCCTCAACATCAATCTTGATCACGTCGACTCGCACATCTGGAGGCAAAATCCCATCAATCTTCAGGCTCAGTACAGTCTCTCGCTGAGAGATTTCTTGGATGCTCTTCGCATTGATGGGTGACACGACACCGTTGGAATAGGTTGTGTTCAACTGTAGAACCCCCCATGTGTTTCCAGCTGCTGCCTGCAGAATCTCAAGTTGCTCGAATCCGTTCAGCTCTTTGTTGGCCAGCAGAAGCTTCACGTTCCGTGGGTTCGGCTCGATTGCGATGCATCGCCCTTCTCTTCCGACAAGGACTGACATTAGCAGACTGAAGTATCCGATGTTTGCACCCACGTCGAGAACTGTCATCCCAGGTCGTAGTCTGTCAATGAGTATCCGCGTTACATTCGGCTCATATGTCTTGGAATTCAGAATCTCACGACCAACAGCATAGTCCGACGACGACAGATACATCGCGAACCTATCCAGCTCCACAAGCTGAATGCCTTCCATCGTCGGCGGGGCCAATAGCCTCCGATTCGCAAATTCCACACTGTTGAGGTAGGCAGCAACGACTCTTGCGAGATCGAGCCCGATAAACGAGGAGTGCCCCTTCCACTCCTGTCGGCTGGGAAATCTGTCAAGAATCAGACGAAAACAGTAGAAGATGTCCGTCTCACTTGCTAGAGGATCGAAAACACCTTCCCCTGCGAACGGAATGGATGATTTGTTTTCTGAGGGCATTTGGGTCATGGCTTCTCTCTCAGTTCGTGCATAAGAAGATAAGTACGCTCGTCAGGGTTAGGATAGGTGTTCACCAGATTCCGCACTAGATGAGCCGGCAGAACGTACGGTCGACAAACCACAATCCACACCTGCCTTCCAAAGCTCTAAGGGATTGTCCTCGTCATCGGGATTCGTCCTCCGCTTAGGAGCTGCGTGGATGTCAACAATGGTGTGGACCTCCGGAACGTATGGGTAGCCCATGTGAAATCGATGACCGAGAGCTTGTTTTCCCGCCTCCGCCCAAATCAGGAATGGCCCTAGAATCTGGCGACTGTGCCACGAGTTTCTTTTCCCAAAATGGAGAGCCACGAATGGCGAGAGGTTCAACTCTACCTCTAGAGAATCGGTTGTGATTGCCAGTATATCGACTCTTGACCTACTCCCTGTCGCAAGGTTCCTCAGATTCCTTTGTAGAGCTTCCGGGTCGACTCCCCTCTACAGGATCAGCCTGTAGATTTCTTTAGCAAAAGTCTCGTCGTCCTGCAAGGAACAACACCTTCTCAATCGGGCATGATCTCTTCCTCTGATTGCACATAGTCAAGAGTCCAAATTCGTGACAGTGGGGCTAATGACTCTAATCTTGTTTGGGATTATTGGCCGTTATCACGTAGCGCAGTGGCGTCTGTGCGTCTTGTGCAGACAGCACGATCATGCGGTTGGGTGCAGAAAGAACCCACTACCACGGCGCAGGACAGGCAATCCCTGCAATTCCTAAGTAGAATGGGCACTTGCTAGATGACGCCAAGAGTGGTCGTCGGCTGGGCTCACTTCAGGCGTTAATCTTCATCGTAGCGTGGTCCCACGCGTTCCGCAATCGAACCTACCAAGTCTGGACTGCCCCTGCCGGCAAGAACCATTACCAAGAGTGTGTAACCCACGAAGACCGCGATGAATAGGTAGTCGTAGGCCCGAAATGATACAGGGCAATTGTAAGGTGGTTGCCACGAACAAAAAACAGTCCCGAAAGCGGGCCAAAAGCTACCAACATCCTCCCCGAGTCTAGAGTACGCTACTCCATACAGGGTTCCGAGCATCCCCAAGAATCGGTACCAAGTCATTGCAACAGAAAACAGCGCAGTGACTACTACGAGAGTGCATGCATAGATTCTGAACCACCACATTTTCCAGAAGCAGACGAATCCAGTTGAGAAAGGAACGCTGCATAATACTATGATAGGTAGAATCTCTCTCCCAGCAGTAGTCGCCCCTCCTTTCCAGTTGTAGAAGAATGCATCCAAGCCGTAGAACATCACGCACATGAGCCCCACCCCAAGAACTCTCCTGCCGAGTCTCTTCATGGACGCCGCTAAGCCAAAAAACACCAGATACAGTGCGGGAAAATACGCGAAAACCCCATGTTCCCGATCAACCAGCAAGCCTAGGACCCCATTCGAAGTGAAATCAAATACGGGAGAGCGATAGCTGGACGTATACGGCGAGATGAAGATGGACCCGAAGTAGTACCAGGTGTAGGAGCAGTAGAGCAATAGGAACGAAAGAAATGGGATCACAAATGCGACAAGCGCTCTACCTCTCCTACGAGCCATCAACATGAACACAACGTAGAACAAGGGAACTGCAAATAACACAATATTCTTGGGGTTCAGCAGGATTGAAAATCCAATCAGGCCACCGGTCAAAGCTAAGCCTTTCTCTCTCCACTGGGATTGGACAAAGATCTTTCTCACGACAACAATCGCAACGAGCGAGGCAACCATGTCCGGATATATCTGGGAGGAGAACGGCAGCAAGAAAAGTGCGCCGAAAATGAGCGCGCAAACTAACGCATAGCGAGCATTTCGGAGAATCGAGTTGGACAGCCCAAACACCTGCGCTCCGACAGCCGCAGTTACTACACACATGAATGCCATCGTGCCAAAGACTCCAGCCACCACGTAGGGCACCACAAGAAGGATGGGTAGCCCAATACTGTGCCAAGGCAAAGCTCCCGGCCTAGATCCCCCTAGAGCCTGCCACGTATCTTCTGGCCAATTGAGTTCTAGGTAAGTCTGCCTAAGATCTAGCGTTCCGTGCTCGGCAATACTTCGCACCTCTATCAGGTAGTGTGGTTCGTCTGCCCCAAGAAAGTTACGAATCGCAGAATCACTCGAAAGTGAATTAACTCGAAAATCGATGTTGGTGTCCTGGTACTGCGTACTCACATGATGACACAGGGCAAAGGACAGGTAGACAGAAAGCAGGACAAGAAACACACCCCAGAAGTACTTCTGGTCAGTGCGCAAAGGTCGCTTTGACAAGAGACGCATGGACTGCTCGTCTCCACGACATTACACTCAGGGACACTGCCGCTCAAGTGCCACAAATAAAGAACGCGGCCCGAAGGACAGCCACAGAACATGCGGCCATCACAAGGGACAATTGCCTGACTCCATGGAAAGCCTCCAGGTCTGGATCAGAACGATGCCCTTGCCATGCCCCGCTAAGCTGACCTGACAGATATGTAGTTTCTGTCCAGACAATCTCCCACCATCAGTCTCTGATTCTCATTATTCTCAACTGGTCGCCTTTCAAGTTCAACACCAAAAAGGTTACGCACACCAGACTGAAAAGTAAGACGAAATGGAGCACTGCCACAGACCGAAATAACCAACGCCGTCGGGTCCATCATCTTCCCGGCATTTCCAAGAACAACCTGCCTGGTCACAGCATCATGCAGGAATTGATCCCGTGATCTCCATGACTCTTTCTTGCATGGTCAATGGCACTCGAGGAAGAATCAACCCCAGACATCTCAACTCTAACACGCTCCTAAAGGCTAGGATTTCGAGAAACCTGTGGAGAACCACGCACGGTTAGGAAACGTGTGCTTCGTCTCCTGAAGAGCTCCAACGAGCTTTGCCCAGATGCAGCCACCTTTGACACTTCCCGATCGCGAACAATCACTGATCTTGGAGAAGAAATTCAGCCAAGCTGACGAAACTCCATCCATAGAGCTCTGCAGGGTTACTGCGAATGTTGACTCTGCTCATCGTAGATAGTTTTTCGTGCCTTCAAGACCAAGTTGACCCCAAAAGGCACAACAAAATGATCTTCTATGCCCAACCGGCAATCGTAGAACCTGTCGAAGATAGGACTGGCCAGATCAGGCGAAATGCGGCTGGATCCCATCAGCTTGGACTTGACCAGCCAGCCAACTGGACCTAGCAAATCGTAGTATCGGCAATGCTCTATCTTGAAACCGACAGAAGTAACCTCGGCACAAAGCTGTGGTTTGGAGTATCTCCGTCGATGGCCTATCTGCCTATCAGCTTCGGAGAACAAGAAATTGAACGCGGGTACTAGGAGTATCAGACACCCCCCCATCTCTAAGAAGTAACCGAGCGTTCAATAACGCCTGGAGGTCGCGCTCTATGTGTTCGAGAACAGTCATCATCGCCACGCAGTCGAACTTGTTCCACAACTCGCCGTGCCTACCAATGTCACATATGTCGATCTGCAAGAGCGTCGCAGATACCCCCTCTTCTCAGCTTCTCTCAAACATGCACTAGAAGTATCGCATGCAACTACCTCATATCCTCTGTCCGAGAATAGGCGCGTGTAAGTTCCAATTCCACAGCCGACTTCGAAAATCCTCCGGCCTTCTAAGAAACGGATTATCAAGTTGCATTTCCTTCTGAGATAGCGCTTCAGGTTGCGTTCGGTGGCCTTCAGTTCTTGTATCCCGGCATAGTCACTGACAGCCTGAGTCTCAATCGGCCTTGAGGTCTCCTCAAGATTGTGCATAGTAGGAATCCTCACGTGTGAACCGAATCACCGTTCTCTTCTTTCACTTTGCATTCTGCCAATCGCGTCGCAACCGTCTTTCAAATTGGCGAAGCGTGAGCTTCATGCTCAGAGAGATGGTGCTGACGGTGAATCCCTGGGCTGCGACCAGAAAGAGTAAGAGGGAAAGAGTGGCATACCCTTCGTGGAAGATTCTTCCTGCGAGAGCTTCGTATAGGATCCAGACAAGTATCGCAGCTGCGGGAATGATGACTAGGCTCGACACTAGACCAAAGAGGACGACCGGGCTATAACGTCGCGCAATTGACAGCATAGTCACAAGATCTTTGAAACCTTGTGACCATGTATGAACTTTGGAAGGACCTACTCGTTTTCTGTAGCTAATCAGGACTTCTTCGACTCGGCCCATCGCTGTGCTCTGTGCCAGTATCTCCTGCTCGACAGTGAACTCGCCCAGATTGAGATCCAATGTCCTGGCAAATTCCGTGTCAAGAAGATACATGCCTGATAACACGTCGGAGAGACGTGTACCGAAAAGAAGATTGTACACTCTCGTTAGGAGACGGTTGCCGAATTTGTGGATTCCGTTCATCGCTCCGGGCTGAGGCCGCCTGATTCCGACCACCTGGTCAGCTTCCTTGGCTCTTTCAAGGAGGAGGTCAATGTCATGTGCGTCATAAGTCATATCTGCATCCATGAACACGCAATAGCGCGTGTTGACTAGTCCTAGTGCGGTGACGACAGCATCGCGTTTGCCTTTGCCAGTTTGCTGGACCACTCTGACGCCTTTTCCCGAGGCGATCTGCACGGTTCTGTCGGTGGAATTGCCGTCAACTACCAAGACTTCTCTATACCCGCACGAGTGAATTTCGTCGATGGTGCTACCTATCGCTTCCTCCTCGTTCTTTGTGGGAAGGACAGCGGTAACCGAGTATCGTTTCAGAAGCCCAGTCGTTCTCAATCTGCGAACCCTGCCATGACTGGTCACTATTCATCACGCCTTGGTCAGGGTCACGTGAACACCGCATGCCAGATGGCTTCTTCTCCGAAGCCAGTGGGATTCAAGAAACGCAAGCCTGTTCATGCACGTCAGCGCCGCATTGAAGACAACCACTGCCACAGATGAGTTGTCACCCGTACCATGATAGTATCTGTTGTGGCGCCAATATAGCGTTTCAATGGATCTGCTTACGTACACAAAGACAAACAAGACGAAGTCCATCAATGCGCCCAACATGTGGTAGCTGTAGTAGACTGATACGATCCGGTAGCCGGGCTCGGACACAAGCTCGGCTATGTCGGAAAGCCTGAAGTCCTGCACATGGCCGCCTGCTGGCCCCTTCACATTGAAACCGAAAATCCGCTTGAATAGTGAGTAGATCGAGAGAGGATTCCCCTCGCAGGGGACGAATATGCACAGAACACCGCCCCTCCTGAGAATTCTGCGTGCTTCGTCAGCTGCCAGTTTAGGGTTCTCAACGTGCTCGAGGAAATCCACAAGCAGGACAGCATCGAAGGATTCTTGACGATAGGGAAGCCGATGGCCATCACCGACGATGAACAAGACCGAAGGCGCGATTCTCTGCCCAAAGTTCAATGAATCCCTATCGATATCGATGCCGTAGTACTCAAAAGGATAGCCGAGAGCCATAAGGGACCGTAGATGTTTTCCGGCACTCGAGCCTATCTCTACTAGTCGACCTGTGCGTCCGGCAAGCGCCTCGCACAGATACTTCATCTTGAGGCTCGGGAGGTCCTTGTCTGTGGGCCTGAGTATCGTAGCTCCCCACGTCTTCCCGCCCGGGAGAAAGAACTTGGATGTCATGACCAGTCAGCTTGAGTGAGACACTATCACGTGCCAGTGCGCTCGAGGTGCGTCAGATCTACTGCAGCATCTGTGGTTGCCGATTGATATACTGCAAAGACCAACCTGAGCGCCTCAAGACCGTCAGACCCGTTTCCAATCGGTTCACGATCCTCCGTTATGGCGGCAGTGAATTCCTTGAATTCTTCATGCCAAGAGCGATCTTCCCCGCGAAACTCTGTTACATCTTCTCGGAAGGGCTCAGAAAAGGTCCTTCTGCCCACCGCAATACGTTCTGTTCCATAGCTACCTCCAAGCCCACTTGCACGCACGTACCCCTCATGACCGTAAACCTCGAAAGAGAACAGATTCTTCCACTGCGTTAGGCTGGAATGCAGCGACGCAATCTGCCCGTGAGTCGTCTTGAAGAGCGCAAAGGCATTATCCTCCAGCGGGGCTATCTTCCAGTATCTTGTCGTTGTGAACCCCACGACGTGGGAGAAATCTCCCGCAAACCACCGGAACAGATCTATCCCATGTATTCCTTGCTCCATCAAGTGCCCTCCGCTGACTATTTCGGGATTAGCTCTCCACTCCTTCTCATATCCTGGCCTGCCACATATCCCGTATCGACAGCGCAAGAAGTCCAACTCGCCGACAACGCCTTTGTCGAAGAACTCCTTTGCCTTTCCGATACTAGGATGGTGGCGATGATTAAAACCGCACTTCAACTTCACGTTGCTTCTGCGAGCGACACTCACCATCTCCGTCGCCTCTTCAATTGTTCTCGCTAGCGGTTTTTCACACAAGACATGCTTACCATGTTCCATGGCTGCCATACTTATCGAAGCATGCAAGTTCGGAGGAGTGCATACTAGTACCGCGTCGACATTTTCGCCTTGAGCTACTTTCTTCCAATCGTCCGTGGCCTCGCACCCCATCATATCGGCGAGTCGTTTTGCTCTCTCGATATGGGCAGCTGCTATCATGACCAACCTCGCGTCCGGTGACTCGTTGAAGACAGACGCTCTCCTTCTGGCTTGAAGACCCGCGCCAACGATTCCGACTCTCAGCGGTTTTCGAGTGTGAGGTATTCTCATGACCGCCATTGTGGACTCCCCACGGCTCTGCCCCTTCCGATCGCGAAATAGTCGAACCCCTTCTCTCTCAGCGACTTGTCATCGAGCATGTTAGTTGGGTCGAACAATATGGGGTGCTTCATCTTCGTCTTGATAGCATCAAAGTCCAGCTGTCTGTATTCTGGCCATTCAGTGACTATTACAAGTGCGTCGCTCGCTTCCACAGCGTCATAGGGGTCTTTGCAGAACTCGAATTCTTTGTGTTGCCGTATCTCTTCCATCGCGGCTTTCGGATCATGAGCCTTGACAATCGCGCCTTTCCGCACCAGATCGCCGATTATTTCCAAAGCCGCGGAACGATGCAAAGTGCTTGTGCCTGGCTTGTAGGTCAAGCCTAAGACAGCTATAGATGAGCCTCTCAAGGTCCCCAGAATCCTTTCCAGCTTCTCTACAACGGACTTGTTCTGTTCCTCGTTCACTTTCAGGACTCCATCTATCAGGTGTGTCTCATGTCTGAATTGCCTTCCGAGTCCGACAATCACCTTCAGATCCCTTGCAAGGTGGCCTCCTGAAAATCCCAGCCCCGGACGAAGCGGAGCTCCACGTCCTACCCTGTGATCACTATGCAAGCCCTCAGACACCTCCATCGCATCAGCTCCTACCATGTCACAAAGGTTTGCAATCTCGTTGGCGAAGCTGATGCACGTGGCCAAGTAGCAGTTGAGAGCGTGCTTTGTCATCTCAGCCGATCTTAGGCCCATTCTCAGTTTGGGAGCCAAAATGACGCTGAATAGTTGCTCGACGCTGTCTAGGGTTGATTCCTTGTCCGCTCCGATTACTATACGGTCCGGGTTTCTGAAGCACTCTATGGCTCGGCCTAGCCTGAGATTCTCGGGGCTGTAAGCCACGTCGAACTCGATCCCTCTTGATCTTGCACTCTCCTTAATTGTTGACTTGATCTTGTCACATGTACCGACCGGAACCTGACTGCTCACGACGACCACCGCTCCGTTTTCGAGGCACTGGCCAAGAGCACGAGACACAACAAATATCTCTGATACGTCAACCTCGTCTTGGGCGTCTACTGGGGTGTCGAACGTTATCAGAACATATCTGGCATCCTTGACCGCGATCTGCAAGTCAGTCGTGAAGCTCAGCCTCCTGGACTCGACGTTCCTTCTCAATAGTTCGTCAAGACCCGGCTCGTACAAAGGAGCGATGCCTGCATTCAGTTTCTGAACCCTTTCGAGGTTGCTGTCCATACCCACAACGGAGTATCCGGCGTCGGCAAGGCATGATGATACCACTGAGCCTAGATGCCAGACGCCGATCACGCAGATCTTTGAATTGTGGCTGCCCAAGTTCGCTCTCATCCTACGAGACCAGACGCATCCTCATCGTATTAATCGAAGTAAACCTTCCTGAGGAGTTTCGTGGTCCGTCTGACCGCATCCTCGGAGGAACGCTTTGGCCTCCACCCCGTGCGTTTCAACTTCTGGATCGACAGAACGCATTTTCGCGTATCACCCGGCCAACCCCTGACCCCTCCTTTGTGGTTTACCTGGACGCGCTTCAGGCCAAGTTCACCTATCACTATCTCCGCTACTCGATCAGCCGTTGTCGCGTCAATTGTTCCGATGTTGTACACTTCCCATGAATCTTTGCGCGAGAAGTTCGCAAACCCGTGGACGATTCCTTCCACGCAATCATCCACATCCGTGTAGGACTTCAACTGTCGACCATCTCCTAGGACTTCCAGAGAACCAGGATTGTGCTTGAGCTTCACTAGAAAGTCAACGATCACTCCCCTGTGTTGGTTTCTACCAACTATGTTTGCGAAACGATACATCAAGCCCGAGAAGCCGTAGAGATGGCAGTACGCCGTTACCATTCCCTCGTCCGCCAGCTTCGAAGCGCCATAGAGGGATATTGGGCATAGTGGCCCGAAGCTTTCCCGAAGGGGCCGATTCGATTCCACCTCTCCGTAAACTGCGCTAGAAGAAGAGAAGACGATTGTTGAGATGTCGTTTCTACGCATGGCCTCCAGAACGTTCCAAGTTCCGATCGTGTTCTGTCTTAGATCAAGACGCGTGCTCTTCGTGCTCCTGCGAATGTCGGCACTGGCAGCAAGATGAAAGACCACGTCTTTTCCATTTACAACCTTGTCAAGAAGTCTCCTGTCAAGAATATCCCCGCGAACGAAGCGGAATGCTTCCCTTCGCCTCAGACTCTTCACATATGCGTATTTTCCAGCGGAGAGATTGTCGAGGCAGGTGACGGAGTTGCCGTCTCGTGCTAGACGTTCGCACAGGTTGCTGCCAATGAAGCCCGCGCCACCAGTGACCAACGCCTTCAATCTCGAAGCACCACACAAGCCGTATTCGGGTTTCGACTATAAACACCACCGGTCTTTCCCTAACTTCACGCGCTAGCAAGATTCATTAGAAGTCAGCAACAGATGACCATGCCAATCGCCACTCGAGTGTGGGAGTGTGATAATCTCAAGGACGCCCGTGCGCCTGCCATTGGGGGGCGGCGGCACTGACTTGCCTTCCTACTACTCAAAGTTCGGTGGATTCCTAGTGAGCGCGGCGATAGACAAACACAACTACATAGCACTGAAGAGTAGGTTCGAGAATGGTTTCAGGATTAGCTACTCCCAGACAGAGATAGTGGATCGGGTCGAAGACA
>Ga0315279_10011485_pt1 | contig 10235 bp, 9 predicted proteins | sample YL17G06_20_MG_FD_203694 | JGI IMG/M metagenome (GOLD analysis project Ga0315279, IMG submission 203694) | Sediment microbial communities from Yellowstone Lake, YNP, Wyoming, USA - YL17G06_20 | ecosystem: Environmental > Aquatic > Freshwater > Lake > Sediment | place: USA: Wyoming | collected...
GAGAAGCTCTGCCTTCATCTGCGACAGAACCTCCAGTCCCACCCAAATGTCACCGTCGTCTGCGCCGACATCCTCAGCCTGAGCCCCGCGCGCCTCCTGGAAGAGGCAGGCCTGCCCGCCTGCCTGCCGGACAGGCGGGCCGAACAGGCGGGGGCTCGCGGCCCCTACGCCGTCGTCGCCAACCTGCCCTACTACATCGCGGCGCCTGTCCTTCGCCACTTCCTGGAGGGCGACCCGCCCCCGACGCGCCTGGTGGTGATGCTGCAAAGAGAGGTGGCGGAGAGTATAGCCGCCGGCCCGGGAAGAATGAGCCTGCTGGGAGTGGCAGTGCAGTTCTACGGGCAACCCCATCTCCTCTTCGGGGTGCCGCCGCGGGCCTTCCATCCGCCGCCCAAGGTGCGTTCGGCGGTCTTGCGCATAGACGTGGGCGAGGGCCCAAGGGTGGAGGTGCCGAACGCGTCTGCCTTCTTTGAGGTCGTGCGGGCCGGCTTCAGCGCGCCGCGCAAGCAGTTGCGCAACTCCCTGGCCCAGGGCCTGGGCCTCCCGCCCACCGAGGCCGGGGGCCTCCTGTCCGCCGCCGGCATCGACCCGCGCCGGCGTCCCCAGGAGCTTTCCATTGAGGAGTGGGCTTCCCTCTGCCGAGTGCGTGTACGCGCTGCCGGGCCCGCAGACTGAGAAAGGCCGAGCGTGAAGGTTAGCACCCTGGCACCGGCCAAGATCAACTGGACCCTGGAGGTGCTGGGGCGCCGCCCCGATGGCTACCACGAAGTCCGCACCGTCCTCCAGACCGTCGACCTCTGCGACCGGGTGAGAGTGTCGCCGGCCGCGGACCTGGAGCTCGTGCTGGCCGGCCCCATCGGGCAGGCAGGCGCGCCCCTAAACGCGATGCCGTCATCCGAGAACCTGGCCTACCGGGCAGCGGCGCTGCTTCGGGACCGGGCGGGCGGGCGCTCCCTGGGCGCTCGCATCGAGCTGGAGAAGGCGATCCCCGCCGGTGCGGGCCTGGGCGGTGGCAGCAGCGATGCCGCTGCCACCCTGCGAGCGCTCGACCGGCTGTGGGGGCTGAGCCTGCCACCGGCCGAGCTCGCCCGCCTGGGAGCCCGACTGGGTGCTGACGTGCCCTTCTTCCTCTTTGGGGGCACTGCCCTGGGCCGTGGCCGCGGTGACGAAGTGACGCCTCTCGCGGATGTCGCCTCGCGGCGCTTCCTGCTGGTTGTCCCCAGGCGCCGGCCAGCGAGGAAGACGGCCGCCATGTACGCCCACCTGCGCCCGGAACACTTCAGCGGCGGCGAGGCCAGCGAGCGGCTGGCCGCCGCGATCAGTCGGGGCGTGGCTCCCAGCGAAGATGACATCCTCAACACGTTCGAGGTCATCGTGGCTGAGATGCTGCCGGAGGCGGCCGCCGCCGCCGAGCGCTGCCAGGGCCTGGGACTGCGGCCACACCTGGCGGGCAGCGGCCCAGCCCAATTCGTCCTCCTGCCGCCCGACGTCGAGAGCGCCCCTCTGCGGGAGGCGGCGGCCGCAGCCGGCTTCGACGTGTTCGAGGCCGTCACCATGGCCGCTTCGGCAGCCACGGCGGTGGTGGAGGAGCCGTGACCCGATGAGTGAGGTGCTGGCCGGCTTCGTCTGCGGCTATGCGCTGGCTCTGGTCTCGGCGCCCCTGGTTGCTTTCCTCATCATCCGCCTGCGACCCCGGGTGCCGCGGCTGGCCCTCGCCGTCCCGGAGCAGGTGCCGGTGGTGGCCCTTACGGTAGTGCTGTTCTGGTTCACCTTCCTCCTCTGGACCGGCCTGGGCATTGTCCTCGGGCTCGTCCTGATGAGCCTGGAGGACCGAGCGCCGGAGGGCGGCCTGGGCAGCCCCAGCCTCGCCTTCACGCTGATCATCGTCCTGGTGTCGGCGGCGGCCTGCATCCCCGCGGCGGTGATGCTGAGGTCGGGGCGGCGCTACGTCATCGCCGCGGCGGTGGTCTTCCTGGGCGTCTTCGGCTGGCTGATGCCCTACCTGGCGCAGTGGAGCCCCATCGCCTCCTCCTAGCCGGCCCGTGCTATACTGACTGGACCCCGGCCCTGCCTGTCGGCAGGCACATCCAGCGAGAAAGTCCCCCTGCCAACCCATGGGTGCCATCGTAGACATGCACGTGCATACCACCAGGGGCGCCTCGGACAGCAACCTGCAGCCCGAGGAGCTGGCCGAGGAGGCGCTGCGCCTGGGGCTGACCGGCGTCCACCTCAGCGAGCACGACCGCCTCTGGGACGCCTCCGAGCTGGAGCGCTACCGCCAGAAGCACGGCCTGTTCGTCGCCAACGGGATGGAGGTCTCGACGGACCTGGGCCACATCCTTACCCTGGGGCTGGATCGCTACGTGCCAGGCATCCGCCGCGCCGAGGAGCTACGGCGCGTGGCGCGGGAGGTCGGCGGCTACATGATCGTGGCCCACCCCTTCCGCCACTTCTTCGACCCCGCCCACTTCCGGCGCATGGGAGGGGAGCCGTTCAATCTGACCCCGGAGCAGGCGGCAAGGCTGCCCGTCTTCGAGGTGGTGGACGCCGTCGAGGCCCTCAACGGCTGCAATACCCTCCAGGAGAACCTCTTCGCCCTCCGGGTGGCGCAGGTGCTGGGAAAGCCGGTCACCGGGGGAAGCGATGCCCACTCGAACCAGGGCATCGGCATCTACGTCACCGTCTTCGAGCGTGAGCTCGAGTCAGAGAGGCAGATGCTGGAGGAGCTGCACGCCGGCCGCGTCTACGCCGCCTACGGCCTCCGCCGGGGCTCCCTCACCCGCTTCAGCGAGGAATCGGCTGGCCGGCTGCTGGAGGTGGAGGCGGCCGGCCCTGCCGCCGGTGGGTGAGCCGATCCGTGGTAACCACCCGTAGGGACAGAGCTTCAGCTCTGTCCTGAGTCGAGCTTCTGCCAGAGGCGGACCCGCCTACGGCGGCGAAGCTCGACCCTTCGAGATGACTGGAGAAGTCGCCGCTCGTCCTTCGACAAGCTCATCCTTCGACAAGCTCATCCTTCGACAAGCTCATCCTTCGACAAGCTCAGGATGAGTGGAGATTGCCCGCTCACGGTGAGCCTGCCTGCCGGCAGGCAGGCCTGTCGAACCACGAGCGGGCCTCATTTCGTCCTGCTAGAAGAAATGCGCTAGAATGAGGCCGCTCCCAATCCGCTGGTGGCGTGCGACGCGAGGACTCCCGTGAGCAGCACCTTCGTGGCCCTGGACCTGGAGACCACGGGCCTGGACCCCGAGCAGGACGAGATCACCGAGGTGGCGGCCGTCAGATTCGAGGGCGGCCGCCCTGCCGAGGTCTTCCACTCCCTCGTGAACCCCCGCCGCGAGGTGCCCTACCGCATCCAGCTCATGACCGGCCTTTCGAGCCGTGAGCTGCGGCGGGCGCCCTCCTTCGCTGAGGTGGCGTCGGACCTGGAGCGCTTCCTGGGCCTCCACCCCGTGGTGGGGCATAACGTGGCCTTCGACCTCTCCTTTCTCTCCCGCTGGGGCGTCAAGCCCGGCGGCCCCGCCCTCGATACCTGGGACCTGGCCCGCCTCCTCCTGTTCGACCTCTCCGACTACAGCCTGCGCTCGCTGGCCCGGCACCTCGACCTGGAGTACCCAACGCAGCACCGGGCCCCGGCCGATGCCGAGGTCGCCGGCCGGGCCTTCGTCGCCCTGCGCGAGAGGCTGGCCCTGACGCCTGCCGCCGTCCTGGCCGAGTTGGAGCGCCTGGCCGCCCTGGCCGACTGGTCCCTGCGCCACCTCTTCCGCGAGCTGCTTACCGAAGCGCAGGCAGATTCTATGCCCGCTTCTGGAGCCGTCCGGGGCCTGGAGGAGTCGGCGCTAGGCGTAGTGAAGGTCCGCCCAGGCGGACGGGAGGCGGGCGCCTCCCTGGGCGCCGTCGGCGAAAGCCGGGCGGTATCCCCCGACGAGGTGGAGGCTCTGCTGGAAGGGCTGGCCGGGCGTCCGGAGGCCCTGCCCGGCTTCGAAAGGCGGCCGGAGCAGGCGGCCATGGCCCGGGCCGTGGCCGAGGCCCTCGGCGGCGCCGAGCACCTCATCGTCGAGGCGGGCACGGGTGTAGGCAAGTCGCTGGCCTACCTGCTGCCCTCGGCCTGCTTCGCCCTGCTCAACCGCACCCGCGTCGTCGTCTCCACCAACACCATCAGCCTCCAGGAGCAGCTCCTGGGGCAGGACATACCTATCGTGCGGCGGGCCCTGGAGGGCTGGGGGCCTCGCGGCCTGGCGAAGAACCTGCGGGTGGCCCAGCTCAAAGGCCGGCGGAACTACCTCTGCCTCCTGCGCTGGTCGGGCCAGCGGCGGGCGGTGGCCCTCCCGCCAGCGGAGGCGAAGCTCATGGCCCGCCTACTGCTCTGGCTTCCCCACACCGAGACCGGCGACCGAGCCGAGCTCAACCTGACGCCGGAGGAGGAGACGGTCTGGAGCCGTCTGAGCGCCCAGAACGAGGCCTGTCTTGCCTCGACCTGCCGCTACGTGCGGGAAGGCACCTGCTTCCTGGAGCGGGCCCGTCGCCGCGCCGAGGCGGCCCACATCCTCATCGTCAACCACGCCCTGCTCCTGTCGGATCTGGCGGCGGGCGGCCGCGTGCTCCCATCCTACTCATACCTGGTGGTCGACGAGGCGCAGCACCTGGAAGACGAGGCCACCCAGCAGTTCGGCTTCCAGACCTCGGAGCCCGACATCGTCTCTTTCCTGGACCGTGTGCACCAGCGGATCGGCCGCGACCGCGACGGCGGTCTGGCCGGGAGCCTGCGCCAGGCCGCCCGCGGCGTCGCCGCGCCCCTGGGGCGGGCCGCCATGAGCTCGCTGGCGGCCTCCCTGGCGACGGCGGTGGATCGAGTGCGCCAGCGCCTGCCGGAGACATTTGCGCTTCTGCCCGACTTCGTGCGCCACCACACCTCAGAGGAGGGTGACTATGACCAGCGTCTCCTGCTCAGCCGGGCCATGCGTGTCCAGCCCGATTGGTCGGCGGTGGAGGCGGCCTGGGAGAACCTGGACCTGGCCCTCCAGCAGGTCGAAGTCGCCCTGGCGAGCGCGCAGGAAGCCCTGGAAGGGGGCGAGGCGCAGGGCCTCCTGGACTACGAGGCGCTAACGGCGGAGACAGGAGACCTCCTCCAGGGTGTGCAGTCGCTGCGGGAGGGGATCGCCGCTGTCATCGCCCGCGAGGACCCGCAACTGGTAGGCTGGCTCAGCCTGTCGCGCTGGAACGGCCCTGCCCGGCCTGCCCGTCCGCCAGGCGGGCCGGCGCGTGAATCCGGCCGCGGCGCGGGAGGACGCATCGGCCTGTCCTCGGCGCCCCTGCAGGTGGCCGACATCCTCCGGGCTGGGCTCTTCGACGCCAAGGAGAGCGTCGTCCTCACCAGCGCCACCCTCAGCACCGAGGGCCACTTCCAGTACCTGCGGCAGCGGGTGGGACCGGAGGAGTCCCGGGATCTCTTGCTGGGCTCGCCTTTCGACTATGCCCGTTCCACCCTGATGCTGGCGCCCCAGGACATGCCCGAGCCAGGGGAGGCGGGCTATCAGTCCACGCTGGAGAGGGCGGTGCTGGACCTCTGCCGCGCCAGCGAAGGCCGGGCCCTGGTTCTCTTCACCTCCTACGCCGCCCTGCGCGCTACCCACGCCGCCGTCAGGGCGCCTCTGGAGGAGGAAGGGATCCTGGTGCTGGGCCACGGCATCGACGGGTCGCCGAAGCAGCTCCTCCAGGCCCTCCGCGAGAACCCGCGCACCGTTCTCCTGGGCACCGCCAGCTTCTGGGAGGGCGTGGACGTGGTGGGCGAGGCCCTCTCGCTGCTGGTGATGGCGCGGCTGCCCTTCACCGTGCCCACGGACCCCGTCTTCGTGGCCCGCTCTGGCCTCTACGACCAGCCCTTCAACCAGTACGCCCTGCCTCAGGCCGTGTTGCGCTTCAAGCAGGGCTTCGGGCGTCTCATCCGCCGCAAGACCGACCGGGGCGTTGTTGCTGTGCTCGACCGGCGGATCAGGAGTCGTGGCTATGGCGGCGCCTTCCTGCGCTCGCTGCCGCCGTGCACGGTGCGGGAGGAGCCCCTGCGGAACCTGCCGCGGGCCGTGACCGACTGGCTGGCAGCACCCATCGAGGAGCCGGCGGCACCATGAGCCGACCTCAGCAAGGCCGGGCGGGCTCCTGGCCTTCGCTGAGGCAGGGCGCCCGCGTCCTTCGACAGGCTCAGGATGCGCGCACCCTGAGCTTGTCGAAGGGTGAGTATGCGTGCGGGCATGCGGGCATACCACCATTTGTTTGGCATTCTCATGCTGGTGTCCTGAGTCAGAGATTCGCCAACAGATGCAATGCTTTGTCTTTGTCATGCTGAATCCGCCACAGGCGGATGAAGCATCCGTCGGACTACGCCTGCCACCACGGATTCTTCGTCCGCCCCTGGCGGACTCAGAATGACATTTGGCTGCGGATTCCTGATTCATCACACCAGGGGGTCGGAGATGAATGAGATCTATCACCACATCGAGGAGCACCTGGAGGAGTCGCTGGCCGACCTCGCCCGGCTGTGCGAGCTGCCCAGCGTCAGCGCTCAGGGTCAGGCCATCCAGGAGACGGCGGAGTTCGTGGCCCGCCTTCTGGAGAGCGTGGGCTTCCGGACCCGCCTCCTGCCCAAGCCGGGCGGCGGCCATCCGGTCGTCTACGGCGAGCTCGAGGGCGCCTCCCCGAAGACCCTGGTCTTCTACAACCACTACGACGTGCAGCCGCCGGAGCCGCTGGAGCAGTGGAGCTCGCCGCCGTTCCAGCTCACCCGCCGCGACGACAAGCTCTACGCCCGCGGCGTCTCTGATGACAAGGGCGACATCGTCTCGCGGCTGGCCGCCCTGCGCGCTCTCCAGGCTGTCCGGGGGAGGGCGCCGGTTAACATAAAGTTCTGCATCGAGGGCGACGAGGAGATCGGGAGCCCCAACCTGGAGCCCTTCGTGCTGGAGAACCGACAGCTCCTGGGGGGCGACGCCTGCATCTGGGAGGGGGCGTCGGTAGATTGGGAAGGCGCGCTCCTGGTCTACGCCGGCGCCAAGGGGCTGCTCTACGTCCAGCTAGAGGCCAGGGGCGCCAACCGGGACGTCCACTCTTCGTGGGGGACGGTGGTCCCTAACCCAGCCTGGCGCCTGGTCTGGGCCCTGGCCACCCTCAAGGACGCCGATGAGCGCATCCTCGTGGACGGTTTCTATGACGACGTGCTGCCGCCGACGCGGGACGAGGAGGCTGCTCTGCTGTCCCTGCCCGCCGACGAGGACGAGCGGCTGCGGGCCCTGGGCCTGCCGTCCTTCCTGAAGGACGTGCGCGGCGTCGAGTACCACCGCCGACACCTCTTCGAGTCCACCTGCACCATCGACGGCCTTACCTCGGGCTACCAGGGCGAGGGCGCCAAGACGGTGCTCCCAGCGACGGCCAGCGCCAAGCTGGACTTCCGGCTGGTGCCGGAGCAGGACCCAGAGCAAATCCTCACCAAGCTGCGGCGCCACCTGGACCGCCACGGCTTCCAGGACGTGCGCATCGTGCCCATCTCCGGCGAGAGGCCGGTGAGGACGGCGCTCTCCTCGCCCTTCCTGGGGCTGGTGTGCCGGACGGCACAGGAGGTCTACGGCCAACCGCCCCGGCTGTTGCCGAACATGGCCGGCACCGGCCCTATGTACCACTTCGTGCGGGACCTGGGCTTGCCCACCAGCGGCGCCGGCGTCGGCTATCCGGAGAGCCGGGCCCACGCCCCCGATGAGAACATCCGCATCGGGGACTTCATCCTGGGGACGAAGCACATCGCTGCTATCCTGGACGGCTTCGCTGGAGAGTAGGGAGCGCCGCTCAACGGCGGCGGGATGCGCCTTCAGGAGGGCGACGGCGCTCGGCGCCCTGCCCCGCTTCAGGCGAAGGCGGCGCTGAGATTGGCTGGCGGCGCATCCGCCGTTCGGCCAGCCAGCGTGTCACCATGTGCGCTGCCCCAAAGGCGACGCCAAACATGGCCAGGTAGAAGAAGACCGCGCCCACGGGGTTAGTGACGCCGTTCAGCAGGCCCATGACGAAAGCGCCGCAGACGAAGGCGAGGAAGACCGGGAAGCTGCGCCAACGCCACCCGGCGGTCGTCATGAACGTGGATGTGGGGGCCGTGCGGCGTCGCTTCTTCTTCGGCATGGGCGTGGATCTTCCCCTCCCGCTACTGCTTGCGGTAGCGCCGTTGGCTACGAGAGCGGCGAGCCCGGCTCGGCGGGACCTTTTCGTTCGGCAGGGAGCCCCAGCGAGGCCGGGGCGCGGATGCGGCCTCCGATGCCACCGCCATACTGGCCGTGGGCGGCGCCGAATCGACTCTGGCACCCCGCAAGCAATTGAAGCAAGCAAACTGCAACGACATGAACGCCTCGTTGATCCAGACGTCGCCGCAGTCCTTACCCTGCTCGCCCTGTCTCAGTACCAGGTGATAGCGCCGGTTGCACCCCTGGCACACCGCCGAGTTCGTCTCGTCCACAGCCTCGCCGCAGACCACGCAGGGTTCCACGGGCTGCCCCTTCACCACGGAGTTCCAGCCGACTGCCAGGCGCGTACCAGCCTCACCTCATCTTCGCGTCCCCGTGTCTCGCCGTCCAGCCTGGCGGCGTGGAGACGGGCCAGCATCTGGCCCATGACGGGACCGGGCGCGACTCCCAGGGCCTGGAGATCCCGCCCCCGCAGGGCCGACCGCCGATAGCGCCAGCCCTCCAGGTACTGCCGTAGCCGCCTTCGCACGATGCCTGGGGGCTCCAGCAGGGCGTGGGCAGCTACAGCGGAGGCGCTAAGAGGATCCAACATAGCCACCACCTGACTCGGTCGCAGGCCGGGCGCCGCCAGCCGCGATGCCTCTTCTCGCAGACGGAGAGCGTCGCGCAGGGCCCGCTCCCAGGCGCCGTGCAGGGCAAGGCGGAGGAGGGCGCCCTCGACCTGGTTCGGCGTACCTTTGGCCGCCAGCAGACACAGGTACACCTCGGGCAGGGGCGCCAGGGGCCGACGGCGGGCGGTGGCGAAGGCGGCGGCTCTCCGCCGGTCGAAGGAGAGGACCGGATGAAGGGCGAGCAGCACTCCCAGGGCCTGGGCCCGGCCCAGAATGCGCTCGGGGCAGTCCTCGGCCAGGATAGCCAGCAGCTCGCGGCGCAGGCGGGCGCCGCTGATGGTGTCCAAGTAAGAGAGGTCGCGGCACAGGAGGCGCTGCGTCGCGGGCTCGAGCCGGAACCCGAGACGGCCCTCGTAGCGGAGGCCGCGAAGGATGCGGGTGGCATCGTCCTGGAAGCTGCGGCCGTGGAGGACGCGCAGGCGCCGGGCCACCAGGTCCCGCTGCCCGTCGTGGGGATCTAGCAGACGGCCGGCCTGCTCGCCCGCCAGCCCCAGGGCCAGGGCGTTGATGGTGAAGTCGCGGCGGGCCAGGTCCTGGGCGATAGTGGCGGGACGGACGGAGGGCAGGGTGCCGGGCCGGTCGTAGTGCTCGTCGCGAGTCTGAGCCAGGTCGAGCCCAATGTCCAGGCCCCTCAGGCTAGCCGTCCCAAAGGGGCGGTGCACCGCCAGCCGGGCCCCGACCTCGGCCGCCACCTCCTCCGCCAGCGAGGCGGCGTCTCCCTCCACCGCCAGGTCTACATCCAGGTGGGGGCGATCCAAAAGGAGATCGCGCACGCCGCCCCCTACCAGATACAGGGAGAGGCGCCGGCGGCGCGCCGTCTTTACGGTTTCGGCTAGGATAGCCGCCATCGGTGCCGAAAGGCGCGACAGGAGCTTCTCGATCAAGGGGGCCTCGGGCATGGACATATCAGGCTTGACAGCGAGTGCGGTTGGGAGTGAGCGAAGCCCGGCGGTGAGTCTGGCGACCGACCTGGCGGCGCGGCCATTATATCATGTATGCTTGACAAACTTGGGGGCCATTCCTATCATGGCCGTGGCCTGTGCCCGGCGGAGGCGGGGCCGCCGTCTCATAGTTGCTTCGAATACGGAGCGCTGCCTGGCAGCAACGACACCTGCGCCAGGTGCAAGCCGGGGCGGGCTTGCTAGTGCCGACGGGCTATCAGGGTGACCGTCAACGTCACCAGCCTTTCGAACGCGCCGGGGCAGATTCAGAAGGCTATCCCCGGAGTCTGAGTTCGATCAGGCAGACCGCCCGCAGGCGGTCTTGCCGTTTTCGCGTCCTGCGGGACGCATAGCCACGGAGGGCAAGCGTTGGACGATTGGGAGGACCTGGAACACCGGCTGGGCCT
>Ga0315279_10011486_pt1 | contig 10235 bp, 10 predicted proteins | sample YL17G06_20_MG_FD_203694 | JGI IMG/M metagenome (GOLD analysis project Ga0315279, IMG submission 203694) | Sediment microbial communities from Yellowstone Lake, YNP, Wyoming, USA - YL17G06_20 | ecosystem: Environmental > Aquatic > Freshwater > Lake > Sediment | place: USA: Wyoming | collected...
ACACTTGAGACAGGTGATAGATACAGAATAAAAAGAGTTGTTGTAAAACCGGGTGAATCTTTAAGCCTGCAGATGCACCATCACAGAACCGAGCACTGGGTTGTAATCCGAGGCACAGCGCAGGTTACTATTGGAGATAAAACATTCTTTGTGCATGAGGGGGAGAGTACTTTTGTCCCAAAATCTACCCTCCACAGATTGGCCAATCTCGGGAAGGTGTCACTTGAGCTTATCGAAGTACAGAATGGGGAATATGTCGAGGAAGATGATATTGTAAGATTCGAAGACAAGTACGGAAGAGTCGATAAATGAGTATAGATAGCACCATTTTCAGGATGTACGATATTCGTGGAGAAGTGGATAAGAATTTTACGGGAGAAGTAGTCAATGCAATAGGCAAAGCTTATGCAATTTATCTAAAAGATAAGTTTACAGAAAAACCTTTGACTGTTTCAGTAGGAAGAGATGTTCGCTTACATTCAGAAAAACTTAAAGATGCATTGATTTCTGGAATTCTATCTCAAGGAGTAAATGTGGTAGACCTTGGTATTTGTCCTACCCCTGTTCTTTACTTTTCGCTTTTTAATCTTTCCGTAGATGGTGGAATAATGATTACTGGTAGCCATAACCCCCCCGAGTTTAATGGAATGAAAGTGTGCATTGGTAAGGAAACAATTTACGGAGAAGAAATACAGAATCTTTATAAAATTGTGAAGAGCCTTCCTTTAAGTACAAAAGACAAAAATGGAGAATTAAGCCATTTTGATATTCTTTCGAAATATAAGAGTTTTTTACTTACTGAATTTTTCCGTCATTCCGAACGAAGTGAGGAATCTCCTCTTCTCCCGCAGTCATTCCGAGGCGAAGCCGAGGAATCTCCTCTTTTAAGAAGTGAGGCACCCCCTTTCCGTCATTCCGAACGCAGTGAGGAATCTCCTCCGTTAAGAAGCGACGCCTTTCCTTCTTTAAGCATTGCTGTTGACTCAGGCAATGGATGCGCGGGTATATTTGTCCCACAGGTTTTGAAGGAATTGGGCATTAAAGTTTTTGAGCTTTACTCTGAGCCAGATGGTAATTTTCCAAATCATCATCCCGACCCAACTCTCGTTGAAACACTTGCTACTTTGCAAGATACAGTAAAAAATAACAATCTTGATTTTGGCATTGCATACGATGGAGATGTTGATAGGCTTGGCGTAGTAGACGAGAGAGGAAATGTTGTTTATGGTGATAAACTCACATATATTTTTGCGAAAGATATTCTTAAGACTCACCCGAAAGGTAAAATTATTGGAGAGGTAAAATGCTCCAAAACTCTCTTTGACGGAGTAAGAAAACTTGGAGGTGTTCCTATTCTTTCCCCTGTTGGCCATTCCCTTATTAAAAAGAAGATGAAAGAAAGTGGTGCCCTTCTTGCAGGTGAGATGAGCGGACATATCTTTTTTAACGATAGATATTTTGGCTACGACGATGCAATCTATGCAACCTTACGGCTTATTGAGATATTTGCGGAAGAGAAATCAAAAAATAATAATTTCAAATTCTCAGAATTGTTAAAAGACCTTCCAGAGGTTTATGCTTCGCAAGAGATTAGAATTGATTGTAAAGAAGAAGAAAAATTTGCTCTCGTTGCGCAGTTTCTTATAAAATACAAGGAAAAATTCCCCAAACTTGCAGGTAAAATACAGAATGTAATAACAATTGATGGTGTTAGAATAGAGTTCCCCGATGGATGGGGATTAATCCGTGCAAGCAATACTCAACCAGTATTAGTGATGCGTTTCGAAGCATTAACCAAAGAGGCATTGGAAGAGTATGAACAAAGTTTTAGAATAACTTTAGGAGGAGACAAGTGAAGAAAGCTTTAATTACAGGAATCACAGGGCAGGATGGTCCATATCTTGCCAAATTTCTTTTGGGCATGGGTTATGAAATTTATGGACTTCATAGGAGGTCAAGTACTCCAAACTTCTGGAGATTAGATGCATTAAGAGTTACTCAGAAGGTCAAATTAGTGGAAGGAGATCTTTTGGATCAAACTTCACTTATGAAAGCCATAGAAAAATCCGAACCTGATGAAGTGTATAACTTGGCGGCACAGAGTTTTGTAGCTTCATCCTGGAAGGAGCCTATGTACACATCGGAAGTAACAGGTTTGGGAGTTTTAAAAGTGCTTGAGGCAATTAAGAATGTTAATTCTAAAATAAAATTTTATCAGGCATCGAGTAGTGAGATGTTTGGAAAAGTTCAAGAAATTCCTCAAAAAGAGACCACGCCTTTTTATCCTCGAAGTCCCTATGGAGTTGCAAAGGTTTTTGGATACTGGACCACCGTAAATTACAGGGAAAGTTACAATATGTTTACTTGCAATGGTATTCTTTTCAACCATGAATCTCCCTTAAGAGGAGAAGAGTTTGTAACAAGAAAAATTACAAAGGGAATTGCAGAGACTAAGAAAGGAACTATAGATTATATCGAACTTGGAAATCTTGATGCAAAACGTGATTGGGGTTTTGCTGGTGATTATGTAGAGGCAATATGGCTTATGCTTCAACAGGAAAAACCTGATGATTATGTTGTTGCTACTGGAGAAACTCATACCGTAAGAGAATTCGTGGAGTTAGCGTTCAAAGAAGCTTGTATTGATATATTGTGGAAAGGATTAGGTTTAGCAGAAGTTGGATATGATAAGGATAGCGGAAAAACACTTGTGAAGGTTTCAGAGCAGTTTTATAGACCAGCTGAGGTTGAAATTCTTATTGGCGATCCCTCAAAAGCCAAGAAAATATTGGGATGGCAACCAAAAGTAACTTTTAAGGGTTTAGTTAAAATGATGGTTGAAGGGGATTTAAAGTGAAAGGTTCTCATACTCTTTCGTTGATTAACGAAGCCTTTGAAAAAGTTCAGTGGTTTAATTACAAGAGATATATAAATGAAATTGAAAATATATCTCAGAATACCCCAAGGATAAGCTTAAGTGGGCAAAAGCACAAAGTTAACCGGATTTTTGAGAAATCATGAATTTTCATTCTACGAAAGGATCAGGAAGAGAGAATGAAAAAAGATTCTAAGATATATATAGCAGGACATAGAGGTTTGGTAGGTTCGGCAATCCTAAGGAAACTTGAAGAAAAGGGATATAAAAATATAGTGGTAAGAACACATAAAGAACTAGATTTAAGAAGACAAGAGGATGTAGAAAGATTTTTTGATAGAGAAAGACCAGAATATGTATTTTTTACTGCAGCAAAGGTAGGAGGAATACTTGCCAATAATACCTATAAGGCAGAGTTTATCTATGATAATATAATGATATTTGCTAATGTAATACACTCAAGCTATAAATATGAGGTAAAGAAGTTGCTAAATTTAGGTTCATCCTGTATATATCCTAAATATGCAACCCAGCCTATGAAAGAGGAGTATTTATTGACAGGGGCTTTAGAGCCAACAAATGAGCCATATGCCATAGCAAAGATAGCAGCAATAAAGCTCTGTAGATACTATAACGAGCAATATGGAACTAATTTTATCTCAGTAATGCCGACGAACTTATATGGACCAAGTGATAATTTTAATTTAGAAACAGCTCATGTTTTACCCGCTCTTTTAAGAAAGTTTCACTTAGCAAAGTTGTTAAGGAATAAAGATTTTGGTGGGATAAGAAAAGATATAAAGAGGTATCAAATTGGTTTTGGATTGGACCAAAGGGTTAATCTTGAAAGTGAAGATTCTATGAGAGAGATATTAAAACAAGTTGGAGTTACTAAAGACTATGTAGAGATATGGGGAAGTGGGGAAGTTTATAGAGAATTTTTATATGTAGATGATATGGCTGAGGGTTGTATTTTCCTCATGGAGTATGTTGATGCAGATAAAATGAGGGAAATTAGTCCAGACTATTTTGTAAATTTGGGGACAGGGGAGGATATAAAGTTGAGAGATTTAGCATTACTTATAAAGAATGTTGTTGGTTTTGAAGGGAAAATAAAATATGACCTTTCAAAGCCTGATGGAACTCCAAGAAAGCTTTTAGATGTGACGAGGATAAAAGAATTAGGATGGGAAGCAAAAGGTAATTTGGAAGAGGGCTTAAGGAGAACTTATGATTGGTATTATAAAGAAAATTATTAACGAAAACGGATTAGTAGATTTTGTTCTTATAAAGCAGAGACCATTAATAAATATATGCGGAGTAACTGTTTTAATTTTGAAGAGGAGAAAATTGTGAGCAAGGTTACGATTATAGGAGCTGGATATGTTGGTTTGACTACTGGAGTTGCATCAGCATCTTTAAATCACAAAGTAATGGAGGGGGGAATTTTATTATAAGGAGGATTGATGAAAGGCGTAGTATTAGCAGGTGGAACTGGCTCAAGATTAAAGCCTTTAACAAACGTAACTAACAAGCATCTTTTGCCTGTTGGTAAATATCCGATGATTTTCTATCCCATCTATAGATTAAAGCAAGCAGGGGTAACGGAAATTCTCATTGTTACGGGAAGAGAGCATATGGGGGATGTGATGGAGCTCCTTGGAAGTGGAAGTGAGTTTGGTGTTGAGTCTACCTTTAAAGTACAGGATACTGCGGGTGGTATTGCTCAGGCGTTTGGTTTGGCAAGTCATTTTGTTAATGGAGATAGGTGTGTTGTTATCCTTGGAGATAATATTTTTGAGGATGATATTACTCCTTATGTTGAATCGTTTGCGAAACAGGAGAAAGGAGCAAAAATACTTCTAAAAGAAGTTCCAGACCCTCAGAGATTTGGTGTTGCAGAACTTAAAGATGACAAAGTCGTGTCAATTGAAGAAAAACCAAAATATCCTAAAAGTAATTTAGCAGTTACAGGTATCTATATGTATGATTCCGAAGTATTTGAGATTATCAAAACACTTAAACCTTCGGCAAGAGGGGAACTTGAGATTACTGATGTAAACAATGCTTACATTAAAAAGGGAATCTTAACCTATCATGTTTTAAAGGGTTGGTGGACTGACGCAGGAACTCCTGAATCACTGTATCGAGCCAATGAACTTTGTAAAAATTTAGAATTGGATTTTTCCAATGGAAAAGTTTAAAGTAATTGAAACTTCAATTAAAGATCTTTTGATAATAGAGACGAAAGTATTTAAAGACAATAGAGGTTTCTTTATCGAAAGTTATAATAAGAGAGATTTTGCTAATTTTGGAATTAATGTTAACTTTGTTCAGGATAATCACTCTATGTCCAAAAAAGGAGTACTAAGGGGCCTGCATTTTCAATTTAAACATCCTCAAGAGAAGCTTGTCCGAGTAATTTTCGGCAGAGTATTTGATATTGCGGTTGATTTAAGACCAAACTCACGAACTTTTGGTAAATGGTATGGTGTGGAACTTTCAGCAGATAATGGCTTGCAGTTTTACATACCAGAAGGGTTTGCGCATGGTTTTATTTCTCTTGAAGAAAATACCCACTTCTTCTATAAATGTACTGATTTTTATTATCCAGAGGATGAAATAGGAATCATTTGGAATGACCCTGATCTTAATATCCATTGGCCTTTAGACCAAATTAGTGAAGTAATGATTTCAGAAAAGGATAAAAGTTTACCCAAGTTTGAGGAAGTGAAGGAGTGGTTATAATAGACAAGTTTTTGTCATTGTGCAATCTTTCTCTTGTCAAGTGTAAGTTGAGAGCATTGCAGACTATCCTGGTCCTGTCATTGTGCACTCCTTTCCTCGATGAAGTCGAGTGGAGCGAAGCGATCGAAGCGATCTCACATGCCGACCCGTCATTGCGAGGGCGTCTTTTGCCCGAAGCAATCTTACACACCAAGATGTCATTGCGAGGATTCCGAAGGAATCCGTGGCAATCTCCTCCTTTGTTTTTCAAGAGGAATGTTAAGGTGACTCTATGAAAATCATTCTGCTTGGTAGTAGCGGACAGTTAGGCAAAGAGTTTGAAAAGTTTTTGTTAGAAAAGGAAAATGTAGAATTACACGCATTTTCTCATAGTGAGCTTGATATTCTTGATTTTGAGAAACTTGTTGATAAATTTAACGAAATATCGCCTGATGTTGTCATAAATTGTGCAGCTTACACGAAGGTTGACCAGGCAGAGAAGGAACAAGACCTTGCCTATCAGGTAAATGCCATCGGTGCAAAAAATGTTTCGTATGCTTCTTTTAAGATTAACGCAAAGATGGTGTATTTCAGTACCGATTATGTGTTCGATGGGCTAAAAGTTGCCCCATATAATGAATTCGACAAACCTAATCCAATATCTATATATGGAAAGTCAAAATTACTAGGGGAAGAGTGTACAAAACAATTTAATCTAAACCACTTGATTTTGAGAATTTCTTGGCTTTACGGAATAAATGGTTCAAATTTTGTAAAAACTATAATAAGACTTGCAAAAGAAAAAGAGGAATTAAGAGTAGTAAATGAACAAATTGGAACACCTACATACACTCTTGAAGTTGTAGAACAGACTTGGGAACTTATTCAATTAGATTGTGTCGGTCTTTATCATTCTTCTAATGTTGGACAAACAACCTGGTTTGAATTTGCAAAAAGGATCATTGAAAAGTTAAATTTAAACACTCAAGTTATACCGATTAAAACAGAAGAGTATCCTACTTTAGCAAAGAGACCTTTATTTTCTGTGCTTGATAATTACTTGTTTAAACTTGAAGGTAAAAGTATAATGCAAAATTGGGAAGAAGCGTTCGACGATTTTGTTACAAAGTATAAAATGGAACTGTTAAATGGAGGATTTTGAATTCCGAATGAAAGATAACTTAATTTTACGAAATAGAAAGTATCATAAGTATATTAACAAAAATTGTAAAAACAGGAGCGTCAAATGAAAAACAATCTGTCATCTAACATTCAACATTTATCATCCATCATCCAACATCCAACATCCATCCTTGTAACCGGTGGAGCAGGTTTTATAGGTTCAAATTTTATCCATTATATCTTCAAAAATCATCCAGATTATACAGTAATTAATCTCGATAAATTAACTTATGCAGGAAATCTTGAAAACTTAAAAGGAGTTGATGATAAGCCCAATTATCATTTTGTAAAAGGAGACATTGCAAACAGGGAACTCATACAATATGTGTTCGAAACATTCAAGCCTTCTTACGTGGTTAATTTTGCAGCAGAGTCTCATGTGGACAGGAGTATAGAAGGGCCCGAAGTTTTTATAAGCTCAAATGTTTATGGTACACAAGTTCTCCTTGATGTTGCAAAGGAATTCTGGCTGAAAAGCAAGATGTTTAATTATATAAGATTTCTTCAAATAAGCACTGATGAAGTTTATGGCTCGCTACCTTTGGAAAGCCACGAGAAGTTTACGGAGGAATCTCTCCTTAAGCCAAACAGTCCTTATTCTGCTTCGAAAGCATCGGCTGATTTATTAGTAAGAGCATATTATGTAACTTATGGAATGCCTGTATTGATAACCCGTTCAACAAACAATTTTGGACCAAGACAATATCCAGAAAAACTCATCCCTTTGATGATCACTAATGCTTTGCAAGGAAAGCCTTTGCCAGTTTATGGAGATGGGTTGAATGTGAGGGATTGGATATATGTTGAAGATAACTGTAGAGGTATTGATTTAGTACTTCATAAAGGAAAAATTGGAGAAATTTACAATACCGGAGGTGGTAATGAGTGGAAGAATATAGACCTTGTAAATCTTATTTGCGAAATTCTTGGTGAATTATTAGGAAAGCCAGTTGAGGGATTCAAAAAACTTATTACCTTTGTTAAGGATAGACCTGGGCATGATAGGAGATATGCGTTGAGCATCGATAAAATGAATAGAGAGTTTAACTGGGTTCCTGTCACTGATTTCAGAGAAGGAATAAAAGAAACTGTTAAATGGTTTATTTAAAAAATGAGAAATCTAAACAAGCTATTTAAGATAGAGAGTTAATAAGGAGCATATTATGTTAAGGAGGTTAAGATGAAAGTTGTAATTTTAGCAGGTGGTTTTGGAACACGTTTGAGTGAAGAGACTGATTTAAGACCAAAACCTATGATAGAGATAGGTGGGAAACCTATACTCTGGCATATTATGAAAATTTATTCCTCCTTTGGATTTAACGATTTTATTATTTGTCTTGGCTATAAAGGATATATGATAAAAGAATATTTTGCTAATTATTTTATTCATAATAGTGATGTAACAATAGATTTAGAAAATAACCACATTGATGTACATAATTCCAATTGCGAACCATGGAAGATTACTCTCCTAGATACAGGACTCAATACTCAGACAGGTGGAAGAATAAAAAGAGTCCAGAAATATATTGAAAATGAAAGTTTTATGGTGACTTATGGAGATGGGGTAGGAGATATTAATATAAAGGAACTTTTGGAATTTCATAAAAAACATGGTAAATATGCTACCGTTACTGCGGTTCAACCTCCTGGTAGATTTGGAGTCATAAATTTGGATGAGAGAGATAATATTATATCATTTGAGGAAAAACCAAGAGGGGATAAGGCTTGGATAAATGGAGGATTCTTTGTTTTAGAGCCTCAAATATTTGAGCATATTAAGGGAGACGAAACTTTTTGGGAGAGGGAGCCTTTGGTAAACTTAGCAAAGGACGGGCAGCTTGTAGCATATAGACATTATGGATTTTGGAAACCAATGGACACCTTAAGAGATAAAAGAGAATTAGAAGCTTTGTGGAATTCAGGAAATCCTCCTTGGAGGATTTGGGATGAATAAGACTGTATTAATCACAGGAGCTACAGGGTTTTTAGGAAGTCATATTACAAAGGCCTTATTCAATATAGGATTTAATATTGTTATATTTAAGAGAAGCTTCTCAAATACATGGCGTATTAAAGATCTTATTGATAAGGTAAAATGTTATGACATTGATAGAGTGGATCTTGAAATTCCATTTAGAGAGAATAAGATTGATTGTGTTATACACACTGCAACAAAATACGGTAGACAAGGGGAAAAGATGTCAGAAATAGCTGAGTCAAATATAATTTTCCCATTGAAGCTTTTAGAAATTGCTACTTTTCTCAACACAGATACTTTTCTCAACACAGATACTTTTCTCAACACAGATACTTTTCTCAACACAGATACCATTCTTTATAGGTATCTTAATAATTATTCTTTATCTAAGAGACAATTTATTGAATGGTTAAAAATGTTTCAAGACAGAATTAAAATATTTAGTCTTAAGCTTGAACATATGTATGGCGAGGCAGATGATTTTTCAAAGTTTGTTCCCTCTGTAATAAGAGATCTATTATTAAAAACAAAGGAGATAAAATTAACAAAGGGAGAACAGAAGAGAGATTTTATTTACGTAAAAGATGTTGTGAATGCATATATAAGCATCATAAGCCAGGTTGATAAGTTTCCAAGAGGATTTTATGAATATGAGACAGGATCAAGCGTGACAACATCTATAAAAGATATAGTATTAATGATGAAATCGCTGACATTGAACAAAGAAAGTTATTTGCATTTTGGAGCATTACCTTATAGAGAGAACGAAATTATGGAATCTAAGGCAAACCTGGAGAAGATAAAAAAGGATATAGGATGGGAGCCTAAAATTCTTTTAGAGGAAGGTTTAAAACAAACTATAGAATGGTACAGGAGGAGACTAAATAATGAATAAATACTTATTGCCAGAACTCACGATTCTTGGTGCTGGATTGAGTGGTCTCTCATTAGCTTATCACTATCCTGGGAAGTCTACTATTTTTGAAAAACTTAATACAATAGGTGGAACTGCAAGAACTGAGGAAGAGAATGGGTTTTTTTATGATTATGGGCCTCACCTTTCTTTTACCAAAAATCCTTATATTATAGGTTTGCTCTCAAAATGTACTTCTGTTTTTGAAAGAGATGCTAAACCATTGAATACTTACCATGGTATTGAATTTCCTCATCCAGCTTTGTTTCATCTCGATAAGTTACCAAAGGAAGAATGTTATAACATTTTGATCGATCTTATTAAAGCTTATAGAAATTACGATGAAAACTATAAACCCTTAAATTATGAAGATTGGTGTGAAAAAAATCAAGGGAAATATTTTGCACAAAACTATACCAGATTTTACACGAAAAAATTTTGGTGTACTAAACCTAAAAGTTTAAATATAGACTGGATAGGAAATAGAGTCCCTTCGCCGTCTATTGAGGACGCAGTGAAAGGAGCTATAGGCTTACAATGTGAATCTGGGTATTACT
>Ga0315279_10011487_pt1 | contig 10235 bp, 4 predicted proteins | sample YL17G06_20_MG_FD_203694 | JGI IMG/M metagenome (GOLD analysis project Ga0315279, IMG submission 203694) | Sediment microbial communities from Yellowstone Lake, YNP, Wyoming, USA - YL17G06_20 | ecosystem: Environmental > Aquatic > Freshwater > Lake > Sediment | place: USA: Wyoming | collected...
TTGAAAATGCGAAAATAGCTCGGGGTTCGGGGACGGAGCCGGCGGTGCTCCCAAAGGCCTGGTTCTCAGGCTTGGTTATCGTCACCTATCCGACGATTCCGAAACTCCTGGGCCCGCTTCGATGGCCTCATCTGGGCCCCCCTGAGACAACAAAGCCTGTTGTTCCCCAGCACCGGGCGGCGGGCCCCCGGTGCGGCGGCGGACGGCCTGTGCCGCCGGATTCGCCGTCCGGACTTCATTTGGTTTGTTTTCAACGACGGAAAACAGGCGGCCAGCGCCCTGATCGCGGGGCCGGCGGGCGGAGTCCAAACGGGCGGTGGTGCCCAAGCCTCGGTTGCGAGCCGGCAGCGCGGCGGCTACTCCGGCCACGGCGTGGCGCAATCCATCCGCATGGGGGCGCTGGTCTGCGACCACATCACCCGCTGATCCGCCGGATGAGTTTCCAGTCCGCTATTCCTTGGCCGGGTAGCTCCCCATCCCGTAGGGCGGGACGCCCCATGAACGCCAGCCGCCGCCTTGTGGGCGGCGGTGCTGACGGCTGGTTGTCTGGGCACACGATGAGAGGATGGGCGCTCAGCATTCGATGTGGGCTCTGTTTGTCCGCGCGCCGATCAGCCCAATTGGAGGTCTACGGGCCATTATCCGCTCCCCTGCGGCCAGGTTCTCGACGCGCGAGCATCCCGTCGACCACCGTCCGCAACTTTTCCGAGTGGGTAGCTGCGTATACCTGCCGCGTCGCTCCGGCTATTATGCGCTTGTTCACGTTGCGAACAGTCGCAGGAGCCAACAGCTCTACCGTTCCGCCTGCGCGGTTATGGCATACCAGGCAGAATTGGCGGTCGAGCGGGAACATGTATTCCACTGTCGGGCTGCTGGCAAACCCGACTCTGCTCCCCGGTCGTGCCTGTGGGTCATCGAGAAACACCGGGTCGTCAGAGGTGACAAAGAACTCGCCTTCGCGCGCCTGCAGGAGCGTCCAAGTGGTTTGGTAGAACCGGGAAGACAGTTCCATGGCCTGTTGAAACATCACTCCCAGGCGAACGCGCGGAGCATGTGCCTCATCGTAGCAGGAGCCGCTTTCCACTTCGCTCCGTAGTTGCTCTGCACCGCCTATCAGCTTTCGATCGTGTTCCCTTTCGTGCTGTTCCACCCACGCCTCCAGCGCCCCCGGCTCGTGGAGCAGCGACTTCAGGTGCTCAAGCAAGCGCCGGGCCTCACGGTCGGTAAATATGCGAAACCGCGGCACGCGGGTTACCATCAAGGCCATGAACCCGGAGAAAATCGCCCGCTCTTGTGCGGTAATGTTGAGTGTTCCCTTGCGGATGTGCCGAAGAACCGGCAACGCCTCATCTTCGAGCTTTTGAATCGCGTGTTCGGCAGCGACGCTCCTGTCTCCGTCCTGCTCATGGGCGTAAAAATACCTCTCGACTGCTGCTTTGCTGGGAGAGGACTTGCGCGGTCGCTTGCCTCGCTCGTAAACCCAAAGGGCCGATTGCCCTTTTACCTCGTAAGCGGGATCAACGAAGCCCTCCAGGTAGAAGCGGGGCACGTAGTGATGTCGTTTGGGCTCGGGTGGTCGGTGCTCCGAAATCTGCTTCTGTGGCATGCAGGGCCGCGCTGACGGTTGATTTTGCACGTCGTCAAACTTGTCGTTCGCGCGCCGGATCTGGGACTGGGCTTCCTGACCTCCGATGCCAGCGCGCTCAGGCCCAGGCTCAGGCCGACCGCCTACTCCGCCTCGGCACCGATGCCATTCTCCGCGCCCGGCTCTGGCAGCGTACCATCCACGGCAGCCGCTCTCGCTCTTGTTCGCAACGCCCTTCCTTGTGCCTTGGCGATCTTTCGGCGCGCCTCGTCGGCTTTTTCGCCTTCTGTGACTTCACGCTTTAGCACTTCCTGAATTAGCTCCGAACGCACCTCATCGGCATCAATCCGTACGTCGGGAAAAACCCGGCGGAGTTCGCGTCTGAGCACATCAACGATGGGATCACTCACGACGAGAGCAGCGAGAAAATACCTGTTCGTTGCCTGCCGCTGCGCGTGGAATTCGTCAAGGACCGACTTGCTTTGTCCTTCTTTTGCAAACAGGAAGAGGTTCTCAACCTGAGCCCTGTCCTTTAGATTAAGGGCAAGCAGGTCGCATTCGTATATCATCTCCTGAGAAATGGGCTGGCCGAAGAAGACCCGATAAATTCTCCAAATGGCCCCGTTTGTTAGAATGACCCATTCCACGCCTTGATTTGCCGCGTAGTCGACGGCCTGTTTTACATGGGCGTCTTTCAGCTCAAGACCGATAGCCTTCACCTCAATGAGAAGGCGCAGCTTCGCTTCAAGCTTCACCGCCAGATCGCAATGCGTGCCTTTAATCATGTACTCGGAGGTGATCTCGGTGTACTTGTCGTACCCGAACGCCTCCGAGAGCATGTCCTTCACGATCGTGGAGGTATCCGCCTCGCCCGCATCGCGCGATTTCGCGGCACTGAGGAATGGCTGAAATCGCTTCAAGCTCGACTGGAGGCGTTCATATATCTTCGCGGGAACTGTCGGCATGGGAATAAACCTCCTCGTTTGCACGCATTCGTGGACAGTGTGTTCAGCAGAACTCGACGCTCGAACGGGCCATATTACACCAATTCCGGTCTGTACGCTCTCAATCGTCTTTCTTACCCTGTTCGTCAGCCACCCATCGGGATCGCCACCCCGGTCTGGCACCGACCGGCTCGTTTCGCAGCGCCGCCTCCTTCGCGGCCTTTCCTGAGGCGCGTTCCGGCTGGTGCTGCGTGCGGCGCACGCCAGTTGTTGGTGGCGCGCTATCGCCACGTAGCTGGTCACCTGGGGGGGGGGCGCATGTGGCCGGGCCGGCGGCCGCGCGCGGCCTCCCCTCGGATTCGTGGCCTCCGATCTTCAGCCCGGTGTTCATGCGGCTCTGGGAGGAATCGGCTGTAGGCTGTCGGCAAACCGGCAGTCGTCCAGCGGCGTCCCACGGTGTATAGTCTACAGCCTCCAGCCCGGATTTGCGCACCGTGGGAAAGCCATCCGCAGATTAGGCTGGCTTCTACAGGTTGGCCACTATCTGCGGCGTCCAGAGTCCCAGGGGTCGCTGGCAGGGTACCCGGCGGGGCAGGGACATGCGCTGGAAGCCCAGTGTCACCGAGTTTGCGCGAAACCGGCCCCGCAAGGGCCGGCCGAAGCTAGCCCAGCACGTCAGTGCTCGGGTCCAGCGGAGTCCCGTTGAGTCCCGTAGGGACGGCTGAAAGCCCCGACCGGCAAGGTTTTCAGCCGTCCCTACGGGACTTTGATTCGTTGCTCGTCAATACCCAGCGTTCAAACGCTGGGCTATTTTCAGGCGCCCCGGCTGGCCGGGACTCAAAACGAAAAACCCAGTGGCATTGGGCTGGATGCCGGTGCGGCGGGAGCTGCTGTCCGAACTTTATTTGCTTTGTTTTCAATGGGCGCAGGCTGTGAAAACGTTTCCACACTTGACACGTATGCTATAATGAAATCATGGGAACAGAGTAATAATTTCAGAGCTTTTGGGCTCGCGCCTGTAAATAACCTGTAAAATACAGGCTGGGGTCGGCTAAGCATAACAAAATAAAGGAAGAAGAAACAGACACAACTATCCTATAATCCAGTTAAACGGCCTGTTAAACGACGGAAAACAGGCGGCCAGCGCCCTGATTGCGGGGCCGGCGGGCGGAGTCGGGACGGGCGGTGGCGCCAGGGCCTCGGTTGCGGCGTGTCCGCGTGAATCCGCGAAATCCGCGGATTACCGGTAGGCGAACAGCATGGCGTAAACAATCCCGACCACCATGAAGAAGCCGACGGCCAGCGCCGTCCAGGCGAAGAAGCGCACGGTGCGGATCACGATGGGCTGATAAGGCTCGACCAGGTGCTTTTCGAGTTGGCCGCTTTCGAGGAGGGCTTGGTATTCGGCGGGCTTGTCGCGGCGGAACTCCTCCACCGGCATGCGCCCGGTGAAGATCACGATGTCCATGGGGAACTTCTCTGGCCGCAGGTGAGTGTTGAAGAAGTGCACGGTGAAGATGAAGCCGGTGGCCAGCAGCGCCTCGTCGCTGTGGACGATGGTGGCCACGTTCAGGAACCAGCCGGGCAGCAGGCGGGTGAAGAGCTGCGGGAACCACAGCGTCAGCCCCGTGGAGCCGATCACCGCAATGCCCCAGAAGACCGCGAAATAGTCGAATTTCTCCCAGTAGGTCCAGCGGCCGTATTGCGGGCGCCCGCCTTTGCCAACGAACCACTTGATCGAGGCGATGAACTCGGCGATGTCCTTCCGCGTCGGCAGCATGGTGTCCGGTCCCAGCAGCAGGGCGCGCCAGGAGCCGTATTCGGTGCGCTTGCGGCGGACCAGGTCCCAGATGTGGGCGAAGAAGACCGCCAACATCAGTAGCGCCGCCAGCCGGTGGATGTAGCCGGCCGACTCGTAGCCCCCCAGCAGGCGCGACAGCAAGGCGGCCCAGCGGGTGTAAGAGAACTTCAGCGTCATGCCGGTGAGCGCCAGGCTCATGAAGCTGACGATCATCGCAATGTGCAGGACGCGGTTGAGGCGCGAGAAGCGCAGGTATTCGGCTGTGGCGATGCCTGCAGCGGCAGTGTCCGGAGCCGCACAGCCTGAAGGCCGTGCCACTGCGCGGCGCATCTGGAAGGCCCGCGGCAGCCACAGCAGGGTGTGCGCCCCGCTCACGGTGAAGGTGCCCACCAGCAGCGCGGTCATGCCCCAAAAGGTCCAGAACAGCCAGGGGTACTTGCGCGGGTCGTGGTGGGTGGCGTGGGTGAGGTAGCCGGCGAAGCGCCGGGTGGCGCCCGAGTGGCACTTGCGGCAGGTTTCCACCACGTTGGCGCGGCTCAGGTGCGAGCGGGGGTTCTCGATTGGCAGGATGTCGTGCGCCCCGTGGCAGTCGTAGCACTTGGCGGTCTTGGTGTAGCCGAGCTGCGAGACCTTGCCGTGGTAGGTGTCGAAGTAGGTCCTGGCGATCTGCTGGTGGCAGCGGCCGCACTGGCCCATGATGGTGAGCTTGAAGCCTTCCTCGTCGGTGCGGCGGATGGTGTGGGCGCTGTGGCAGTCGTTGCAGACCGGCAGCGGCTTGCCGGTGCGGGTGAGGCGCGGCGAGTGCACGCTGTGCTCGAACTGCTCCTGTATGCCGCTGTGGCACGTGCCGCAGGTCTGCGGGAGGTTGTTGGGATTCACGGTGGAGGCCGGGTTGGCGTGCGGCAGCTCGCGGTGCGCGGTGTGGCAGTTGGTGCACATGGCGGTCACCGTCAGCCCGCTCTTCAGCAGTCCCTTGCCGTGGATGCTCTCGACGTAGTGCTCGATGATCTGCTTCTGGCCGCCGGTGTAGCGCAGCGCCGCCTTCTGGCCGGTGCGGTGGCAGCGGCCACAGAGGGCCGGCACGTTGGTGGGGAAGGTGGAGGAGCGCGGGTCGCGCTTGCTGCCGGTGGCGTGCGTGCCGTGGCACTCGATGCAGACCGGGGCGTTGCGGTCGCCGCGCGCCAGCAGTTGCCCGTGCGTGCTCTGCTGGTATTGCACCACGACCTCGGCGTGGCAGGCGCCGCAGTTCACCTTCTGGGTGATGGTCTCGCAGGGCCGCAGCTTGGATGGGGTGACGCCCACGTGGCACTGGCTGCAGGCCTTCTTGGCGTGTGCCGACTGCGAGACGACGGCGGTGTTGACGTAAAGCGGGCGGCCGTCCCTGGCCCGCAGGTTCTCGTTCTGGTGGCAGCGCAGGCAGTCGCGGTCGGCCATGCCCTGGTCGTAGAACACCCGGCGCACCTTGTGCGGCTGGTGGCAATCGACGCAGGCCGGGAGCACGTGCGCTTCCTTCTCCCACAGCTCGCCCTTGATCACCTTGCGGTGCACCTCCTCGATGCGCACGTGGCATTGGGTGCAGGTGGCGGCGATGTTGCGCCGGGCGATCGAGGAGGCCGGGTCGGTGTGCCGCCGGATGTTGTGGGCCGTGTGGCAGGAGGCGCAGGTGGCCGTCACCACCAGCCCCTTCTTCAGCAGGCCCTCGCCGTGCATGCTTTCGGAATAGTTCTCCAGGATGTTGGATTCGTGGATCTGGCGCTGGCGCTGGACGGGCGCGCCTTCCTGGTGGCACTTGCCGCACACGAAGGGCACGCGCTGGGGGTAGACGGCGGAGCGCGGGTCGCGCGCCGCCACGATGTCGTGGCTGCCGTGGCAATCGGCGCAGCGCGGCGCCAGCGGGTCGCCACGGGCCACGGCCTTGCCGTGCAGCGATTCGCTGTGCTGCTTCTGCTGGTCGGCGTGGCAGGCGCCGCAGTTCACCCGCGCCGTGTCTTCCTTGTGCGGGAACTCGGTTTTCTCCAGGTCCGCGTGGCACCCCACGCAGGGAAGCTGGCCGTGAATCGAGGCGGCATAGCGCTTCTGATCGACGAAAGCGGAAACGGTCTTGCCGTTGCGCGTGGCTTTCAGTGACTTGTCGCTGTGGCAGCCCAGGCAATCGTCGGCGGTTTGCGCGGCGAGGAGGGCGGGGAACAGCAGTAGGGCCAACAGCGCGGAGTGCGGAATGCGGAATGCGGAGTGCGGAGTGCAGAATGCGGAGTGCGGAGTGCGGAATGCGGAGTGCGGAGTGCCAGCGACTCCGGCGGTTGAAACCCGAAATCTCTCCAGAGACAAGAACTCCCCCCCGAGCGTCACTTTAGCATACCAGACGCCTTTGAAGCGAATTGAAGGGAAAGGGGTTAACGGCGCGATGGTGCGGAATTCTACTGACGGAAAGGGTGTCGTTGCGCATAAAACCCCACCTCCCGCTCTCCATCTGATGCGAAGTTCAACGATTTGAAAGCCTTAGGAACGCGCCGGAGTGGAGTGCCGCATGCATTGAAGGTTATTGATGCGAGTGCCGCAGTTAACCCGAATCTCTCGCCGTCTGGCGGCTCTGCCGCTCTGCTGTGCGGAATGCCTCCGGCTTTCCACTCGCAGCTCGATATGGTCGAAGGCTACGCCTTCGACACCCGCCGCAGCGGGTCGAGGCGCAGCCTCGACAGAGAAAAAGAGCCAGCATCGGAAAGGCAAAGCCATTCCGCACAGCAGAGCGGCAGAGCCGTCGTGCGAACGCCCGCCTGGTGAGAAGTCCGGATTACTCACTATCCTGGTTCTTGCTGCCCTTCTTCCGGCTGCGGGGTGGGCCCAGAAAACGGAGAAGAGCGCCAAGCTGAATTGCCTGGAGTGCCACTCGGACAAGATCGATGGGGCTCAGTTTTCGGTCGGCGCGCACGCGCCGCTGGACTGCGCGGGCTGCCACCAGGTGGCGAAATTCCCGCACCAGCCGAAGCCGGCCCCGCCCCAGTGCGCCACCTGCCACGGGAAAGAGGTGAAGGAGTACGGGGACAGCCTGCACGGGCGGTCGCGGGCCGCGGGCCACCCGGAGGCCGCCTCGTGCCAGGACTGCCACGGCAATGTCCACGCGCTGAAGGCGGCGAGCGACCCGGCCTCCAAGGTTGCCAAGGCTAACCTGCCGGCCACCTGCGGCGCTTGCCACTCGAATCCCGAACTGGTGGCCAAGTTCCACATCCCGATTGCCCGGCCCATCGAGGCCTATCAGCAAAGCGTGCACGGGCGGGCCATCCAGCGGGGCGTGGCGGCGGCGCCGGCCTGCTCGGACTGCCACGGCAGCCACGCCCTGTTTGCCGCCGCGGACCTGCGCTCGAAGGTGAGCCGCGCCCGCGTCCCGGCCACCTGCGGCGCCTGTCACTCGCGGATTGCCGACGTGTACCGGCAGAGCGTGCACGGACGGGCGGCGGCCAAGGGCATGAGCGACGCGCCGGTCTGCACCGACTGCCACGGCGAACACGGCATCCGCACGCACCTGGATGCGGGCTCGGCCACTTACGCCACGCACATCTCGCGCGACCTGTGCGGCAACTGCCACAACGACCGGCGGCTGGCCGAAAAGTTCAACATGCCGGGCGACCGCGCCAGCACCTATTTCGAGAGCTTCCACGGGCTGGCCTCGCGCAGCGGGTCGAAGAACGTGGCCAATTGCGCCAGTTGCCATGGCGTGCATGACATTCGCGCCTCCAGCGATCCGCTGTCGGCGGTGAACCCGGCGAACCTGGCCAGGACCTGCGGCAAGTGCCACGCCAACGCCGGCCAGCGTTTCGCGCTGGGCAGAATCCACGTGTCGGCCAACCAGGGCGCCACGCCGCTGGGCGCCATGGTGCGCGGCTTCTACCTGGTCCTGATCCCGCTGGTTCTGGGCGGCATGTTCCTGCACTGCCTGGTCGATCTGCGCTACAAGGAGCGGATGCGGCGGTTGTTCGGCATCCAGCCACACGCCACCGACGGCCGCACCATGAGCCTGAACGAGCGCATCCAGCACTTGATGCTGGCCATTTCCTTCATCATTTTGGTCATCACCGGATTCGCGCTGAAGTTCCCGGAGAGCTTCTGGGCCAGGCCGATTGTGGCCTGGGAAGGGAAGTGGGCGGCGCGGGCCTGGATCCACCGGGGCGCGGCGGTGATCCTGATTTCGGCCGCCGTCTATCATCTGGTCTACGTCATCGTGAACCGGCCCGGCCGCCGTCACTGGATGCAGCTTGTGCCGCTGAGGCGCGACGTGGTGGAGTTCTTGGCCGCCGCGCGGCAGTACCTGGGCGGTCCGCGGGCCACGCTAAGCACCTACAACTACATCCACAAAGCCGAGTACTGGGCGCTGGTGTGGGGCACGATCATCATGGGGGCGACCGGCGGGGTGCTGTGGTTCAACGACTTCACCCTGCGCTACCTGCCGCGCTGGGTGATTGACCTGTCCACCATCATTCATTATTACGAGGCAGTGCTGGCCGCCCTGGCGGTGCTCGTCTGGCACGGCTATTCGGTGATCTTCGATCCCGCCCACTATCCGATGGACTGGCTGTGGCTGGACGGCGTCCATCACCACAAGAGCGCGCTTGGGGATCACAGCGCTGCCGCAACAGAGCCGGAGTAACAGTGCCGCGACCGTCAGGGAGCGGTTAGCGTACGCGGCAACCGTGCCGGCGTAACAGTGCCGCGACCGTCAGGGAGCGGTTGCCCGCCCGCTCACGCTCGCGGCTCTGTTTGCGTCAGTAATAGAGCTTGAGGGCGAACTGTATTTCGCGAACCCCGGATGCGGTGGCGATGCCGAAGCCCCCTCCTCCGAGGTTGCTTCCGGGAACGCCGAACACCGGGGTGTTAAACAAATTGAACGCTTCCCAGCGGAACTGGAGGCGATACCGCTCCCGCACCCTTATGTTTCTGCTAATCGCCGAATCGAAGTTGACCCGGCCGGGACCCAGCATGATGGTGCGCGCCGCGTTGCCGTAGGTGAAGCGCGCCGGTGAAGCGAAGGCGTCGGGATTGAACCACTGGATGCCCCGCTGTCCCACGGCGGGCTGGCCCTTCTGATCCGCGGGCAGGCTGATGTCGCCCACGATATTGGGCCGAAGGTTGGTGCCGTCGGCGTTGTCGCCCAAGATGTCGCGGGGGCCGTTGGTGACCTGTACTCCGAACGGCGAGCCCGCCTGCAGTATCACAATGCCGGAAACCTGCCAGCCGCCGGCCATCCAGTTCAGCGGGCCGCTTTTCAGCCACTTTTTCCCCTTGCCGAATGGCAGCTCGACGATGGGCGTAAGCACGGCGCGGTGGGGAACATGGTTGGTCGAGAGCGCCCGCTCGTGCTTGAGGTCGTAAATGCACTGCACTTGGTCGTTGTCGCCCAACTGCGTGCCGATGCCCGTCAGGTTGTCGATCTTTTTCGACCAAGTGTAGGTCGCCATCCAGCCGAAGCCCTTAGAAAATCGGCGTTCTGACTTGAACGTGAATGCGTGATAGTTCGACAGCCCCCAGTTGGGCGCGATGATCTGGATTTGCGGGGCGTCGGAATCGAACTGCGGATACGGGCGCCGCAGGCGGATGGCAATGTCGGTTCGCGGCAACAATTGAGGCGGCACCAGGTTCAAATTGATGTTGCCGAATATCACCTTGCGCCCGAGATTGCCCGTGTAGCCGGTCTCGAAGAAGAAGCTGCGCCACTGGCGCTGAACCGTCAGGTTGAAGTTCTCGTTGTATTGCGTCCTGCGGCGTGGATCGAGGAACTGCACCTGTGATTCGGCGAATTTGCTGCCTCGCGTTCCGAAGGTCGGCGTGAGGTCGGCCGGCGACGGCGCCACCATCGCCCCGGGGGGCAACCCCTGGCTGAGCGTGAAGGGCACAGGGTCGCGGTAGGTGCCCC
>Ga0315279_10011488_pt1 | contig 10235 bp, 6 predicted proteins | sample YL17G06_20_MG_FD_203694 | JGI IMG/M metagenome (GOLD analysis project Ga0315279, IMG submission 203694) | Sediment microbial communities from Yellowstone Lake, YNP, Wyoming, USA - YL17G06_20 | ecosystem: Environmental > Aquatic > Freshwater > Lake > Sediment | place: USA: Wyoming | collected...
TCCCAATTCGCAGCGGGATGGAGCCCGACTTTGATGTCAAAACCCCACAAGGGCTGAGGCTGGGGAATCTGACTTTTTCCCAGGCACTCAGGGAAGGTTATCCTGGGGCGATCTACTATTACATGGCTCGGCCTTATAGGGTTTACCGTTTCGACTACCGCAAAGGGGAGATCTTCGCAAGGCGGGAAAGGCACTGGATAACCAGGCCTCTAGCTCAGACGATGGTATTCCCTCGTTTTCAAGGGGGGGTGCTTCGCTTGTCCCGTTCCGAGGTCGGTTTCTTAGCGGAGACCGAGATGCAGGTTAGCGAGAGAGTCCTCGGCTTCACTGAGCGGCGGGGTTCCGCCAAGCCTCAGGAGCACCGATATGGCCGCAACTCGCCATATTATCAGCGAGAGATTAACCGCTTCTTCGAAACGACCGGCGTTTGTTGGTATTTCCCGGAGCGGTGTGTGACTTCCGAGTCGACAGGAGCCCGTGTAGCCGAGGCATTCTGCGTTGAGTTCGGCATCCAGGACCGAGATCTTGGGTTTGGGTTTTTCTACTCGCGGCAGTCACCTCTTGGCGTCGAAAAGTGCCAAGGGGCTTGCGTTTACGACGCAACGAACGGTAGCCTTCGGCTCACGCAGAGACTGGCCGAACATTTTGAGGATGTGGTTTCATCCGCCATTACAATTGCAGAGAGTAACGACTGTGTGGAGGCGGAGAGGTATCTCAGGGTCTTACTTGGGTACGTGCAACAACTTTCCTGTTCCCGTGTGGAGGAATTGCCTGGTACTATCCCAAGCAGTGAAGGTGACTGGGTCGTAATTATCGCACCAGGAGAAAAAGCGCTATACCAAAGTCAGGATGGGCCGATCACAGTAGAGGTGGGAGGCTACAGATATACGCCACAGGGCCTTATGTATGAACTTACTCCCCTTGATCCGGCTGATCACAACGCCGTGTGGAGGGTGGTTGCGTCGGCGCTCCAGCCATTTCACGGAGAGACCAAGATGACGCAAGCCAATCTCGTAACTGGGGAAACGAAACCCCTGCCTTGAATGGAAGAGATTGGCTCTCGCGCTTCGCGGCAGGCGGACCTTCGAATGCCATTCGCCTTTTCTCGCAGTCCTTTCGGGTGCTAGGAGGCCCCGTTCGCTGAAAGGAGCGATGCAAACAGCCTGAAATCGTTGACACTTTTCGAAGCGCTGTGTTAGCGTTTCCAGTTTGCGCTACGCCGAAAGCTCTCGACAGAGAACATTCAGGAACAAGGAATATCCACGCTAAGGAGGCTCTGCGTGTCCGGGCCAACCGAAAGGTACCTCTTCACCTCGGAGTCGGTGACCGAGGGTCATCCTGACAAAGTCTGCGATCAAATTTCGGACGCCGTTCTAGACGCCGTCCTGGCCGAGGACCCCCACGGTCGTGTGGCCTGCGAGACGATGGCCAAAGACAAGACGGTTTACGTGGTGGGCGAGATTACGACCACCGCTCGGCCTGACGTCCCCAAGTTGGTCCGCGTCACCCTTGGCGAGATCGGCTACACCAACCCGGAGAGTGGCTTGACTCCAGAAGATTGTGAGGTAGTCTCCAACCTGACTCCGCAAAGCCCTGACATTGCCCAGGGCGTGGACACGGGCGGGGCAGGCGACCAGGGTCTGATGTTTGGCTTTGCCTGCGACGAGACCCCTGAGCTGATGCCGTTCCCTATCATGATGGCCCACAAGCTCAGCATGCGGCTCGCCGAAGTCCGCCGCAAGAAGATCCTCGATTTCATCCGTCCCGACGGCAAAACCCAGGTCACAGTCGAATACGAAGGCTTCAAGCCCCGGCGCGTGGACACGGTAGTCGTGTCCACCCAGCACGCGAAGGATGTCTCTAATGACGCGATCCAAAAAGGCGTGCGTGAATATGTTATCAAGCCAGTGATCCCCGCTCACATGCTCGACCAGAGCACGAAGTATTACATCAACCCGACAGGGCGCTTCGAGATCGGCGGGCCGAAGGGCGATTCCGGACTCACGGGCCGGAAGATTGTTGTGGACACTTACGGCGGCACGGCCCATCACGGTGGCGGGTGCTTCTCTGGGAAGGACCCGACAAAGGTGGACCGCTCCGCGGCGTACATGGCTCGCTACATTGCCAAGAACATTGTGGCGGCGGGGTTGGCCGAGCGCGCCGAGGTCCAACTCGCCTACGCTATCGGCGTGGCCGAGCCGGTCTCGGTGATGGTGAATACCTTTGGCACTGGCCGGGTGGACAACGGTCGACTGGGCGAACTCATCCGGAAGCACTTCCAATTGACCCCACGGGGCATCATCCAGAGCCTGGACTTGCTACGCCCGATCTACAAAAAGACAGCAGCCTACGGGCATTTTGGCCGGTCGGAGCCGGAATTCACCTGGGAGAGAACTGACAAAGCTGCGGCGCTGCGGCAGGAGGCGGGCCTCTAGATGGCGACGACACCGAAATCAGCTGGCGACGTAAAAGATGTGGGCCTCGCGGCCAAAGGCAAGCTGCGGATTGAGTGGGCTAGCCAATGGATGCCAGTTCTGAGGCTTATCCGCGAGCGGTTCATCAAGGAACGACCGCTGGAGGGGGTGCGGATTGCGGCCTGCCTGCACGTCACTACCGAAACGGCCAACCTGGCCATCGCGCTGCGGGACGGCGGGGCGAAGGTGGTGCTGTGCGCCTCCAATCCCTTGAGCACCCAGGACGACGCGGCCGCCTCCCTGGTGAAGGACTATGGAATCCCGGTCTTCGCCATCAAGGGGGAAGACACCAACACGTACTACTCCCACATCATTTCGGCCTTGGAGCGTCGTCCGCAGGTGACCATGGATGACGGGGCAGACTTGGTGACCACCATCCTGACCAAGCGCCAGGATCTGGTCCCCGAAGTCCTCGGCGGGACGGAGGAGACCACCACGGGCGTTATCCGGCTGCGGAGCATGGCCAAGGACGGCGTGCTGAAGTATCCCCTCATCGCCGTGAACGACGCCGACACGAAGCACCTTTTCGACAACCGCTACGGCACCGGGCAATCCACCGTGGACGGCATCCTGCGGGCTACCAACCTGCTCTTTGCTGGCCTGCGCGTGGTGGTGAGCGGGTACGGCTGGTGCGGGCGCGGCGTGGCGATGCGTGCCCGGGGCCTGGGTGCCGATGTCATCGTTACGGAGGTGAACCCCACCCGCGCGCTCGAAGCCGTGATGGATGGCTACCGCGTGATGCCCATGGGCGAGGCGGCGAAGATTGGCGAGGTGTTCGTGACGCTCACCGGAGACAAGGCCGTCCTGACCGAAGACCATTTCAAGCTGATGAAGGACGGCGCGGTCGTCTGCAACTCCGGTCACTTCAACGTGGAGATCGACATCCCGGCGCTCGAGAAGATGTCACTCGCCAAGCGGCGGATGCGCGAGTTCGTGGACGAATACACCTTGCGCGACGGGCGCAAGATCTACCTACTCGGCGAGGGACGGCTCATCAATCTGACGGCGGCCGAGGGCCATCCCGCCGTGGTGATGGACATGAGTTTTGCCAATCAGGCGCTGGCGGTCGAGTACTTGGTGAAGAACTCGAAGAAACTCGAGCCGAAAGTCTATCCGGTCCCCGCCGAGATCGACCGCGACGTCGCCCGGCTGAAGCTCGAGGCGATGGGAGTCGCCATCGATAAGCTCACGCCGGAGCAGGAGGAATACCTCTCCTCCTGGGCGGAAGGAACGTAGAGGGATTGAGCCATTGTCTGATTGAGTCATTGAATCATTGCCCGATTAACCCATGGACTCGGCTCTGCGGTCTTCTTCAATGACTCAATGGGTAAATGAACCAATGGTTCAATCAGGCAATCACTCAGTCTTCAATTGACCTTGATGATGAAAGATCTTGCCCACCGGGCGCTCGACACCGCGCGGGCCCGGGGCGCGAGCTACGCTGACGTCCGGGTGATAAACACCCGGCAGCGCTATCTTTCCACCAAGAACGGCCGTCCTGCCCAGGTGAGGGAAGCCGAGTCGTTTGGCCTTGGCGTCCGGGTGATTGCCGACGGCGCCTGGGGCTTTGCGGCCACTGACGACCTCCGCCGCGCCAGCGTCGATCGCACTGCGGCCCAGGCCGTGGCCATCGCGCGCGCCAGCGCCATCTGCAAGAGAACCGAAGTCCGCCTGGCGCCCGAAGAGAAGATCGTGGACCGCTGGGCGGGCCCTTGCCGCATCGACCCCTTTGCTATTCCAGTTTCAACCTGCCTGGACTTGCTGCTGAAAGTGGACGCGCAGTTGCGCCATGTCCAGGGCATCACGCTCGCCGAAGCACTCCTGGACTTCCGGCGCATCGAGCAACTGTTCGTCTCCAGCCCGGGTTCAGAGATCTACCAGGTTAAGACTCAGACTGGCGCGGGTTTCGTCGCCACCTCGTTTCATGAGAATGAGATCCAGCGGCGCTCTTATCCCAATTCCTTCGGCGGGCAGTACCAGACCAAGGGCTACGAACTGGTGGAGGAACTGGATCTGGTGGGCAACGCTCCCCGCATCGCCGAGGAGGCGGTGGCGCTCCACCGCGCCGACCAGTGCCCGTCGGGGGTGAAGGACATCATCTTGGGCAGCGCGCAGCTTGGCTTGCAGGTTCACGAGTCCATCGGCCACCCCATTGAACTCGACCGGGTGCTGGGGGCGGAAGCCAACTTCGCGGGGATGAGTTTTCTGACCCTCGAGAAGTTGGGCCGGCTCAAGTACGCCTCCGACATCGTCAATGTGGTGGCGGACGCCACGCCCGCGCACGGGCCAGGCCTCGGCACGTTTGCTTACGACGATGAGGGCGTTCCCGCGCAGTTGACGCCCATCATCAAGGACGGCCTCTTTGTGGGCTATCTGACGTCGCGCGAGGCCGCAGCGACAATCGGCCAGGCGCGCTCCAGCGGCGCCATGCGCGCCGAGAGCTGGAACCGCATCCCCCTCATCCGGATGACCAACGTGAGCCTGCTCGCCGGGGAGGGGACCCTGGAAAACCTTATCGCCTCCACCGACGACGGCGTCTACCTGGAGACCAACCGGAGTTGGTCCATCGACGACCGGCGCTACAACTTCCAGTTCGGCACGGAAATCGGCTGGGAGATTAGGGGTGGGAAAATCACGCGGATGCTCAAGAATCCCACCTACGCCGGCATTACGACGGAGTTCTGGAACTCCTGCGACGCCATTTGCGGGCCCGAGGCGTGGACGCTGTGGGGAACGCCCAATTGCGGCAAAGGCCAGCCCATGCAGACCATGGGCACCGGACACGGCGCCTCGCCCGCGAGATTTCGGAAGACCCAAGTCGGCGTAGCGTACTCTGGATGAAATGAGTCGAAGGTCGAAACTCGAACGTTGAAAGCCAAAGGCGGGACTATAACCTGTAACCTGTTCCCTAATGTTGACACGCCAACACGCGGAAGACATCTTCGAGAAGGTCCTCAAGTATTCGACGGCGGATGAAACGGAAGCCATCATAGGCTCCACCGCGTACTCGCTGACGCGCTTTGCCAACAACACCATTCACCAGAACGTGGCCGAGGAAGGCGGCTCGCTTTCGGTGCGCGCGGTCGTGGACCATCGCATGGCGCGCGCCAGCACCAACAAGTTCGACGAAACGGCCATCCGCCAGACCTGCGAGGCGGCGATGGCGCTGGCACGACTCCAGCCTCCCGACCCGGACCTCTTGACCATGCCGGGGCCGCAGACCTTCCGGGGGGTTGACCGCTTCCACAAGGAGACTGCGAAGCTCACGCCTCAGGCTCGAGCCGAGACCGTGCGGCGCGTCGTCGCCCTAGCGGAGAAGGATGGCTTGACGGCCGCCGGGGTCTTCTCGAGCGGAGCCTTTGCCAGCGGGCTCTTCAATTCGCGCGGACTTGGAGCCTTCCACGAGGAGACCATGGCGGAGTTCTCCATCACCATGCTGGGCGAATCGAGTTCGGGCTGGGCGAAGAAGACTTCCCCTGACTGCCGAGAACTCGAGCCCGATGCGCTGGCTGAGCGCGCCGCGCGCAAAGCCCTGGAGAGCCACGAGCCGCGAGAGATTGCGCCCGGCAAATACACCGTCATCCTGGAGCCGGCGGCGGTGCTGGATCTCCTGGGTTTCCTTTTTTTCGATTTCGGGGGACTGGCAGTTTACGAGAAACGGAGCTGCCTCACGGGGCGCGTCGGCCAGCAGGTCTTCGGCCCGAATATCAACGTCCGGGACGACGTTTATCACCCTTTACAGGCCGGCGCGCCGTTTGATGGCGAGGGGGTGCCGCGACAACGGGTGAGCCTGATCGAGAACGGTGTGGTCAAGCGCGTCGTGTATGCGCGTCAGACGGCGCACAAGGTGGGCGCGGAACCTACCGGCCATAGCTTCCCGCTTCCCAATGAGTTCGGCGAAGCGCCTATGAACATCGTCATGGACGGCGGGAAGTCGAGCGTGGAGGAGATGGTGCGCTTGACCGAGCGGGGCTTGTTGGTGACCCGCCTGTGGTACATCCGCGAGGTCGATCCCTACCAGAAAATCCTCACGGGCATGACCCGCGATGGGACGTTCTGGATCGAGGACGGCAAGGCGCAGCACGGTGTGAAGAACCTCCGTTTCAACCAGAGCCTGATCGAGATGCTCGGCCAGGTGGAAATGATGACCCCGCCCGAGCGCGCCGCCGGAGAAGAATCGTTCGAGATGGTCGTCCCGGCCATGAAGGTGCGCCAATTCAGCTTCTCCTCGCTCACGAAGTTCTAGCCTGTGCCGACCTTCTGCTTGCCGTGCGGCGGCGACGACAACGAACGACCAACCACGAACAACCCACAAGCAACAACGGACGACGGACAATCGACCGCTGCGCCTTGACAATATCGCGCGGCAGATGCTAGAAAAGTTACACAGGCCCGATGGCGCTATCGTCTAGGGGTTAGGACGTGAGATTCTCAATCTCAAAACTCGGGTTCGATTCCCGATAGCGCTACCAACTACCAAGTGTTATCTCGCGTCACCACAGTTACTTAACTCCTCAAGCTCAATCCGGGCGTATCGCTCCGTAACGCTAGATGCGCTAGAAAAGTGCAAAAAGGGGGTACAATTTGGGGTACAGTTTTTTGCTTTGCTTTCGCACATGACAAGGTGCGAAATTTCGGTAGTGGTGCAGTTTGAATTTTTCCTGCTATTGTTGGACAGAAAGAAAGCTGGAGATGGGCAGGCATTGTAATGAACACACTTTATTACGGCGACAATCTGGACATTCTGCGGCGGTACTGTAGCGGCGGTCTATGACCGCCGAAGCGACCGCCAGTCTTCAGACCGGCAGCGTTCTATCTCTGCGGAAAGGAGCACACATGAAACCCGACACACCATCCCTGGCGGACCTGGAGGCCCGCCTCGAGAAGTTGGAGAGACAAAACCGGAGATTGAAACGTCTGGGCCTTCTTTTCCTGCTTATCGCGGGCTCAGGCTTCCTCCTCGCTCAGGTTCCGCGCAAACCGACTCGCGCCGCCCCAGTTCCAGCTACGCCGGCAGTTTCTTACGACACCCTGGTCGTGCACCGCCTGGAGTTGCGCGATAACGCCGGCAAGCTGCGCGGCGTTTGGACAGGAGAGGATGAAGGTCCGCTCTTCGCGTTGTACGACGCGGCCGGGAAGCCCCGCGCTGGGGTCAACGTAACGGCTGACGGTTCCGCCTTGTGGTTGGCCAACACCGCCGGGGAGCCCGGCGCTGCGCTCGACCTTGACGCCGACGGTCCCCGCTTAAAGTTGTACGATTCTGCCGGGAAGCCCCGCGCTGCGCTCATCGTTACGGCCAAAGGTCCCAGCTTGGGGTTAACCGATGCCGCCGGGAAGCCCCGCGCGGGGCTCACCTTAACGGACGACGGTCCCGGCTTGGGGTTTTACGACGCCACCGGGAAGGCCCGCGCGGGGCTCACCTTAACGGACGACGGTCCCGGCTTGGAGTTTTACGACAGCCTCGGCAGCAAGCGCGTTGCGCTCGCCTTAACGGACGACGGTCCCGGCTTGGTGTTGGGCGACACGGCGGGGAAGGCCCGCACGGCGCTCATCGTTACGGCCAAAGGTCCCAGCTTGGGGTTAACCGATGCCGCCGGGAAAACCCGCGCTGTGCTCGACGTAAAGGCCGAGGGTTCCGCCTTGGCCTTATACGACACCGCGGAGGAACTCCGCGCTCTGCTCGGCGTAGCCCAGCCCGGCGAAAGCCCCAAGGCCAGCGCCGCCGGGGTGACTCTGTTGGGCCAGGATGGCAAGGTGATCTGGCGCGCGCCCTGAGCCGGCCTCTACTCTCTCGGGCCAACTCGGGGATGAGGAGGTGAAAGTAGTGAACACACTTTATTACGGCGACAACCTGGACATTCTGCGCCGGTACATCAAGGACGAAACGGTGGACTTGGTGTATCTCGATCCGCCCTTCAAGAGCAATCAGGATTACAACGTGCTCTTTGCGGAACAAAACGGCTCCCGGTCTGCGGCCCAGATCAAGGCTTTCGAGGATACGTGGGAATGGAATGAGGAGTCCGCGAGGGTCTATCAAGAGATTGTGGAAGGTGGGGGCAGAGTTTCGCAAGCCATGCAGGCATTCCGGCGATTCTTGGGCGACAACGATATGCTGGCTTATCTAGCGATGATGGCCCCTCGCCTAGTGGAACTGCGCCGCGTATTGAGGCCTACCGGAAGCATTTACCTTCACTGCGACCCCACGGCGAGCCACTACCTGAAGGTCTTAATGGACGCTGTATTCGGCCCAGGGCAATTTCGGAATGAGATTGTTTGGCACTACTCGGGGTGGAACAAGATTCTTGATCGGCAGTTTGAAAGCCGACACGACACCATTTTCTTCTATTCAAAGCAGGAAAATTCGTTCAGCGGCTATGCTATTCCTTGGGAGAATGAGCAAGAGTACATTAAGATTCGTAAACAAAAGGTGCATAGCGATGAAGAGGGGCGTCGCTTCGTGTTATCTGATGCTGGAGGCGGCAAGCGCGTGCGGCGGTACATCGATGAGGCAATGGAACTAGGATCGCCGGTTGACGATGTCTGGGATATAGACAAAATCAACAACAGTTCCAAAGAGCGCCTTGGATACCCCACTCAGAAACCCGAGGCTCTGGTAGAACGCATTATCAAGGCCAGCAGTAAGGAAGGGAATACCGTGCTTGACCCTTTCTGTGGATGCGGGACGACGATAGCCGCTGCTGAGCGGCTAAAGCGTAGCTGGATCGGGATCGACATCACCCATCTGGCCATCGGCCTCATAAAACACCGGCTGTGGGACGCCTTCGGTGACGGGATTACCCAGACCTACCAGACCATCGGCGAACCGACCTCGCTTCCCGACGCCACCACGCTGGCCGCCGAGGACCCGTATCAATTCCAGTCGTGGGCGCTGGGCCTGGTGGGGGCGCGGTCCGTCGAGCAGAAGAAGGGCGCAGATAAAGGCATCGACGGGCGGCTCTATTTCCACGACGAACCGAAGAGCACGAAGCAGATCATCTTCTCCGTAAAAGCCGGACATACGAACGTGGCGCATGTGCGCGACCTGAGAGGCGTCATCGACAGGGAAAAGGCCCAGATCGGTGTGCTGATTTCCTTGGAGCTGCCCACTCAGCCGATGCGTGCCGAAGCAGCCTCAGCGGGGTTCTACAAAGCGCCGTGGGATAAGGACTATCCACGGTTACAGCTTCTCACAATTGCCGATTTGCTTTCCGGTAAGACTGTGGACTTTCCGCGAGAGAACGTCACCTTCAAGAAGGCACCCAAGGCGACAGAACCCCCAGCACAAAATGAGGAGTTACAGTTCTGAATGGCCAGAGCACGCCGGTTGCCACTCTATTTTGACCCAGATTCAAACTGCACGACTACCGAAATTTCGGTCACACGCCTTCAATAGGTACGGGGGTTTGCCCTAATCAGTCTGTGCCGATGCGTCCTGGGGCAAATGTGAGGGTCTGGCGGGCGTTCTAAGCGGACGCGGCATTAGTCCTGGTCGTCTTCGGGGCTTTCCAAGTTGAACGCATCGTCTACGACGGCGTGAATCAGCTCTTTGACTTCCTCGGAGCTTTCGTCGCCGGTGAGTTCCTGCGAAAGTTCGTCGCGGACATCTTCCGTGATCTCGCCCCAAAGCGCTTGGTCCGAATAGTCCTGCCGGGAGATCTCATCCTGGTCCCGGAGTTCTCGTTTGTAATTGTCAACGGTCAACGATGCCCAACGGATAAATTCTTGCTTGGCTGCTTCCCGCTTCTCGCGGGCCTCACGCTC
>Ga0315279_10011489_pt1 | contig 10234 bp, 13 predicted proteins | sample YL17G06_20_MG_FD_203694 | JGI IMG/M metagenome (GOLD analysis project Ga0315279, IMG submission 203694) | Sediment microbial communities from Yellowstone Lake, YNP, Wyoming, USA - YL17G06_20 | ecosystem: Environmental > Aquatic > Freshwater > Lake > Sediment | place: USA: Wyoming | collected...
CAGAAGGGCAAGAGCCAACCACAATGTTATCATATGTCGCTCTCTTGTTCATCCAAATGAGGTCTGCGGGTCATAATGCTTTTTCGAAAGATCCGGAAGAAGAAACAGAGTGGGCCCAACCGGATTTGACCTGGGCTTGCTGGCCTAATATCAATCACCCCGGATTGAAATTTCGTCCCAAAGGGGCTTCCAAGCCTTCGAGACTTTGGCAAATGCTGTGTCCTTTCGTATCCGTCCGTACGAAGCTTCCGTTGTCCTCGTGTACTTGTGCCCCATCTGCTTGCTGACGTTTTGGATGGCGATCTCAAGTCCGTGCTCGATGCTCGGGTCAGTCCCGTCATCAATTGCCTTTTGGCAGAACGTCGGTCTCAGCATTCTGAAGTTGAACTTGACTTCAGTTTCCTTCTGGACCTGAGCCATCATTCGTCTCCAGATACGTTCATGCCATCCAGTGACCGTTCCATCTTCTGGAAAGTAGGGAAACAGCCACGGCACCGTCTGAGGGTCCACGCCTCTGCTTACTAGCTCGTCGTCACGAACCTCCAGATAGTCCCTCAGGAGAGAGACAGCATCTGGCATCAGCCCTCTGGGGTCGCCTGATTTGGCCCATTTACCTTCGCCCTTGGGATGGGTTACATAGACTACGCTGGTCACGAAGTCGATGCCATCCGATCTCTGAGTTCGACCTTCGGACACTCGCACTCCAGTAGTCGAATACAACCGGATTGCGGTGTGTGCGACGATGTCCCACCAAGGGTCAGCTAGATGCCACTCACCAGTGAGTAGTCTCTGCCATGCACCAAGGGACAGCACTTCGATGTCGCCATAGGAACTCGTCTTTGGAAATAGGACTTTCTTGCTGTGCCTCAGACGCCCAACGGCCCCATTCCCAGAGCTTTCCAGTATCTCTTCAAAGAACCGAATCATCTTAGCGCAGGTATCCGCGCTCCGCGCCTGTTTCGGTAAGTCTTTGGTGAACCCTCGGGTTATCGAGCCAATCACAACGGCACACTCGCCATCGGTCAGTTTTGTCGGATTCGTGTGGGCGACCTCATGCCGTTCATAGCATCCTTGGACAATCTCAGCTACAAGCTCCATCTTCCTGCGCCTTTCGTCGAGTGTGCTGTCAGCATAATATCGCTGGGCCTTCTCATCTCGAACTAGACGGCGTACCTGGGTCAAGAAGGGAAAGCGACCCATTGACCGCGAACCTCGTATCTTGTGGCCACGCTTGACAACGGAGTGCTCCATGGAAGCCTTGGCATTCGGTATGCCATAGGATGTCACTCCCAGGACGAGTTGTTTGCCAACGGGGGGCAATGTCCTCGTCTCACATGGCGCATCGCATTGAGGAGTAGTTATATCTGTGCGACTTCCTTCGACGTTCAATTGGAAAAAGGCTGCGAGGGAATTGAGTTCGCAATTCGGATGGGACCGTGGCGACTCAGCTCCCTCGCGAAGATCACGGTGCAAGGACTCTTCGGGCACTCCCTTGCTGAGTCGGGAGGTTCCGCTCCTAAAGTCCTCGCCCTGAAAATCAGCGTAAGAACTTAGTTCGATTCGAGAATCATTCTGGCTCAATGAGTTTGGTTGGTCAGTTTCAGTCCATCTGTCAGTTGCCCGCAACACTTGTTGTCACACTTATCACCCCAGGTTCTGTTGCAATTCGCAGAGGGATGGCGTTGACTGTTTGCCGGTTGAGAGTTACGTCCAATGTCTTCGCTCCGTCGAATTCCATTGGAGAGTATCATGACCTTTTGGCTTAAGTACTTTAGGTTCGAGCTTACTTGGGCGCCTATCTGAGATAGAATTTTATAGGTATGAGGTTGAATAGTATAGGTGCCCACAAACCACAGCCAAAAGTTCCGTTGAATTCCATCAATCCTTTTGGCTTGTGGGCATCCATTTTTCATGTCTGGGTTTCCATACAACGGTTCATGTAGTCCTCAGGTCCTTCAGAATGAATGGCGACGATTGACGAATCAAGTTGGAAAGCTGGTTGCCAGAGTAGTCTATGATATTATCACAGTGGCACTTCTAATCGCCTTCAAGGAGACATTCTTCGAGAGTTCCTTCGGCGCTTTGCTCTGGCTCATTCTGCTTATCGGCCTTGTGCTTCTCCCCTGGGTAGGGTTTCTTCGGAAGATGTTCAAGAAGTGAAGCGTCTTATCTGGACCCTGTATGTGCGGGGCCTCAGCTTCCAATCATAGCGCATAGTACGAATGAGAAGCAGCCCATCAATAGGAAGGCTTTGTTCATCTCAGCACTCCCAGACTTGAACCAACCAACACCTATCTCCTTGTCTGAGAAGGGAACCAGCGGCTTCAGCTTCCAGGGTTCACCACTTCTCTTCTGACCCGCTATGATGTCCCCCAGAATGTGTGACAGCAGACCACCTGAGGCCCCAAGGAAACCCAGCAAAGCGACCGTCGCATCCCCACCAGAATAGAATAGAAGCCCGAAGATCACGCCTACGCCCAGCGCAAAGAAGACATTGTGGGTGAACCCCCTGTGCTTGATACCGTAGGCGAGGTCCAGGTCCGGAATGTATGACAAGGCGGTGGCAATGGCAATGATTGTGACAATCCCCGAATCTGGACCAAAAGGAATCATGAGCAACGAGAAAATCGCCAGTGTCAGCCCCGCGTGGCCATTTGCATGCAGACCTTTCACCCCTTCTCTAGGCGTCTCAGACTGGTTTGCGATGTCATATAGAGCTGAGGAGACTTTAACTGTCTGCTTTCCACGCCAAGGGTGACAAATGCCGTAGAATGCGTTTTGGAGGGCGTTCTTCTCGGAGGATACGGTCCTCCGAATTCTCGGGCCGATGCAGGAATTAAGGTACTGCTGTATCGCACAGTTCGAGAAAAGAGGGCCTAGCGGACCTGCAGTCTAGCACATAGGTTGCGGACCTTGCAGTCCCCCTCGATTGGTCATATGACCAGAAAACAAGGGGGTTCGAGAGCGAGGCGGCCCATTAGGATTCGGCTCAGTTTCCGCTCGAAAATTTGCATTTGCAGTCGTCGCACGGAGTCTCCTAGCATGTCCGAGCCCGAGATCGTGCGTCTAATCGAACCTAATCGATTCTCTTTCAGCTGGGAATCATCGATAAGAGATGCCTTCGTCTTTCGTCTCAGGAAGCACTTTGTATTGGCCGGAGTCAACTATGGCTCTCTGGACTGAGTCTAACGACTCGGAAAGCTTGTTGGTCATTTCAACGATTGGCCCCTTGACCGCTTCGCCAATCCTTGTAGGCCAACAATCAAGGCGCTTTTCGATGCAACTGATAGTGAAATCGAGCATTGACAGCTTTGCAACGACATAAGCTCGGAACAAATCGTCATTGTTCAGATTAGCATATGCGACCAACCTTCGAGCATCCATCCCTGTCCCTTTTCGCAAAGTCTCTCTTGCCCTTTTGGAGAGGCCTGCCCTTCTCCTTGTGTTTCTTTTGTTCATGCGTTGACTTATGTCACAACCTGCCTGATATAGGTTTCATCCTTGGCTGATGGTATGATAAGAAGCCGCAATTTGTCCAGTGATCTGCTACAAACCTCTCAGAGTGTCGTCGTCATGTCTCTCGACGTCTTGGTCGCCTGGATAAGGTTGTTCTTCCGCGCCCTCTTCTTTGAATGGTGCCAGCAGGGCCGATATGTGCTCCTCTCGGTTCTCTCCAAACGAGTCGTCGGGCACGTTCTCGGATTGTTGAGAGCCTGGGCCATTCCGTGATTGTGGTGCCATTCTGATTCGTTCCCCGACGTAAGAAATTGTCTCATACCTCCGTAGGTGCGCCTTCCGCTGGTGCGTTATGATTCGAAGGTCGTTGTCGTCGAGAGCTCCGGCCTCATGCAGATGAGATAGAAACATCTTGAAAGTCCTTCTCTCGTGGGTTACTTCCGCGACCTCATCTCTATTCCATGCTTCCTGAGCAGTTCTGTTTCGTTCCTTGACGTAGGAAATGGTCTCTGAAATTGGCAAGCGCGACTTGCGTTGGCATTGTATGGCGAAGAGATCATCACCATTGAGGACCCCGCGTTCGTACAGATAGGGGATTAGCTTCTTGAGTCTTGTCTTTTGGCGGTCTCTTTCCCTGATCTCCTCTCTGTGTGTCTCGTACCACCGCTTGCTCCATTCAGCGACCCTGTCTTTTTGCAACCATCTGCGCGATTGGTCTTCTTCTGCCATGTTGTCTCGATGGTGTTCGCGGTATCGTCGTTTCGATGCTCGAATCTTGTCTGGGTTCGCCTTGGCCCATTTTCGGCGGTATTCAGCTTTCTTATCTTTGTGAGCCAGATAATACTGGTGGTCGCACCAGTGCTTCGCTTCCTTCTGGCTGTCCCTGCGCACCTGACAATCAAAGCAATCATCGACGTATTCACGATGCGAACATCTCCTGATCGCGGGCCTGGTTTGCTGTTGTACAGCTGAAGGTCTGGGTCCAGTTCGTTGTCGCATAGACGAACATTGTCGAAAGGTTGGGTCATCCCATGCTTCATCAAATGCTTTTTGAGTGGGCTCGCTGTGCGTCTTGATGTAGAAAATGCGCTCACAAAACGGTAGGCGCGACACGCGCTGTTGCTCTATGACTGTGAGATCATCAGAACTGAGGACTCCGAGTTCGTGCAAATGAGCGACCACTTTCTTCAATCTCGTCGCTAGACGTGGTCTCTCAAGGACCTGTTCCTTATGTGTCACGTAGTACCGGTGTTTTCTCTCGGCAACCTCAGCTCTGTGTGCCAGGTAGTATTGGCGTTTTCCCTCGGCGACCCTATCTTTGTGTGCTAGATACCACTGGTGAACGCGCTCTTTCTGCTTCTTGTCTTCCTGGCAACAAATGCAATCAACAACATGTTCACGGTGCTGACATTCCCTCATGGTCCACTCGCCCCTTCGAATGGAGCCTGGCTATGGAGGCAAATCGGCTAGCGAAAACAGTGAACATTCTGCAGGAGCGCCAGATTGCCACCACAAGCTTTCCTCCGTTATTATCCGATAGAAACCTACTAATATATAAAAGGTAGTAAGAACGATTGATGACTGGACGATTTTCCAAGGCTGATCGAATGGGAAGACCGAAGAGCAGAGAAGTTCGAGCCAAGATTTCCGTGACCATCCCCAAGGAGCAATTGACTTGGCTACAGTTAAAGGTTGAGGAGCGTATTTTTGCGAGCGTCTCGCACGGTGTCGAACTCTGCATCCGCGAGGGTCAATCGAAGTTCGGCAAGCCGAAAGGCAAGTGAGCCAGTATAAGAACTTTCAGCACCCAGATGACTGGATTGAGCTGTTTCCCCTAGGCTTTTCGAGCAGAATCATCAGTCTGGATGGGGAGCTGGCTAGGTCACTTGATTAGAGAAGACCGAGCAGACTCTCGAGGGTCACTTCTCCTAATCAGGATACCGATGGCAAACCCGAGAAACACGGCACAGAAGGCCCCTAGTTTCAGTCCACCAATGGCCGTGACGACCAAGGAGACGTCGAAAACTCCGATCAGAGCGCAGATTGTCGGCCATCGCCATCTCATTGAGCGCCTCTAAAAGCTTAGATGAACTTGATAGTAGCTAGTCGGATACTTATCGAAGTAACTTAGATGAAGGTGACCAGCCGATAAGTCTGTCGCGCCAAAGATGGTATCGACTGAATACGTGATGCCGTAATGCGAAATCCTCGTACCCTTCGTAAGATGCTGATTGCCGTCCCCACCTGCGTTCATAACACAACGGGCATCATTGATCGGGACCGCGCCTGGACTTCCGGCTTGCGCTGCTAGGGGATAATGATCGACCGCGCCGAATACGTGACCAAAATCATGAGCGACGGCCCAAGCCATGAAACCCATGTTCGTGAATAGTGTGGTCCTGGAACCCCCAAAGCCATCGAAAACGACCAGATGATAGCCAATCCTGACAAGAGCATATGGCCACCACGTCACTCCATTGTAAGAATAACTTTGTTGGAGTTGCACATTGGATTGAACGAAGAAAAGCAAGAGGTCGTTGCGATTGTAGACAACGCCGAAGGACTCGTTGTTATATGATGCCCAACTGCGCGTCACGTCCCACTGGTCGTTTGTGCCATACGTCCTTGGGAGTAGTTTCGTCACTGGATAATCGTAATAATGGAATGTCAGATGCACTCCATACTTCTCATAGAACGACTTGACTGAATAGAATCCGCCGGTTGGGGCAACCTCCATCACATTCTTCAATGCAGGAATCACGTTCGAGTCTTTGTTGACATTGTAGTAGAGATAGACCACGGCAACGTTACAATTTCCATTCGGGAGATAGAATCTGTCGGCTCCTCCGCCCGGGCCCCAAACGAACCGAAGCATAGGTGATATGGATGGCCATGCAAGCACTAACACAATCCCGACAACAATCAGGAGCTTCAGCTTTCTACCGATCATGACTCCTCAACTCATTCCTGCTGTGATGCTCGGGACCGTGTAGTCGAATCCTTGGTAGCCCATGCTGTTCCCCTGGCTGGCAAAGATTTGGACCTGAACGTAGATGTGCTGGCTCGGGTTCGCGGGTACTTTGATTGTATGGGTCCAGGTCTGGTCCCAGGTATAGTCGAAGTATTGGTCCGGGACCATGCGCTCATACGTCGTCTTGTCGAGTACGGCTATCGAGACAGTCGGGTAGTTTATCACGAGACTGTTTGTGTTGACACGAGAGCCCCAGAACGTGCCCACATAGGACCAGTAGGACGGCTTGCCGCCTTGGTCTGCTGTGAACGAGCAGGTGTACGTAGCATGGTTGAAGGAAGACGCACTCGCGCACTGGGCAGTGAGGGCGACGTTCACGCTCATTCCCGGAGTCTCCATGGTAGCATACCCAATCATCGGTATTCCGAGGAACGCCACGGCAGTCACGATTCCAATTTTCAACAGAGTCCTTCTCATTCTCTCGCAGCCCCTCAAGTCGCATGATGGCTGTAGTCCGTGGTCAGCAGAGGCCATGCGAAGTAGAATGCCAGCGCAATCAGGCCCAGCAGAACGATCATCTTGAAGGGCTGCGGGATGGGAGCTTTGGAGTAGACGATTATGGCGACAATGAGAACCACGATCACGTATGCTAGTTGCCACCAGTCAAACGGAATCTGAGTCCGCCCCTCCGCGCCATACACTGTGAACTTCAGCTCGGAGATTCCAGAGTTGAGGTTCATCGAGTCCGCTGCGGAGGCCTCCAATCGGGCGTAGCCAGTATCAGGGAAGGTGAAAGTCACATCAGCGTAGGATGCATCCCCCGACTGGGTTGCGGGATACCATGACTTCTCATAGATGTACTGCGTAGTGGTCCCAACACTCGTTTCGTAGGACACCCAGACCCAAAAACCTGCAATCGGATTGGCGACTTTGGTCGAGGTCATCCTGACTGTGATCTGGTCTCCAGGATGATACGGTGGAGCACCACGAATTACTTGGAACGACGGCAATCCTGGGACTTGCGTAGACATCCCAGGTCCGACCGTGAAGAACCAGTCGTCATCCTGATTCAATAGCTCGTTTCTGAGAATGACCTTGTAGACGTTGTCCCACGAACTTGAGTATGAGCCAGCAGGAACGAGCCACGATATTGTCCCTGCGAAATTATCTGAGACGGACTTCTCGAAGACACTCAGACCAGAGGGGTTGTAGACATTCAGAACCCAGCCCTGACCGCCAGTGATTGTCGACTTGGAAGTGTGAGAGTATCCAGTCTCAACGAAGAACTTGGCGGATTGGCCTTCCTCCACGAGCTGATTCTGAACCTTGACAGACCCGACGCCCGATCTCAGGTACGCCTCATCCTTGGCGAATATGTCGTCACCTGACTTTGGGATTATGATGTCCAGCCACCTGTGATACCCCCAGAACTCCACGGAGACTTTGCCGCTACATGGATTGGTGAGAGTGATAGTTGCGGCCTTCATAGCGAACCAGCTTGAGCCCGTCACCTCCGCGCTACCCGGGTCTATCCTATCGGAGGTCCAAGTGGTTCCTGTCACACCGTTTATCTGCACATCGGGATTGTTTCCGTCAATCTTGACAACATACCAGCACTTGACGAAGCTGGTATAGAGTGGCGAACCCCAGAAGCCTTTGTCGGGGAATCTGACTGCACCAGTGATCACGATCTTCTCGCTTGCGCCCCCACCAGTCCATGAGGTTACGTAGGACGTGGAATCGAGCAAGTCTCCCCCGCCGTTCGCCTCGGAATTGCCCTCGATACCTTTGTGATAGTAGGCAACGCCGTTGGTGGACGCTGTTATTTCCAGCAGCGGAATCGCGCCGCTCATGACCAGTATGCCGACTATCACGAGGGCGCCTATTAGCAGCTTGTTCGTTTTTCGCACGGTCATTCCGCCTTCTTGTCTTCGGTGCCAGTTGCGGGCTTCCTACTTGCCAACAACACACCCAGCAGGAAGCCGAGCGCGACAAGCGTTGCCACGAACGACGCTTCAGTGTGCTCGAATCTAAACCAGAGGGCTGATGCCACTGCGAAGCCGAGCGGCATGAACACCAGTGCGTCTCCCAGCTCCTTGGCCTCTTCTTCCTTCTTGTCCATCATTCATCCCTCCGGTAGTTGCGGTTGACTTGAGGACGGCGAGAGCGAGGTTCTGGGGTGGGAGGCTCTCTCTGTTGCGGCCTCTCTTCCATGACTTCCTGAAAATGAAAACCTTTGAGACCGAAGACGAGTTCCTTTCGCCTAACCAGTCGCCGCCCTTCTTCCTGGTCCATGATGAGAGCCCCCAAGCTCCCATTTAGGTCGTATCCAGCACGGAAACGGTCCAGACTTCTCCACCGATCATGAGGCCGATGTTCACAACATCATACTGGTGCATCGACTGTACTGCCGTTAGACTTGCAGTCATGTTCAGAGTGACTGTAACACCGTCGTCATCCTCAGCGATTGTGAGAGTGACCATATCATAGACTGTAGTTGCGTCAGCCCGTGTCCAGATGGCGTTGTACTGATCGCCAGTCTTCGTCAATATCGGGGTGCTCACAGATGTCGTATCGTTGGTGACTGACGGAACTGTCGTCACATCGCCATAAGTCTGCACGAGCCCAACTGTGCCTAGGCCCCTGTCAATAGAAAAGATGACCTGGAAATATTGGCAATTGCTCACGAACGCTGGGGTGCTGTAGCTCCCGATGTTTATGGCCCAGTTGATTGTCCTTGCATTGTTATCAACTGTGAGATGGTTCAAAGATTCTGAAGCTATGACATTGAACTCCTCGACAACAGATGCAGGTGGAGCTTGCTCCTCCGCGATCAGGGAGATACCAGCGAGCGACAGCATGGCATAGCCAGCCACAACGACACCGATGAGCTTGAGCCACTTCTTTCCTTTCTTCGAGACCCCGAGTTCGACCGCACCAAGCCCAAGGGCCAACATTCCTATGCCGAGGAAGAACAACACAATCATAGTATCCATTTCTCAACGCCTCTTTTAAGTTCGATGAAAGAAGGGCGTTTCCCCCTCATTGCGTCATGGCGATGTTACAACATCGGGCAAACATATTATATCGGAAAGGTACGGATTGTTATACTGGATGGGACTAAATCCGTTCACCGCGTTCAAGAAGAAGTGGACCTGGGACAAGGACGTCGTCAACAGCCTCAGTTCTTGCAGACAGTACCTTGATGGGAAGGCCCCGCCTGACAATGCAAGATTTCAGGTTGAAGTGACTAACCGCGCAATCGAGCATACGCTCAACAATCATCCGTTCTTCGAAACCCTGGCGCAGATAGACAAGGCCAACAGACTTTATGGGAAGCGGGTCGAGGTCGAAATCTCAGCGGAGAACTGGCTGGCGTTGCAGAAGACAATGGATAGTATATCGCGGATGAATGAGGGCGATCTCGCGCAGTTCTGTGTGGAGTACTACCTCTCGATAGTCAAGTCTTTGAGGACCCTGCCTGAAGACACTGCCTATGGATTGGAGGAATCCGTCGCACAACTTCGGACCTGATCCAATTCTACTCATCTGGGTTTTCTGTTTCGAGCATCGGGGCAGAAAGGTTCTCCGCAATACCCAGCTAGGTTCTGTCGTCTTTCTTTCCAAGAGGCTCTTCGTTTCCTTATGCGAGAGAGAATGGTACGTCTCAATCGTTTCGGACGACCTCCCGCGAAAGCTGTCTGGGTATTCCTAATCATCTCCAATTCGGTATGCTTGATAACTCTGCTGGCTAGGCTGATGAATGCGTACCATACATACCGCTAGTCTCTTTGACACCTTTAGGAG